>Ga0255762_10004759_pt1 | contig 10317 bp, 4 predicted proteins | sample 101ome_16_FD_179962 | JGI IMG/M metagenome (GOLD analysis project Ga0255762, IMG submission 179962) | Coastal salt marsh microbial communities from the Groves Creek Marsh, Skidaway Island, Georgia - 101401AT metaG (version 2) | ecosystem: Environmental > Aquatic > Marine > Intertidal zone > Salt... | reverse complement strand
TCAACGTCAAACGCCGACTTGAGCGTCTCGATTCAAGTCACGAATGACGTGCTCACCGAAGATCCGTGCCATTCGACGAAAGTTGCCGGCTCGGAGTGTTACCTCGACACCGTCGACGCCGATACTGGCTACGTTCAATTTGTCGAGGGTACTTCTGCTACTTGTTCTTATAAAAGCAAGAAATCGTACAAAAAACTCTCTGATAATCCGGCGTACTGCGTCAGCGACGGGTCGTCGAACGAGATGACGTACACGAGCGACGAGAGCGAATGTAAAGACGTCTGCACGTCCTGCGACGATTGCGAAGCGTACGGCGTGAAGAGCAGCGAGAAAACGTGCAGATTCTTTACATCGACGGGGTCATCCGAATGGAATAAGAACTGGTACTATCGCGAGAAAAAGACGTGTACCAGTAGTAAGGATGCTACGATGCATTACGAAATAACGTCGACGGACGCCAAACCAAATCTCGTCGAGCCGTACCGACGCACCGTCGCGTTCAAAGTCGTTCGCGACGACGGCTGGTCGACGACGACGACTTCCGTCGACCGCGAACTCGTGACTTTACGCTCAAAAGTCCGGGGCGAAAGTTCGGAGTACGAGAGCAGATACGTCAGCCAGACGACGTTCTTCACGACGGCGCCAATCAGAGGTCTCGTCTATTCCGTCGTGCACGATCCGCCTGGAGGGAACTCGTACGCATCTATCTCGAAAGGGACAGCGTTAAGCGTTGATATTGAGATCAATACTGGTTACGAAGCCAGCGCTTCCCATGGTTCTAACCTGGGTGGCGGTTGGGGAGCCAGCGCGGAGGTAACGTACGGAACGAGTGGAGCAATTTCGGCTTTCGGCCCAATTTTCGGAGGCGGTTTTGAAATTGATACCACTGAAAAACGTCGACGTAAATTACTTTCTTTCGCATCAGCATATCAAAATGCAGCGAATCTTAAGGCACGTGCGAGTGCTGCAGTTAGTAGTGGAGTTAATACAGTCGAAAATAAACTAGGGATTGCTGGAAAAACAAAAAAAACGGCAGTTGGATTCTCGGCGACTCTTGAAGGCGGGGACGAGACGAGTGGACCTAGCGTTTCAGTTTCTACTTCCGAAGGCGATGGCTGGAGCTTCCAGATGAACTTGGAAAGGGATATGACATCGTCTGAGGACCCTGGAATTCCCGGACGCCCCGGAGATGTCATTCTTGGCGGAGGTTTTGAAATCGTGTACGTGCGAACGGACACGCTCGAAGTAAACACGACGACTACTCAACAATGCCTGACAATTACCGAACAAATCACGTGGTTTCCGAGACAACCGACGAGTTACTTCGTCAACGTGTTTACGGTCGAAGACAAGATCATACCCGAGTTGGAAGATTTGAAAGAGACGCTTAGCGACGGTTCAAACGATGCTGTAGATACCGAATTAGGTACTTCCGAGGAAATCAAAGAGATTTGGATCAACCGCTTGAGCACCGCAATCTCGGATTGGGAAAACACGCTCGCGTGGGCTTCTCCAGACTTCAATCCCGCGAGCGCAACGACTGAGGATGCGAAAGCAGATGCGTACGATGCCGCAGAAAGTGAGATGAGCGGTACCCCATACGTGGCTGCATCATCGGCAGATAGCGTGTTTGGGAAAGCCTTTTCTACTGGAATGGCAACTAACGAAATCGTCTTTGACACCGACTTCGAAAAGAACGGCTGGGAAGGGCTCAAAGACTTGTGGGAGGGAGATAAGAGTATATTTAGTGGTTCTTACCATTCATTCGGTCCAGTGCAAAATATGGAGGACGAGTTAAAATTAGGCGATAACTACGACAAGAACAGTTTCATTGATCTTGTCAGCGGAACGAAGACTTTTGACACTTGGTTATCATCGACCGCGTTGCATTCGGAAACCGAAACAGAAACCGTACTCAACTCCTCTAATGAAGAAGAAACAATATTCAGCCGGGGCATGAGCGAAGAAGCGACGATTGCAGCCAAAAATGAAACGAACTTCGGAATTAACTCTGATGACGCTAATTATAATTCCTACGGTACGACTGAGCTCTTGGACGCTTCCGTCTACGGACATCAAGGCAGATTCAAGTTTGACTCAGATTCCTTCACCGGTACGGACGATATAGAGTATACGGATCCGTTTGGTACTCCAAAGTTTGGGTCAGGCTCGGAAACGGCTGGTCAAGAAGCGACCAAGACGGAGATCCGTCTCACGTTCACCGGAGGTGGACACGCGCTCGAATTTTCGACCTCGATCTCGCAAGAAATCGACGGCGCCTCGTGGGGCTGGAGTATTAGTGTTTCCGAAGAGAGATCGCACTCGTATAGCGGCGGAGTAGGCATTGGCGCGTTTTCAGTCGGTTGGGGTACTGGAGATGGCCACGGTAAATCTCTCAATCGAGAACGCGTCGTTGCTTGGAACAAGTTTGGCACTCTGGAAAGTACATACTCGCTCGGCGACCCAGATCACGGCGATAAGTTCGTGGTGCAAGTCAAACACGACAATCGGTTCGGCACGCCAATCTTTCAAACCATCGGCGGCGCCACGAAGTGTCCGGGAGAGCCAAACACCATGTGGAGAGAAAATGGAGTATCGATAACAAACGTCATGGCTGCTTCGGGTGTGGATGCCTCGCACATTCCGCCGCATTCGGATGCGCTTTTTGACATCGTCATCCAAAACGAGACGCCGTATCGAGAGAGTGCGGCGTTTGGTTTGGTCGTCGTCGCCGACGACGCGTATTCCGGGGACGTCGGCGGGAACGCGAATGATTTGACTTTCAAAGTGAACGGGAACACTCTGCCTGCGTTTGGCGGCATGTACACCCTGAACAACATCCCATCCGTCGACGACAGTGACGCACTGGTCCAATCGGTGATGACTCTTCGCGTGACTAAAGGCGCGGATTCGCATTCCTACTCTCACCTGAGTTTAGAGCTCGTGAGCGAGTGCGAATTTAACCTCGGTTCGCTCTATCGCGATCCCATCGGCTCGACGGCAGCTTTGGATGGTACCGGTACTATAACGTGGGAGCGCGTGTGTCCTCCGGTGACTTGGTCGGAAACCACGTGGAACAACTACGCGGATTATACGGTATCGTCGACGTCGTCGGAATACTTGAACGTGACGGTGACGAATCCGGACCCGATGAACTTGTGGTCGGCTGATGAAATCGACGGCGACACGTCCGGAACGAATCATTTGGTACATCCTAACGTCGAATACGTGAGAATCCAGTTTCGTCGACCGGGCGTTGGCGAGTGGATCAACGCTTGGGAACCGGGAACGTGGAACAACTCAGTTTGGACCGCGTTTGATCCTGACTCGGATGTTTTGGAAGAATCGAGCGATATCTTTACATACGACATTGAAGACGTCGATCTGGCTTCGTGCTCAACGTCTCGCGGGGTTGGGTGCTCGCAAAAGTGGAACTTGAATCGTCAGTACTTTTTGAACGGCTTGAAAGAAGGCTCTTGGGAAATCAGAGCGAAGGTGTTTTGCTCCGGGTACGATTCATTCGCCACGTCTGAAGTGCGAGGCTCGGTGACGGATGAGAATTTGAATCTCATCGCAGACACGAAAGCACCGAGCCCGATTGCCAGAGAAGTGTACGAGAATAAAGTTCTCGTCGACTTTTCTGAACCAATAACGTGCCCGTTGTTATCGAGTTCAGACATGGCGTACTCCGTCGCGAGAACGACCGATTGCGACGGAAACGCCGTGGACGATTCCGAGGATATCAATGCGGTCAGCGACAACATTTTGGTATCTCATTACGATTTTCAATGTCTCACGCAAGACGTCAACGGACGAAACGCTTGGATGATGACCGTGCCAATCTCTTCCGCGGCTTCGTCGAACGCGTTGGCTGGTAAATACACCGTGACGATAAAAAGTGGTCACGTGACAGACGACGGGGGGAACACGGCGTCTGAGCACACGTTCGCTGAAGAAATAATGTGCGACTCGTCGAGCGCGAGCGCGTCTTTGGGCGAAAAATCATCAAAAGGTTCCAAGGCTGAATCATCGGCAAACTTGGGCCTGTCAAAAGAAAATTCCACGACGAAAGAGGCGCTCGCATCAGCGACACACATGCCGTTTTCATCGCACAAAAACCGATTCGTGTTCGGAGGAACTCTCGCGGGCGCGGCTTTCGTGTTGTTCGCGCAAACTCTCTTTGCCTTTTTTGCGCGTGGAAAAAGACCCGCCTCCCTCTCTCTTGCGAGCAACAAAACGAGTCACGACAACAACAACAACAACAACAACAACACCTCGAGCAGCGGCGATGAAGGCGAAATTGAAATTCTCCTCCCTCTCGCCGCCGCCGAAAGTAACCGGTCGTCGAAGCAAGGGTCTTTGGCGGAAGTTTCGTACGGTTCGAGCGGCGAACAACGGGGACGACGACGCGACGACTGCGGAGAGGTCCACATTTTATAGAAATACGAGTCACGTTTTTTGATAAATCATCGCTCTGGTTACTCGTCGTCGTCGTCGTCGTCGTCGTTAAAACAGCGCGAGTAACAGCAGGGCGCCCGCGCGCGTCCCGCTGGCCCCAGCGCGAGCAACCGCGCAAAGAGAGAATAGCAGGTAGACTTTTTTAATACCAAACCCTAAACACTTAAGGAACAACGAGAAGAACAACAGAGCTCAGCGCCCGCTCACAAACACCGCCTGCCCGCGCGCACGCGCACACAAAAAAAACTCTCTCTCTCTCTCTCTCGCGCGCGCGCGTTTTCTTTTTTGATTTTGTTGTGTTCGCCTCCTCCTCTTTCGCCGTTCGTCCGTCCGTCCGTCCGTCGTTTCTTTCTTTTAAAAACCGGGAAAATGCGAGCAGCGGCGCGGCAACAGCCTCAACCTTCTTCTTCTTCTTCTTCCGGAACAAGAAGAAGAAGAAGAAGAAGAAGAATAACAACAACAACAACGACAGCGACGAAGGCTTCTTCTGATTATTTAGTGCGCGTGGAAGACATCACGCACGTTCCTCCGGGTTCGGCGCGAGCGACGCTGACGAAATGCACCGTCCAGTTCCCCACGGAGGGTTTAGTGTTGCTCGTCGGGAGGAGCGGCGCCGGGAAGAGCACGCTGTTGCATCTGATCGCAGGTTTGAGCGAACCGTCGGAAGGCGGGATTTACATTCGCGACGACGACGATAACGACGACGAGTTTGAAGAAGACGAGGTTGAAGAAGGAGGAATGTCTTCTTCTTCTGCGGCGGCGGTTACGGCGGCGCGACGACGAAAAAGCACGCCCGCGGCGGAACGGACGAAGAAAGTCGGTTTGTGCTTCCAGTTTCCCGAGCGGCACTTTCTCGGGAGGACGATTTTGGAGGAGCTGACGTTTGGATGGCCGCAAAATGCCAAGTCGTTTCGGATGCGCAGAGAGCTCGCGGAGACGACGAAGAGAGCGCTGAGGGCGGTGGATATGCAAGAGTATCCGCTGGAGAGCGAGGTGAAGACGTTGTCGGGAGGGTACAAGAGACGGTTGGCGTTGGCGTGTCAGTTGGCGAGAGACCCGAAGGTTTTGTGTTTGGACGAACCGTTAGCTGGGTTGGATTGGAAGTCGCGGTCTGACGTGGCGAAAGTTTTAGAAAAGTTGAAGAGGGAGAGGTTGATCGTGGTCGTCACGCACGACGTGGAAGAGATGAAGCGCATCGCCGATTTCGCGTACAGAGTGAGAGATTACGGAAAAGGCATCGAAGAAGAAATAGGGTTGGCCCAAGGAGGAGGGAGTTTTGACGTTGGATTGGGAGACAGCGCGGCGTTGAAGAGCGAGTTTGGCGAGTTTTAAAAAATATGAAACGGAAAAGAGCTTCGGGCGACGTAGTACCACCAGTAGACAAACCCGCTACTAGCGGCGTAAAGGAATAGTGTATTCGTAGGAAAGAATTTGAAGAAGAAAAAAATTCGTTCGTTCATTAGTAGTAGTAGTAGTAGTAGTAAACAAGATTTGAATAATAACGACGATGATGATATACGGTAGAAATACAAAGTACGCGCGAGCCGAAGAAGAAGAAGAAGAAGAAGAAGAGAAAAAAGAAAATCCCTCTCTTCTCATCCTCGCGGAACGTCTCCCCAACCGCAATCTAAACACTGACCGTTCGGATCTAACAAATGTTCCAACGTCCAAAACGACGACGACGACGACGACGAGGACGAGGACGACGACGACGACGACGACGCGTTCTTTCCCTCCTCGAACGCCTGCTCCCACGTCTCTCTCGTCTTTGCTACTTTCGTCTTCCTCAAACACGCTAAACTCGCCACGTTCATCTCCACGTCGCTCAACCCGGTGAACTCTCTCACCGCTTCTTCCAAACCTCGATTATGCCCGCAAATCAAAACAACCTCGTCCGTTTGTTCCTTATCGAACGTCTCGCTCTCCCCGACGATCAGATGCTCCACGTGCGACCCAAACACCCCGTCCATCCCGGCGTAATGGTAAATCGATCCCAGAAACAACACCGCGTTGTCGCCGCCGTCGCCGTCCTTGTCCGTCGCGCTCTCCTTCTTCTTCTTCATGCACTCTAAATCCATCGCCACTAACGTCTCCTTCGTTCTCTTCGCGCTCGAACAGATGATCCTCGTCGGCGCCCACTCCTCCCCGGCGATCGTCTTCAAATTTTCCCCGAGCTTCTTCGCGTACGAGACGCCGCGTTCCGTCAGCGGGCGGTCGATGTCTCGCGAGTATTTAGGGTTTATAGCCTCCTCCGCCTCCGAGTGTCGCATCAGAATCAGTCGGAAAGAAGAAGAAGAAGAAGAAGAAGACGAAGAAGCTCGAACGACGACGACTGTTCTTCGCGTTCTTCTTCTTCTCGCGACTATGCCTTTATCGTGGTCGTTTCTGCGAGAAGAGAGCGACGACGACGGTGATGATGATGATGATGATACTCTCGTTGGTGTTGTTGTTAGGGAAAACATTTGCCGCGTAAAAAGAGAGAGTTGTTGTTGCGCGCGTTTTCCAAAAGTTTTTTTTATGCGACAAGATACAACAACGCACCAAAAAAGGAGGAGAAGAAGAAGAAGTTCTCTTTATCTCTCTCTCTCTCTGTGTGTGTGTGTGTGAGTGTCTTTCCCCCTAGACGTCGTGCGAAACCGCTCGCGCGTACTCAGCCCTTTATCCGGTTTTGTGCGCATTTTTTTTTACCCAAAAACGCTCTATTTAGGGTTTGAGAGACAGTTAAGTGCTTCTTCTTCTTCTTCTTCTTCTTTAACGCGACAAACGATAATAAAACGAGAGACGGAAGAGAAAAAAAACAATGCGAGTCATCTCGCTCGCAGCGGCGCGGCGGTTTTCTTCTCGTTCTTCTTCTTCTTCTTCTTCTCTTTCTTCTGTTGTTGCTGGACCTCGATTCTTCTCTTCTTCTTCTTCTTCTTCTTCGATTTCCCGACGAAGCGAATCCCCTAACGACGAGAACGCAGACGCAGACGCATACGACGACGCCAGAAGACGAAACAGAACGCGACTGAACTACACCAACGTCCTTTTAGTCGTGAAAGAAACCGCGCTCGCCAAATACACCTCTTTAGCCGATTCTGGAAACCAACCCGGGTACGACTATCGAGATAAAAACGTTCGGTGGGACCGGCTGAAAGTGAGACACGAGGCACACGAGAAGGCTGTTCTGAAAGGTACGAGACGCGACTCTCTCTCTGTCTCTCGACTCGAGAACGGATTTGTTCGATTACTTGCTTGTTTTTCTTGTACCTCTCTCTATCTCTCTCTTCTTTCGTGAAAGGTTGTCTCTCTCTGTCTCTCTCACTCTTGCATTATTCTCTTTTATCCACGCGTACGCTTTCGACGATACGCGTTTCGTTTGGCAGTTCGGACATTTTTGAAAGAGTGGGAACGCGAGACGGGCGGGCGGTTGCGACACTCGCTCGTCAGTCGGGATTCGCTTACGGAGAAGGACGTGAGAGGGAAAGATTTGGTCGTCGCGTTGGGCGGAGACGGGACGACGTTGATTGCGAGTCACTGGATTTCTTCTTCTTTTTCTTCTTCTTCGCGCGAGGGAGACGAAGAGGAAAAGGACGACGACGACGGGGGAGAGGATGCGTCGTCGTTCGTGAGGCCGAGATTGATTGGAATAAACACCGATCCGGCGGTTTTAGCGCCGTGCTTGACGTTCACGAAAAAAGCGGAAGACGAGCGGCGATCTACGGGTTGGTTGTGCGCGGCGGACGCGAACGACGTGGAGGACGTGTTGAGGGAGATTTTGTTCGCGTCGTCGGAAGCCTCGCCGCTGCTGCCGCAAAATGTGAGCGGCGACGGCAAAGAAAGTAGTGATAATAGTAACAGTAACAGTAGCAGCAGTAGCAGCAGCAGTAGCAGCAGCAGTAGTAGTTTGAAACGACGTCCGATTCGAGCGAATCGCATTCGGGTGAAAGTAAACGGCCAAACGTGGAAGACGATGCCGTTGGCGTTGAACGACGTGTTAATTTGCCACAACTCGCCGGCGGCGTTGTCGAGATATTCGGTCTTGTTAGAGGAGAGCGATTTAGTTAACAAACCGCCGCCGCCGGCGCCGCTTTCCGACGAAACGGCACCCTCCTCGGAGGTTTCCAAAGCCTACTACCACATCCGCTCATCGGGCCTCCGCTTATGCACCGCGCTCGGCTCCACCGCCGCCATGAAATCCGCCGGAGGCTACGCCATGTCCCGAAACGACCAGCGCATTCAATTCCACGACCGAGAACCGATATACTACGACCACGAACCCAAACCTCCCGGTCGCGGTCGAGGCTTTTACGCCGCAAACAAAACCACAAAGTTCCGCTGGAACACCCGCGTCGGTAAAATCTTCGTCGACGGCGCGCACGTCTGCCACGACATAAAAATCGGCGACGAGATTGAAGTCGAAAGCGCCATCGGCGAAGAGATTGAAATTTACTGTAAAAACTTTAGGAACATCGCCTTGACGTGACGCGACGGACGAGATAAAGAGAGATAGTTGTCGAGGCGTGTAGAGTTACGCAAAAACGCGCTTCTGCAAGAACTAAAACCCTAAACTAACTTTACGCAAGATCTTTCTTTCCAAAAGCGCTCCCTCCCTCAGAAAAAGAAACGCTCTCTTCCATCATCGTTTCACATCGCCCTCGTCTGAAAAGAAGAGATGACGTCCGTGATCGCAGATAATAACACCACCAACAACGCTCAAATAGGTCTCAAACCGTTCTTCAAGAGCAAAGTCGAGGCGTTGGAAATCGCCGTTCGCGATGGGACGCAAAATCTTCGTCGTTTGGAAGCGCAAAGAAACGATTTAAACTCCAGAGGTAAACTCTCTCTCTCTCTCTCTCTCTCTCTCTCTCTTGAAAAGGAACGAGAACGAGAAGTTCTTTTTTACTCTCGTCGCCGCAGATGTTGCCTCGCTCTTTGTCGTCGCGCTTTTCTTCTTCTTTATTCTCTCTTTCTGTGCGTTTGAAAACAAAGCGTGTTCTTTCCCCAAGATGAAGTTTGTGAGATGAGATTTGATTTTTGCCAGAGGAGGAGGACGCGGCGTCTCCGACGATTGATGATCTGCCCCGGATGGAGGATTCGCATCGTTCAGCTGCTCTCTCTTTCTCTCTCTCTCTCTCTCTCTCTCTCTCTTATTTCTCTGTGTTGTTTTGCGCACGCGCTGACTTGTTTTCTTTTTCTTTCGAACAAAACGCGCGCGTTTATGTGTAACAGTTCGAGCGTTGAAAGAGGAGCTCTCTTTGCTCCAGGAACCGGGATCGTACATCGGCGAAGTCGTGAAAGTGATGGGTAAGACGAAGGTTTTAGTGAAGGCGCATCCGGACGGGAAGTACGTGGTGGATTTTGACAAGTCCATCGATTTAGCGAAGCTGACGCCGGGAGTGCGGGTGGCGCTGAAGAACGACTCGTACGCGTTGCATTACGTGTTGCCTTCGATGATCGATCCTTTGGTTTCGCTGATGAAAGTGGAGAAAGTGCCGGATTCTACGTTTGATATGATTGGAGGTTTAGATCAGCAAGTGAAAGAGATTAAAGAAGTCGTCGAGTTACCGATTAAGCATCCGGAGTTGTTCGATTCGTTAGGCATCGCGCAACCGAAGGGGGTCATTTTGTACGGTCCTCCGGGGACGGGGAAAACGTTGCTCGCGAGAGCCGTCGCGCACCACACGGATTGTTGCTTCATTCGCGTCAGTGGTTCCGAGTTGGTGCAGAAATACATCGGCGAAGGCGCGAGAATGGTTCGGGAACTTTTCGTCATGGCTCGCGAGAACGAACCGGCGATTTTGTTCATGGACGAGGTCGATTCTATAGGTTCCGCTCGAGGCGGCGGAGGAGGATCCGGCGGCGATTCGGAAGTGCAAA
>Ga0255762_10004750_pt1 | contig 10326 bp, 9 predicted proteins | sample 101ome_16_FD_179962 | JGI IMG/M metagenome (GOLD analysis project Ga0255762, IMG submission 179962) | Coastal salt marsh microbial communities from the Groves Creek Marsh, Skidaway Island, Georgia - 101401AT metaG (version 2) | ecosystem: Environmental > Aquatic > Marine > Intertidal zone > Salt... | reverse complement strand
GCCGCAAAGTAAAGGCTAAGCGGTTTGGCTTTTTCCTCACCCCCACAAAACGCTTCGCGCCGTCGTCGCCATTATCAGCCCATGGCGGAAATAAATGTCACACCGATGGTTGATGTGATGCTGGTTTTGCTGATTGTTTTTATGGTGGCGGCGCCGCTATTGACGGTTGGCGTGCCGGTCAATTTGCCGAAGACGGGCGCACAAGCCCTGCGCGGTGATGATGAACCGCTGGCCATTTCAATCAATGCGCAGGGGCAAATTTTTCTGCAAGATACACAAATCCAAAAAACCATGCTGGTGCCGCGTTTGAAAGCGATTGCCGGAGAGGGCTATGAGCAGCGGATTTATGTGCGCGGTGACAAAACCGTCAATTACGGATTGGTCGCCAATGTGGTGTCGGAAATCAGCGCCGCCGGTTTTGCGCGCGTCGCTTTGGTGACGGAAAAAGCAGGTCAGAAGAAATAATGGTGTTGCCGCGCAATTTTCTGGCCTCATTGGCGCTTCACGCCGGATTGATTTTTATCATCGGCTTTTGGACGCCCATGCTCAATCAAGCGCGTATGACCGACCAAAACCTGCCGATTGAGATTATCACCATTGACCAGTTTACCCGTCTGGTTGAGGAAGCCACCATGCCGGATGAGGCCAAGGCGCGCCAAGAGCCGACAGCGCATGAGCAAACCGGCACTGCCCCTGAGGCGCAAGCGGATGCCATGCCAATGCTTGATGCTGAAGAAAAATCAAAGCCGCCAGTCGCATTGAGCCAAGAGACTGTGCCCGAAGAACCGCGCTTTCGTGTCGAGACGCCGGTGCCTTTGGCACGCCCGGTGCGCGAACCAAAGCCGCTTCTGGATGTCGGGCGCGTGCAGGCATTGCTCAACAAAACGCCCGATCAGAAAACCACTGATAGCGGCCTTACCAAAAGTGATAATGGCTTAAGCGCTTTGGAGCGGCTGACCTTGAATGAGGTTGATGCGTTTCGCGCGCAAATGCGGCGATGCTGGTCGCCGCCGGCCGGCGCCAAGCAGGCAGAAAATTTGGTGGTGCAGGTTCGTCTTTCCTTAACCCCTGGCGGGTTAATTTCGGCGGGGCCTGTGGTCGTCAATCGGCGCTTATTGGGCGACCCGTTTTTTCGCGCCGCTGCCGAGAGTGTTTTGCGCGCCATTCGGCGCTGCCAACCTTTTTCCATGCCGGCTGAAAAATATGCCAGTTGGCGCAACATTGAGTTAACATTCGACCCACGAAAAATGCTGGGTGGGTAAACAAAGCAAAGGCCCTTTAGGAGACAGCCATGAATGCACAATTTTCCATATCGCGTCGGCGTCGATTGCTGAGCGCATTGGCGGCTTTAATATTTGTGCCGAGCTTGGCGCTGGCGGCGCTGAAAATCGATATTACGCAAGGCAATGTCGAGCCTTTGCCGATTGCTGTTTTGGATTTCGCCGGTGATGGCTCTGTCGGGCAGGATTTGGCGAGCGTCATTACGGCTGACCTCGAACGTTCCGGCCTGTTTCGACCGGTTGACCGAGAGGCTTTTATCGAGCGCAATATCGGCGTCAATGTGCGGCCGCGTTTCGGCGAGTGGCGCGTCATTAATGCGCTGGCTTTGGTGACGGGTCGGGCCGTGCAGCACAGCGATGGCCGTTTGCTGGTCGAGTTCCGCTTATGGGATGTGGTGGCCGAAGAACAAATGGCCGGTTTGCAATTTTTTACGACACCGGAAAATTGGCGGCGCATCGGGCATTTGGTGGCTGACGCGATTTATGAGCGCCTGACCGGCGAAACCGGCTATTTTGACACCCGCATCGTCTATGTCTCGGAGTCGGGGGCAAAAAACAATCGCGTCAAAAAACTGGCGATTATGGATCAGGACGGGTTTGCGCAAAGCGAATTGACGCGTGGCAATGCGCTGGCGCTGACGCCGCGCTTCAGCCCGACCGCGCAAGAAATTACTTATCTCTCTTTTTATCGCAACAAGCCGCGCGTCTATTTGCTCAATATTGAGACTGGCCAGCAAGAAGTGGTCGGTGATTTTCCCGGCATGACTTTTGCACCGCGGTTTTCGCCCGATGGGCAGAAAATCATTATGAGCCTTGAGCGCAACGGCAATTCGAATATTTATACTATGGATTTGCGCACCCGTGAGACACGCCGCCTGACCTCATCTTTGGCGATTGATACCGCGCCATGCTATGCGCCGGACGGCAGCCAAGTGGTGTTTGAAAGTGACCGCATGGGCTCGCAGCAGCTTTATGTGATGGAGGCGGACGGCTCAAATGTGCGCCGCATTTCTTATGGCGAAGGCCGATACGCAACGCCGGTGTGGTCGCCGCGCGGCGATTTGATTGCTTTTACCAAGACGCTGAATGGCCGCTTTCTCATCGGAGTTATGAAAACCGATGGCCGTGGCGAACGCATTTTGACCGAAGGCTACCACAATGAAGGGCCGGCATGGTCGCCAAATGGGCGGGTTATTGCCTTTTTTAGAGAAGGGCGCGGCGCAGACCAAGGTCCAACCTTGTGGACAGTCGATGTTACAGGTTATAATGAGAGACCTATAGCGACACCCGGCTGGGCATCTGATCCGGCTTGGTCGCCACTAATACGATGAGTCATGTTTTTGTAATCAAAATCGTTTAAACCGAGCTTTGATTTGCATTTGTGCTTATTTTGGCTAAATTACAACCGAGGGGCAGGCATTATGTTTGCGCAGACTGAGGAGCATTCGATGGGACAGTCGACAAAATCAAAAATTCTAATTTCTATGGCCGTGGCAGGCCTGACTTTGGCAGGTTGTGCGTCAACCACCGAGCCTGCCTCGACGTCAACATCGACGGCTGTTTCATCAGCATCAACTTCGTCGAGCGCACAATATTTGGTGCAAAATGTGGGTGACCGCGTTTTCTTCCAAACTGACCAATCAAATCTTGATGGCTCAGCACGCGCGACATTGCGCAATCAGGCACAATGGCTGTCGCAAAACAATAGCGTCAATCTGGTGATTGAAGGCCATGCCGATGAGCGCGGCACACGCGAATACAATCTGGCACTGGGCGCACGCCGCGCCAATGCCGTGCGTGACTTCCTGATTAGCGAAGGGGTTAACGGTAGCCGCTTACAGACCATTTCTTATGGTAAAGAGCGCCCGGTATCCTTGTGCTCGGAAGAAGCGTGCTGGTCGAAAAACCGCCGTGCGGTGGCGACCATTCGCTAAATGAGCGAAAATTGATTTAAGGGCACCTTCGGGTGCCCTTTTTTCTGCCTTTTTTTCGCCGATTTTGACGCGCATATAGTGGATGATGAAATTAATTAGTGCCTTTTTGCTCGCATTTGCGATGGTTGCGCCTGTTGCCGCGCAAAACGGCCCGCGCGTGCCGTCCGAGTTTGCGCCTCGCGGTGCCGAGAGTGATGTTTTGGCGGCAGAGCGTGTCGAGGCGCTTGAATTGCGCATCACCCAGCTTGAGCAATTGCTGGAGGCGCAGCGCACTTTGCAAAATCGCAATCGCCTGGCTGAATCGCAGCAATTACGCCAGCGCCTTGATGTGCTGGAAAAACGGCTATTATCGGCGCAGGATTCCTTTGCCGCGCCGGTATCAGCGGCAGCAGCTGAAGCCGCCGGCACGACAGCCGCAGCCGATCGGGTGCAATTCAATCAATTGGTCGAAATGCTGAGGCTTTTGCAAGCGCAAACCGACCGCATGATGATTGATATGCAAAGTTTGACGCAGCGTATGGATAAAGCCTCGTCGGATAATGAGTTTCGCTTTCAATCTCTTGAGGGCGGCATGATGCGCGCCAATCAGGGCATTTCATCTTCATCGGCCGAGCCTGAAATTATCGGGTTTGTTAGAAAAGCAGCACCCGTCGCCAGCCTGGCTGACGCATCGGCGGTTATTGATGTCACCACGCCGCTTGTCGGCGAAGGCAATCCGGAAGATTTGGCTGACTTTGAGGCGCCTGTGCGCGTGCCGTTGGACAATCCGCAAGCACTTTATGAGCGCGCGCTGGGCGATTTGCAAAGCGGCGATTATGCCGGCGCGCGCGTCGATTTCGTATCCTTGGTCGAGCGCTTTCCATCGCATAAAATGGCCGGTCATGCACAATATTGGCTCGGCGAGACGTTTTACGTGCAGCGCCAATATAAGCAAGCGGCGCAAGCCTTTTTGGTCGGCTATACGACCTATGCAGGCAGCAAAAAAGCCCCTGACAGTCTGTTGAAATTGGGTATGACGCTGACCGCTTTGGGCGAAAAGAAAACCGGATGCGATGCCTTTGCCGAATTGAACGCGAAATTTCCCGACGCGCCTGCTGCCATTGCCAAGCGCGCGGTGATTGAGAAAAAGCGGGCCGGTTGTGCCTCATAAACCGACTGCTTCGGCGCTTTTGAAAAATCTGCAGCCCTATGATGCAGACAATCATTTTGCTTTGGCTGTGTCAGGTGGCGGCGACTCAATGGGCTTGCTGGCTCTGGCGGCACAGGCAAAAAGCATAAAGGGTGCACCGCATTTTACTGTTTTGACTGTCAATCACGGTTTGCGCAAAGCCGCCGCGGCAGAAGCCGTGCAAGTGGCGGCGCAATGCGAAAAATTAAATCTGCCGCATGTCACGCTTATGGCTGACAGGAAATTGGGCAAGAGCGATGTTCAACAGCAGGCGCGCAATATGCGCTATCGGCTGATGGCCGCTTGGTGTGCCGAACATGGGGCGCAAGGCTTGGTGGTGGCACATCATCGCGATGACCAAGCGGAAACGGTGTTGATGCGCATGGCGCGCGGCAGTGGGGTGAGTGGCCTCGCCGGCATGGCCGCGCGGCAAGTCTTGCAAACCGAGACGTCGCCGCTTTTGCTTTTGCGGCCTTTATTGAATTATGGCGCGGCCGAATTGAAGGCGCTGGCGCATGAAGCGGGATTGCCGGTGATTGACGACCCGAGCAATCATGACCCGCAATTTGAACGTGCACGCTGGCGGCGTTTGTTGCCGCTCTTGCAGGCGGAAGGATTGGGCGCGGCGCGGCTCGCCGAGATGGCCGCCGAAATGCGCCTCTTGCAGGCGGCATTGGATAAAAAACTGACGGCTTGGCTCGACCATTATGCCGCATGGCACGATTATGGCGTGCTGAGCCTGCCGAGGCGTGATTTTGACGCTCTGCCTCTGGCGCAAAAACAGCGCTTTATCAGCCGCTTTGTGCAGTATTTTGGCCAGCATGCGCATCCGGTCAAACAGCGGAAAGCTGACCGCCTTTTGCGCCAGATTGAAGAAACGGCACATGGTGCGGCCGCATTGGGCGGCTTGCATATGCGCTGGCGCAAACATCAATTATTTTTGGGCCGTGAGGCGGCGGCTTGTCCGGCACCAATAAAGCTGCGAAACCTCGCTCGCGACTCAAACGGCCAATTTGACAGTCATTTTGATCGGCGATTTGCGTTTGTCGGCAAAAAAATGCCTGAAAACATCTCTTTAGCGGCGCTTGGCACTCGCGGTGTGGCTGAGATGCGCGCACAAGGGGCGCTGTTTGATAAAGCCGTGCCGGCGGCTTATTATGCAGCATTGCCCGGTATTTTTGACGGTGACAGGCTGCTTGGGTGTCCGGTCTTGACCCCAAACCAGTCAGAGATGACGGGTTTGCAACTGTCCGGCGTTTATTATGAGGGTTTCTACCGCGACATTATTGCTGGCGGTCAGGGCTAGAAAACAGGCCTTGGCTTACCTATATTCATAAAAAGGGCGAAACGGCGTCCGAAATAAAGGTGAAACGGTGAATGGTATGAGAAATATTGCTGTCTGGTTGGTTGTCGGCTTGATGTTGTTTACCCTGTTTAACGTATTTCAGGGACCTTCAGCGCAGACGTCTAACCGCAACATTAACTTTTCGCAATTTGTTGCCGAAGTTGATGCGGGAACCGTTGCGTCGGTTACCATTGAGGGTGACGCGATTAGCGGCCAATATTCTGACGGTTCGTCTTTCTCAACCCATGCACCGCCCAATGACCCGACATTGGTGCAACGCTTGCAAGAGCGCGGCGTATCCATCACCGCCAAGCCTGACAGCTCCGGCTCTCCAACATTGCTCGGCGTGCTGATTTCATGGTTTCCTATGCTTCTGCTTATCGGCGTATGGGTGTTTTTCATGCGTCAAATGCAAGGCGGCGGTCGCGGCGCAATGGGCTTTGGCAAGTCAAAAGCCAAACTGCTCAATGAAGCGCAAGGCCGCGTCACTTTCGATGATGTCGCAGGTATTGATGAAGCCAAAGATGATTTGCAGGAAATCGTCGAGTTTTTGAAAGACCCGACGAAATTTCAGCGCCTTGGCGGACGCATTCCGAAAGGGGCATTGCTGGTCGGCCCTCCGGGCACCGGTAAAACACTGCTGGCCAAAGCCATTGCCGGTGAAGCCAATGTGCCTTTCTTCTCTATTTCAGGCTCAGATTTTGTTGAAATGTTTGTCGGCGTCGGCGCCAGCCGTGTCCGCGACATGTTCGAGCAAGCCAAAGCCAATGCGCCGTGCATTATTTTTATTGATGAGATTGATGCGGTCGGTCGCCATCGCGGTGCCGGTCTCGGCGGCGGCAATGATGAGCGCGAGCAGACATTGAATCAATTGCTGGTGGAAATGGACGGTTTTGAGGCCAATGAAAGCATTATTCTGATTGCCGCCACCAACCGTCCCGACGTATTGGATCCGGCGCTGCTGCGCCCCGGTCGCTTCGACCGTCAAGTTGTTGTGCCGAACCCCGATATAATCGGCCGTGAGAAAATCCTCAAAGTGCATATGAAGAAAACGCCTTTGGCGACCGATGTTGATGCGCGCACCATTGCGCGTGGCACGCCGGGTTTTTCGGGTGCTGATTTGGCCAATCTGGTTAATGAAGCGGCTTTGCTGGCGGCGCGCCGTGCCAAGCGTCTGGTCTCCATGCAGGAATTTGAAGATGCCAAAGACAAGGTGATGATGGGCGCGGAACGCCGCTCCATGGTGATGACCGATGATGAAAAACGCCTGACCGCTTATCATGAGGGCGGCCATGCGCTGGTGGCGCTTAATATGGAAGCCTCTGATCCGGTGCATAAGGCGACAATTATTCCGCGCGGTCGTGCGCTGGGCATGGTGATGCGCTTGCCTGAGCGTGACCAAGTATCGGTGACGCGCGGCAAAATGAAAGCCGATTTGGCGGTCGCCATGGGCGGTCGTATTGCTGAAGAGCTTATTTTCGGCCATGAAAAAGTGACCTCGGGTGCGTCATCCGACATTCAAATGGCGACCAATATGGCGAAAGCCATGGTCACCCAATATGGCATGAGCGATGAAATGGGGCCATTGGCCTATGGCGAGAACGAGCAGGAAGTCTTCCTCGGTCATTCAGTGGCGCAAAAGCAAAACATGTCTGAGGAAACGCAGCGCAAAATCGATTTGGAAGTGCGTAAGCTGGTCGAAGAAGGCTATGAAATGGCGCGCAAAATCTGCACCGACAAAATGGAAGATTTGCACACCATTGCCAAAGGCTTGCTGGAATATGAAACACTGAGCGGCGACGAAATTATCGGCCTACTGAAAGGCGAGATGCCGCATCGGCCTGAAGATGATAATTCGCCACAAAGTGGCGGTCCGGCATCGCCATTCCCGACCACAGGCTCGGCCGGTGTCGGCGGGGCTGAGCCGCAAGGCACGTAAAAGCGGAAAAGCGCGTCGCATGACGCAAATATTTGGCATACTCAATATCACCGCCGACAGTTTTTCTGACGGCGGTGATTTTTTGTCGCCCGATGCGGCTTTGGCGCAGGCGCAAAAACTTGTCGATGACGGGGCGCTTGTGTTGGATGTCGGACCGGCCTCCAGCCATCCCGATGCCGGAAATGTGTCACCCGACACTGAGATTGCGCGGCTGTCGGCCATTTGGCCCGATTTGCAAAAGCTTGGCGTGCCGCTCAGCGTTGACAGTTTTCAGCCTGCCACCCAGCGCTGGGCGATGGCGCAGGGCGCGGCTTGGCTGAACGATATAAACGGCTTTGCCGAGCCGTCGCTTTACGATGAGCTGGCCGATTATGACGGGCAATTGGTGCTGATGCACGCCATTCAAGCGAAAGGCATTGCGACGCGCCAAGACCCGCCTGAAGGCGATATTTGGCCGCATATCTTCCGCTTTTTTGAGGCGCGTCTTGCGGCTTTAGAGAAAGCCGGTGTGGCGCGTGAAAAAATCACCCTCGATCCCGGTATGGGCTTTTTTCTCGGCAATAAGCCGGAAACCTCGCTTGATGTGTTGGGCGGCCTGCACCGCCTGAGGGCCGAATTTGGCCTGCCGGTGCTGGTTTGCGTGTCGCGCAAAAGCTTTTTGCGCGCTTTGGCTGATATTTCCGTTGCCGAAAGCGGCCCGATAAGCCTTGCGGCGGAAATGCTGGCTGTGGCGCAAGGGGTGGATTATATTCGTACCCATGATGCGCGCCGGCTTGCCCATGCGCTGCTGCTGCGCGACCGTTTGGGCACAAATCTCTAAAAAGTAATAAATTGCAACAGCTTGTGATTTGCCCTGTTGCGCCGATTTTTGCCACATAGAAGCATGATTAGAAAATATTTCGGCACGGATGGTATTCGCGGGCGCGTCAATGGCGAGAAGATGACGGCTGAGACGGCTTTGCGTTTGGGCATGGCGGCGGGGCAGCATTTCCGCCGTGGTGAGCACCGCCATCGCGTGGTGATTGGCAAGGATACGCGGCTTTCCGGCTATATGATTGAACCGGCGCTGGTCGCCGGTTTCACCTCAATGGGCATGGATGTGTTTCTGTTTGGCCCGATCCCGACCCCCGCCGTGGCGTTTCTGACGCGCTCTTTGCGCGCCGATATTGGCGTGATGATTTCCGCCTCGCATAATGAATTTGAAGATAATGGCATTAAGCTGTTCGGGCCGGACGGGTTTAAGCTTTCCGATAAGATTGAATATGAAATTGAACAGTTGATGGACGCACCGGCCAGCGAGCTGGTGCCGGCGGGTGAATTGGGGCGCGCCAAGCGGATTGATGACAGTCAGGCGCGCTATATTGAATTTGCCAAGCGCACCTTCCCGCGCGAGATGAGCCTTGAGGGCATTAAGTTGGTTATCGATTGTGCCAATGGCGCGGCCTATAAGGTGGCCCCGACCGCGCTGTGGGAATTGGGCGCGGAAGTGGTGTCCATTGGCGTGGAGCCGGACGGCTTCAACATCAATAAAGATTGCGGTTCGACCGATACCGGCGCATTGGCCGATAAGGTGCGGGCCGAAAAAGCCGATATCGGCATTGCGCTGGATGGCGATGCGGACCGGCTGATTGTCTGCGATGAAAACGGCAAAATGGTCGACGGCGATCAGTTGATGGGGCTGATTGCCGGTGATTGGCAGAGCCGCGAACTGCTGACCGCGCCGGGCATTGTTGCCACGGTGATGTCGAATTTGGGGCTGGAGCGTTATTTGCAGGGCAGCGGGCTGAGCCTGGCCCGCACGCAAGTAGGCGACCGCTATGTGGTGGAGCATATGCGCCAGCACGGCTTTAATCTGGGCGGCGAGCAGTCGGGTCATATGGTGATGAGCGATTTCGGCACCACGGGTGACGGGCTGGTTGCCGCGCTGCAAGTGCTGGCGGTGATGAAACAAACCGAGCGGCCGGTCTCTGATTTGTGCCGCGTGTTTGAGCCAGTGCCGCAAATTCTTGAAAATGTGCGCTTTAATGCCGGTGTGCCGCTTGAAAATGACGAGGTCATTGCCGCCATTCGCGCCGGTGAGCAGAAGCTGGGCAATAGTGGCCGCTTGGTCATTCGCCCGTCGGGCACAGAGCCGCTTATCCGCGTCATGGGCGAGGGCGATGATGCGGTGCTGGTGCAAAATGTGGTGGCCGAGATTGTCGGCACCATTCAATCGGTCGCTGCGTGAGCGCACCCCCGTCTTTAGGTAAAGTTCTGGTTGTCGCGGGGTCTGACTCGGGCGGCGGCGCGGGCATTCAGGCCGATATTAAAGCCATTATGGCGCAAGGCGCTTATGCCACCACCGCCATTTCGGCGCTGACCGCGCAAAACACGCTGGGCGTGCAAGATATAAGCCCCGTGCCCCCTGCCTTTGTGGCCAGTCAAATGACCTCCATCCTCAGTGATATCGGGGCCGATATGATGAAGACCGGCATGTTGGCGACGCGCGAGGTGATTGAAGCGGTGGCCGAGGCGCGCGATGAGCTCGCCCCGAAACTGCCCATGCTGGTTGACCCGGTGATGGTCGCGACATCGGGCGATAGGCTGCTGCAAGATAAGGCAATGGACGCGCTGCAATCGCTTTTGGTCAACCACGCTTTATTGGTGACGCCAAACCTGCC
>Ga0255762_10004745_pt1 | contig 10334 bp, 11 predicted proteins | sample 101ome_16_FD_179962 | JGI IMG/M metagenome (GOLD analysis project Ga0255762, IMG submission 179962) | Coastal salt marsh microbial communities from the Groves Creek Marsh, Skidaway Island, Georgia - 101401AT metaG (version 2) | ecosystem: Environmental > Aquatic > Marine > Intertidal zone >... | reverse complement strand
TATACCACTCTATTCCACTATCTTCTCCGCCTCGACTAACATTTAACTTTGTATGATTTGATAACCAAGAATAGTCAGTGTGTAAAGCACCGTGATGATTTCTGTGAGTAAAAAAACTTTCTACGTGTATAATATCAATACCTATATTGTTTAAAAAATCTATAAGTTGCTCATTTTTTGGTTTCCAGTCCTTGTCTTCAAAAATAACATTTTGAAATGCTTTGTTGTTAGTATCAAACGTAAACAAGTCATCATCGGGCCACTGTATTTCAAAAGGAAGATTTACATATCTATGAACATTCATTTTATTCTCCTACTATATAATCTTTCCATATGTCCATTGCCTCGTGCCAGTGGACATATTGTTCTGTTTCGATATTCCAAACAGGTTGAAAACACACTGTCCATCTTGGTGCATTACCAGGATTGAGTGTGCCGTGTAAGATTCCTGTATTTACAACACTGGGAGTATTTGTATTTGCTTCATATAATACTTCGCAGTCTTTTGGACTTGCTGTCAGCACTGTGATTTCATCATTATATACAACACTTTCATCTTCACCTTCTAGTGTATTGTTTCCAGGCTTTACAGTGTATTCAAATGTTTTGCTTGCTTTGTACCAGATAATTTTGCCATCGTCTGGTCCCCATGTTTGATTTATTTTTACAAAATCTGTTTCGTAATGGTAAAAATCAGTGTGGATAGGAACCTTGCCTCCATTAGGCGGAGTATAAAAACATTCTATCATCAATAATTTCATATCAAATTGTGCTAAAAAATCTACCATATTTTTATCATAATGATTTGGTAAATGCTGTTGCATCACTGCTCGTTGATTAGTATCAAAAAGATCTGGCTTTTTAATTTCAAACGGCAGATTGATATATCTGTGATATTGATTATAAAAGTTTTCCAAAATCAATTACCTCACATTGTCTACTTATGTCCTTTACAAAAAATGCACATAGTGGATCGTTGCCATCTGTGATAGGCACACTCAACAATTGTCCATTTTTCATTTTAGGAAAAAACCATTTTACATCATTGTAAAAATTTACTATTTCAATTTTACCAAAACTTGGCTGATAACTACTTAGAGGATTAAACAAATAACTTTCAAATCCACGTTCATTTAAACTAGTTATAGGCAATACTTCTAAATCACTACCTGCATCACTACACCCTACAGCAATGCACCAATCTAATGGCATAGTAATTTGATTACCATTGATTTCTATTACTGCTGCTGGCGAATTAAAACTTTCTAAAAAAATTAAAGGTACAAAAAAGAAATCTGGGTCTTGTGGGTTACTGTTGTCAAGAACACTAAATCTCATAGTGTCATCTACTTCATCAGGTAAAGTATTTAAATTAAAACTTTTATTATCTAGCGTAAGTATATTCATTTAATTCCAATCCACTTTTTCTATTGTGAATGGGTACTGCGCCTCCTTGTAAAATTTCTTTCTTTGGGTAAGGTGCCGCTTCGCAAACTTACAAGTGCTTGTAAGATCCCATATTTGCACGAAGTCTTTGTCCTTTGCCTTTCTTACGCCTCTACCTATACTTTGAATTACCCTAACAAAAGACTTGCCAGGCTCAATGAGCACAAGATTAAAGATACGAGGTATATTGATACCAACAGCCGCAACCCCATAGGTAGCAATGACCACCTGATTATCGCCCGTATTAATATCGTCATACGCATCTTTTCTATCCTTTAATTTCACATCGCCTTTAACAAACGTTGATCCTGGTATAAGTTCTTGTAGCATTTCACCTGCACTAATTCTGTCTACAAGTATTAGAGTATTGCCTGATTCTTTTACTGTGTTTAATAATTTGCCTAAGTATTCTATTCTGTTTTTATTAGTTGTTAAATATTTTAATTCTTCTTGATAATTGCTATGTGCTACCGTATCTATAAGTTGTACAATGTTTACATGACATGCACTTAGCACGCCTTTGTCTTGTAATTCTTTTGCACTAATTTCTCCAATAACAGGACCTAAACTTGCGTGAATACTTTCAAACTCAAACTTCTCTTTAGGTACTGTGCCTGTAAGTCCCCAACGTATAGGAGCATTGCGCAAGTTGCGTGTTAGCAAATTTTTTAGTACTTCTGCTTTGGCTTGGTGTACTTCGTCAACAATAACTGTGCTAACGCCTTCTAAAAATTCTGCCAGTGATAAAACTGCTTCGCCGTCCTTATGGCGTTTATCAAGAATGTTTAAACTTTGCCAAGTACAAATAGTGTGTGTACAGTTTAGCATTTTTCTATCACCAAAATACACACCTACATCTAGTCCACAGTTGATATAATCTTCTTCTGTTTGTTCAACTAGACTTTTGTTAGGTACAATAACTAAACTGCGTCCGTACTTTTCACTCATATGTGATAGTGTAGCAGTTGTAATAGTTTTACCTGCACCTGTTGCAATCTGTTGTAGGCTTTGCGGATTGTTTGCAAAGTTGTTGATTGCTTCTACTTGATAGTCACGCAGAATGATTTCTTCTCCTTCTGCAGGATGTCCTTTGGGCCAGCACACACCTTGATCGGCCCAATAGCGTTCTGTTACTTGTGGAAAATTTAAATCAATAGGATGCCGTCTATCTTCAATATCTACTATTTGAACATTGTTTTTTTCAAGTACTTGACTAACCACATCAAGATGATTAACGTAGCCAGTACCACCAATACCAAAAAAAGCAACTTTGCCGTCCCAACGGCCAAGTTTATACTGTGGCATATATCGTGCGTATGGCACATCGAATTTGAGAGCATTTGATAGCTTACGCCGTACATCTACATCTAGTCCTTCTAGTTTGATGTTTACTTCATCTTCAATTATAAGTTTACACGATGCCATCAAATCTCCTAAACAAACTTAAACTTTGATCATGATACAAAATACAATCACAATAAGATTGCATATACAATCTAACATTCTTATTGCATCTTGTACTTGTTTTTGCTAATGCACATATAGGTTGAAAGTCTGCTTGTAATAAGACTTTCGGTAGTTTATTCTTTTTAATATACACTACTTTTGTTGAGTTGTCAACCCAGTTGTTTAGTTCGTTATCTTTGATGTAATCATTGACTGTACAATTATTTTCATCTTTATTGTCTATACGAAACAAGACACTTTGATATTTATTATCAACTACTTTTGATAATTCAGTGTGTATTTGTCTCAGTTGTAAAAAACTTGTATCTTCGTCAATTAGAACAATTAGAGGAAATCGTTCTAATTGGGTTATGGTTTCAATAATACTTTGCATATTATGAACTTTTGGATCTAAACAAACTTCATTTTGTTTTCTATAGGCAATTGTATCTATCAATGTATCACTGTAAACATGTTCTACATTATATCCATATCTTAAACTTCTATCTGCATATATTGTTTTATCCATAGAAAGTATATTTTGTTTTACATCTTCTGGTAAACAAGTTTCAAACAAATCAAATTTTGTATTTTTTATATTTTCTACTTTTTTGTAATATTCAAGTAGTTGCTGTTCTATTTCAAAATTCCTAGTTTTTAAAGCACTGATAATCTTATATAAATTTTTTGGTGTAAATTTGTAATAGTGCTCATGGCTGCCTTTTTTATGAAAGTATTCTAAATGATTGATTTGTATACTGTCAATTTTTACAATATCTTTTTTACTAAAAGGAAATCTTACTTTGATCCATTTCCATTTGGTTTTGTAACTTTCATATACAGTATCCTGTCCGTATACATCTATAGTTTCTACAAGTTTAATATATTTGCTTCTATCAATAGACCGTAAAGGTATTTTTGTAGGCAACTCATCTACAGTTACATATTGTTGAATTTTTTTTAAAACTAACGCATATTGTCTATCCGTTAGGCCCAATCCTCTTACAGTCTGTTTGTATATACTAAAGTATATGGCGTCTACAGCCTGTAAACTGTCTAGTTTTTCATTACAAAGGTATTCAAGATATTCTTCAATATATGTCATAGTGTTACTATAACACTTTAAAGTTTAGGTGTCAATCTCTTCAGTGGTAAACCAGCAGCTATTTCTTCAACAGTGTATTCTGTCCAAGCATAATCATTTAGCCATTGTGTTCTATCTGGTGTTTGTGTATACTCAATTAAATTTAGATCGTGTCCTGCTACATCATAAGCAAGACTACTAGGACCAACAATAGCAGGAACGCCGTTGATGACACTATGAATCCCAGGATTACTGCTCCAGCTAATAGTACAAAATACATTATCAAAGCCCATATCAAAATCGTCATAACTACCCTCTATATGTTTTGGTTCTTGTCTTTCTACATAACGCAACCCACGTTCTATGTGTTCTAATCTACAGCGTGGGTGTGGTCTAAATATAATAGTCCTGTCTGTGTGTTTGCGTATTGTATCATATGTATTTAAGAACCAATTGCTCATACGAGGCATATCACGCCATTGTAAACTTTTATCATGTTGTCCACATATTAAGATATACTCACCATCTTTGCGCCACGGTTTTACTTCCAGTCCCAAGTCACGACTACGTACACCATCCATACCGCTAGGACCAAAATAAGCGTCCCTATTAATTCCATTTAATCCTACCTTCCACGTTATACCACGTTTTATACCGCCAACTTCTAATACAATAACTTTCTTACCTGTGCGTGTGTAATAATCCCAAATAGGTTTGTTGCCAGTCATGCGTCCGTTGAACAACACGCTCCATATTACAGCAACATCGGCATGCATATCACTATATGTAATAGTATGTCCAGCTTCTCTTAAACTATGTTCAAATGCTTCAAAAACAGGCTTGCTGTTTAATGCACCATATTCTTTGAATAAACTAAATCTCATGTGTAAATACCTATAACGTATTTAACAAGGATTAATAATGTCAGACGTAACCGTGGTTTCAACATTTCATAAACCTGTATTAGATTTGTACGGTCAAAGATTTGTAGATAGTTTTAGTAAAAATGTAGATCCAAAAATTCAATTATTATTATATGCAGAAGATTGTGAGCCTAAAACAAATGATAAAAGAATTACAATATTAAATCAAAAAACAGAATTACCTAAACTGGTTGCGTTTAAAGAACGTTGGAAAAACGTTCCTAAAGCCAACGGTAAGTGTCCTCCTGAAATAAAAGCAAGGCGTCCAAGAGATTGGCACAAAGAGTTTAAATGGGACGCTATAAGATTTGCAAACAAAACATATGCTGTGTTTGATGCAGCAGTGCGTTGTAATACAAAATGGATAGTATGGTTAGACGCTGACTCTTACATACATAGTGAATTTTCATACAACAATTTTAAAAGATTTTTGCCTGATCGTGCTTGGATGAGTTACTTAGGCAGAGGCAAAAAATGGCCAGAGTGTGGATTCTATGGTATAAATTTAGAAACAAAAGCAGGTAAAGCATTTCTTAAAAAGTTTGAAAATGTATACGAAGATGCTGAAAATGGTATTTTTAAAATGGAAGAATGGCACGATAGTTTTGTGTTTGAAGAAGTAAGAATAAAAATACAAGAAAAGTTTTCTGATGTTCCTTATCATAATATCAGTGGTGACTTGATAAACGGCGAAGGGCATCCTATGATTAATAGCGACTTGGGGAAATATTTAGATCATTTAAAGGGCGATAGAAAAAGCGAAGGTAAAAGTAGGCAAAGAGATTTAATAGTAGAACGCACAGAAAATTATTGGAAATAGTTTCCGTAATATGTATAATCGTCGCTATAAAAATCTTTTATAAATCTTTTTTGCCTTTTTGAAATTTTTATTATAGGTAAATTTTTTTTATTACTTGATTTACTTTTTATATCTATAATTTCTGTATCAGTAACATTTTCTATAAATGTTTTAAATCCTGTGTTTATCTCATTTGTTTTAAAAATATGATCGTAATAAGTTGGATCATTTTTTAAAATTAAAGTTTGCGGAAAAGAATGTCTTTCTAAGTCTGTATATTTACTTCGTAAATATTCAAAATTGTTTATAAAATCTTGCCAATTAGTAACTTCGTTTTTTATACCGCTTCTGTTTTTTATATGCACTCTGTCTAAATAACAACTTATAAGTCTTTGAATTGGATTTCTCACTATTGCAACTTTGTAATCTATATTATCAACTAATGCTTTTGAATGATTTTTCCACCACTTATTATTTTTAATTAATTCATGTTTTGCTTTATATGTTAAATGTTTATTAAAATAAGTATATCCAATAATACTTACTGCACTAGTAGTGCCGCATTTTCTACTTACTGCTAAATGTAAAACCTTATCATTTGGCAATACAATTAATGTCATTTGCAGTAATCTCTCATATGAGCCCAACACGATCCGTTTTGCAGTTCAACAAAATTCCAATGGAACATACTAATTCTTTCTAACCACTGCTCTCTATTAAATTCATTTGGTGTTTCTATATTTTTAAAATGATCGTTTGATACTTCTGCACATTGACTTTTGTTTGGATCTGTAATAAATGCATGATACCCTTGTATAATAGGTCCTACTATGCTACTGCTATTGTGATTTACTACTGCCCATGCTTTGTGTAAATCTGCTTCCAAAGGTCGACCAAAGTCACTTAATTTAACATTTGGTAAGTTTTTAATTCTATTGTATCTATGAGATAGATAACGTACAGCCTTTTTATCCCCAGGGTGCGGTCTTACAATAATAGGTCTATCGCTGTACTTTCTAATTTTCCTAACGGTATCTATTACCCAATCTTGAATATCGTATGTACCCATACTCCAGCCGCCGTTGCGTTGTAAACATAAAACTATGTTTCTACCCTTTTTTTGATAGTCTTGTAACTTAATTCCTGTATGGGCACTAATTTGTTTCCATCTTTTTGGATCTGGTTTGTCATCACAATAATTTCCTACATTAGGAAAAACTCCATTAATACTATACCTTAAATAATGATATGGAGTATTTGCTCTGTTAGCATATAAAAATAAATTACTATCAGCTGTAATTACAAAACGATTTTTAGCAATTTGTGTATCTATTACTTTTTGCCTTAATTGTAAATGAGCACCTCCCTTGCCTCGTTGATGCTGCCATCCTTGTATAATTGCTACATCGCAATCCTGTAAATCGTATCCGTTGTATGCTACTCCGTTGTCTCCTTGTTTTTGAACACCTTGTACAAAATTTGTTAGTATAGCATTTTTTTCATAACTGCTATTTTGTTCAGGAACAACTCTTTGATAACTAACTACCTTCATTCAATATACCAAACGCAGTACCGTCCATCATTTCTTTTTTTGTAAATTGGCAATAAGAAAGATGTCGCATAAATGCATCCATTTCGTCTTTTGTAGGAATATTTAAGTTTTCTACTTCAGATAATTTATCATTACACAAAACACTTGCAGCATTCGGTCCTAATGCTATAGCAGGTTTTCCTAACATTAATGCTTCGGTTGCTGCTATACTATTATACGTTATCATACAATGTACATCATCTGCTAGTGCTTGCGCCATAGTTTGATCAGTAACTCTGTTTATACGTTTTGGTTTCATACGTATTTCAATAGGCCTATCTGTGTATTTTTTCAATTCTTTTGTAATCATACGCACCCATTCTTCTGGGGTAGGTTGATCCCATAAGAACATTACTTTTTCACTAGGAGGACAAATTAAAATTTTTCTACCTTCTGTAAACTTTCTAAATTTATAACCTATACGTCTAAGTCTGTCACCAGGACGATTAATAATAGGTCCTAAATTTTGTAAGTTATTTTTTGTTATTCTATGCCAACCTTTAGATTTACTTTTGTCATTACCCCAATAACCTGTATCAATACAATAGTATGTTCTACCTGTATCCCAGCAATGTTGAAATGCTAATCTTGCTTTTTTACCTACACCTCTAATTACCAACGGCATATTTGAATGTTGCTCACTTTCCCAATCACTAAGTTTACCATCTGCTCCAATTGCAAATGCTTCTAAGTATTCATCGTATACATAATCACGTGTTTCGTAATTTAAGTCGTCGTTAAAAATTGCAGCAACTCTATGTGTTTTAGTATCTTGGAACTTGTTCATCATAACCATATCTGCTATCTCCGTTTTGTAATATTTTTGATGCGGGTCTATATTAATTTTTATCAAGTCATCAATTAATTTTTTTTTTGAATCCGAAACAGATAACTGACTAGTTGTTACAGGACGTATTTCTCTTTCTATATTATCTTTCTCGTTTTTTTGAATCTTATCTTGTAATATTCTTCTTTCAATATCCAACCATTCTTTGTTGTATTCGCAGTTGTAGTGTTCTGGAAACCAAGGACCACCTTCTGTATAATGTAAGGCACGAGGCACACCGTCTTTGGGTTCTTCGTACCAACCTACTAACCAATTCCACTCGTGACTTAGTTTACCAATTTCGTGATCTTGCAGCCAACTAAATCTATGAAAGTATGCACCAGTTTTGTATTCATCATTAACAAGCTCTGGTGTTAATTTTAAATTACTAGGATGTCCACAATTAATTAACATCATACTTGACCAGTTTTTTCTAGGATAGTTAAGTTGTTGTTTACCATCCATTTTTATACCTTCCTTAGGAGTATAGTCATGCTGCGCACACATCAAAGCATACTTGTCGTTTCTTTGATCAAACAGGTTTTTAACATCGTCTAAAAATACAAAGTCGCAATCTATAAACAATGCCCATCCTTTATAACCCATCATACGAGGAACTAAGAATCTTGTAAATGTAAACTCTGTACTAGCCAGTGCATCAATAGGTCTATTGTACAATCCAGCAGTGCGTAATGCTTTTTGCTTTAATGGAACTACGTTTACAGGTACGGTGGCAGTTTCTCTTATACTCTTTTTACAAACTTGATATGCAATGTCTTCTCTGCTATCCCAACCGACATAAATTTTTAGTTCTTCTTCAATCTCGTCGCTCAATGTCATTCTCCGTTAATTCTTTACCCATCCAAACTTCTATTACTTTGGCATCTTTGTTATCTAGATTAACTGCTTTATGCCACCAGCCGGTTGGTATATCTATGCTATCGCCAGGTGTTAATAGTGTGCTAGTTCTTCTGCCTATTTTATCTTCAAGGAACATATTTATAACACCATCAACTACATGCCAGTGTTCACTGCGTTTGAAATGTCTTTGATCGCTTAATGCTTTACCTTGATAAAATGTAAGTTCTTTAACTTGCCATTCTCCGTTACGGTCAAGTACTTTATATTCACCCCATTCACGCTGTGTCACAGGCTTATCCCAATTTTTTAATATCCAACTGCTTGAATTCTTCTTATCTTCGCCTCCAACCCCAAACACAAACTCAACATCATTGTATATCATTTCTGGAATGTTGTCTTTGGTTCTATCACCACCGTTGGCAAAAATAACTTTTGTTTGACTGCCTACCGTAGACAGCACTTGAAATATTGCTCCGCAGGCTGTGTCGTCGTTGTCGTTAAATCCTATAACTTCATCAACACAATCTAATTCTTTTATTATTGAACAACGTTCTGCAAATGGCATAAATGGCCTACCTTTTTTACGTGTAAGCCAATCATCACTATTAACACCTACTACAAGGTGATCACCTAATTCTTTTGCTGCTTTGAAATATGCGATATGACCGCTGTGTAATGGGTCAAATCCACCTGTAACTATTACAACTTTCATATGGTATTTATGTACGCATATAACTACACAAACTCAATTTCGGCTTTAACATGTTTATTGTATTTTTCAATTATGTTTATAATTTTTACATTCTCATGTGTCGTTTTTTTACGCAAATCAAAAATAATTTTTGTATTTTTGTTTGAATGTTTTAAGATTAAATCTTTGTATGTATTGGCAGGATAATGAAAGCCGCAACTTAAACCACTATAGATTAAATCAAATTTAATTTTTTTAGGAATTTGTATATTGTTTGCATCAACAAACGTATAAGACATTTCACGCTCATTGTAAGATTCAATAAGTATATCTACTTTATTATAAAATTTAAATGATTCTGCAGGACCAAAGTTTATTTCTCTTTTCCTATCTTGTGTGTTAGAAAAATCACCGTCTAATAGCCAAAGTTCAGTTCCAAATTCTTTTTGAAAATATTCACTTTCTCTTGCATATCCACAACCTATATCTAAAATTCTTTTAGGAGCATTATCTAAATAATTTTTTGTAGTTTCAAAAATAGTACGTTTACTTTCAATATGAGTTTCTGTACTCCATTTTTCTAACCATTTATTCATTGTACAACCTTTATTGCGCATTGTTGATGATTGTTATGAGATAATACAATAAATTTACGATCATACATTTC
>Ga0255762_10004741_pt1 | contig 10342 bp, 5 predicted proteins | sample 101ome_16_FD_179962 | JGI IMG/M metagenome (GOLD analysis project Ga0255762, IMG submission 179962) | Coastal salt marsh microbial communities from the Groves Creek Marsh, Skidaway Island, Georgia - 101401AT metaG (version 2) | ecosystem: Environmental > Aquatic > Marine > Intertidal zone > Salt... | reverse complement strand
CCTCGGGAACGTACGATAAAAACACAAACACGGGCGGGTCGAACGGGGCAACCATGAGATTCTCGCCAGAAAAAGACGATCCGGCGAATAACGGGTTAGGCATCGTTCGGGATATGCTGCACGAGGTGAAGAAGATACACCCGAACGTTTCCGAGGCGGATTTGTACACGTACGCGGGCGCGTTGGCGGTGGAATTCGCCGGCGGGCCGCACGTGCCGTATTTGTTCGGAAGAACGGATGATTTCGATAACAAGAGGTGCCCGATGCACGGACGGTTACCGGACGCGAGTCAAGGGAAAGACCATCTGAGAGAGGTGTTTTATCGAATGGGCATGAACGATCGAGATATTGTGGCGCTGAGTGGAGCGCACACGCTCGGGAGGTGTCACTTCGTTCGAAGCGGATACGACGGTCCTTGGACGCACAACCCGTTGAAGTTCGATAACGAGTATTTTCGAAACTTGGTGAATTTGACCTGGATACCGAGAGATTGGGACGGAGAGATGCAATACACGGATAAAGAGACGAAGACGCTGATGATGCTACCGACGGATGTGGCTTTAATTCGAGACGAGAAGTTTCGCCAGTACGTGGAATTGTACGCGAGGGACCAGGAGGCGTTTTTTCGCGATTTCGCAGACGCGTATTCGCGCCTGTTGGCGCTGGGAGTTCCGCATTGCTGTCCCCACATGCAAGCGCAGAAAGTCGGGGAGATGAAACGGAAATCGGCCAAGTTTCGTGAGAGCGCCATGCACGGTGTCGTGGAGATTAAAAAGTTAGCAGAGGGTGCGGACGTGCGAGAGGGCGACCCGGGGAGCGGGAGAACGGCGTTGCATAAAGCGGCGTATTGGGGACACGCGCACACGATTCAAACGTTGGTCGATTTAGGCGTCCCACTCAACGCGCAAGATTCCGATGGCGACACGGCGTTACACGATGCGGCTAGATTTGGTCACCTGGAAGTCGTGAAGCAGTTGTTGAACGCCAGAGGTATTGATATCGGCTTAAGAAATAGGCAAGGATTGGACGCTTTAGGATTGGCCAAAGAGTACGAGAAGAGAGACGTCGTGGACGCCATCGAACAGTTCAAAAGGAACGGCGGAAGCAGATTGTAAAATGTAAGTTTTAAAAGAAATATACGTACATACATGTATATACTGGTATGTGTGTGTGTATATATATCGCTTGAGGAAGAGTTTATTTGATTTTCATTAATACTCCTCGTCTAAAGTCGCGGATCGATCTCGCATGAGCAACACGAACAAGTTGCCTTTATCGCCTCTCGAAATTCTCAAATCCTCGTCGACGAAGGTCGTATCTAATTTGCCTTTGGCGCTTTCCGGAGCGTTAATTTTAATCAAACCGTTAAACAATCCAAATTTTTTAAACTGCACGTCCACGCTCGACTTTGACGTGGGGGTTAATTCTGCGCTCACTTGGTTATAAAACGGAGCGCTTTCGCTATTAAACGCTCGCAGATTCTTCGCGTCGATGGTTTGGTAAATCGGCCCCGACGGTCTGAGCAGTTTCATTTTCGTCAAGCCTAAAATCGACGCCGAAGTCGTGTACATCAATTCCCACTTCCCGTTTATGTATTCTGTTTCTAACGCGTTTTTGCGTTTCTGCGTGTTTTCTACTCTTTGAGCGAGCGCATCAATCTCTTCTTTATCTTCTTCGCTCGCGTTCGCGCCTCGCTCGACGGTTTCGATTTTACGCAACAAATCCGCTTTCATATCTTCCACGTTGACTGCTGATTCCTTCTTCTTGAACAATGAAGACGACGACGAAACAACGGATTGAACCGCCTCTTCTATCTCGGCAGATTTCTGTTTCACTCGCTCTAACGCGTCTTCTAAGAATCCACCACCACCGCTCATCCCCTTCGTGGTGTTGTCGCGCGCGCGCTCTTCTTTTCTTCGTCGATGACGAAATCGATTTTTTTTTCCATCCTCGCTCCCGGAAACAAAAAGAGATGAAGACGTCGAGAAAGAAGACGACGCTCTCGCGATTGTGGTGGTGGTGGTGGTGGTGGTAGTATTGTTGTTGCTTTTTGCGCGGTGTTGACGAGCCGTGCCGCTACATCTCGTCGAGGACGACGCTCGAAGCATCATCGCGCGAGAGAGGCTTTCCATTTCGTCGTGTGTTCAGATTTAAAGTGTGGATTACTAAACGAAAAAAAGTGTTGAAAAAGACGCGATGTTGCTCACAACTACTGACTAAAAACTAATCGGCGAAAATGCACTCTTTGCTCTCCATGACTGATTTACTGCAGAACCCGCGCTTACCACCGGGACAGTGGTCGTTCACAGAATCGCACTTACGCGCGCAATTCGCTCTGGGCAAACCTTTCGCGTTGGCGGGCGTTTCCGGGTGTTTCTCGTCGTAACAGTATCCGGGTTTGGGCACCGGATGCCAGACGTTCGTCGCGCAGACCAATCCGGGCGCGCAGTTTTTGCATTCACCTCTTTCGTCTTCTTGTAAACACGGCTCGCCCATTTTGTGCGTCATGTGGCGCTCTTTTAACCACATCTCTAACCGGTCGCCTTCTTTATCGTCTCGAAAAGATTGGCCTTCGTTTGGCGCCTCGCTGTTGTAATAGTGATAATACACGTTGCCTTTCCACTTACGGAAGAATCCGTAGACTTTAACTTGCTCGCATAATTCCGTGGCTAAAAGTAAGCCGTAAAACCCGTTGGAGACGACGCCTTTGTCGGTGTATGAAATGGCCAACTCGTGGAAGTCTGGGTCAATCGCAAACAATTTTTTCTTCACGTTTACGTCGTCTTCGTGTTTGACTTTAAATCTCGTCCATTCGTCTAACGCGTCCGGGGTCGTGCAGTGCTGCAGAACCATTTCCTCTTTAGTCTCCCTAAATCCCATGTGCAATCTATTTACTAATCTATAATCCGTTCGCGAACCTACTTTCTTCTCGAAACCTTTAATAGGCCCCGCGTTCAAGCGAATGATAACATCCGCGCTATCAATCTCTTCACCTAAATCGTACGCCAGTAACGTCCCTCCGTTGCCAATGACCGCGCACACGCCTTTCTTCTTGAAACTATTGTTATTGTTACCATTCATCAACGTCAGTCGAACCTCGTCCTCCTCCGGAATAACTCTGATTAAATCCTTCTTTGCTTTGCCTAACGAGTAATGCTGCAACGTATCTCTCAACTTTTTCCTCGGAAACGGAATCTCTTCGTTCACTTTCCTCCTTCGTTTGTTCATTATAAACGACCCTTTGAAAGAAGAAGAAGACGATGAAGCGTGATGATCATGAAAATCATCATCATTATCGTCGTTATTCGATGATGTCATTTGCCGCTTCTCACCCAACTCTTTCAATTTAGAAACCAAATTCTCGTTCATGAATCCAAGCTGTTTCGACGCGCCCGTGCCAGCGCCACCAATCCTGTGCCCCGATGGTTTTTTAGCGTTCGTTCCGCCCGTGCGTTTGTGACTGTAATGATTATTATTGTTATTGTTCATTGATGAATGTTGTTGTTCGTCTTGAATTTCGTCGTCCTCCTCTTCATCGCCTCCTACGAACTCTCCTCGTTGTTGTTGTTTGTCATCAGCCTCTCCTTCTCTTCTTTGATGAGGATTGTTGTAATCTATCACGGCTGCCGCAATATTATCAGCAGTAGTGGTAGTAATCGACGAGAGCGACGACGACGACAAAGACGACGACGACGATGACAAAGACGATGGTTTCAACACGTCGTCGTTCCCACCGTATCCTCGCCTTCCTCTCGCACCGACGGATGCATTCATTCTATTTTCCCGCGACGAAGAAGCCGCGAAGAGAAACATGAACGACAACAGCGAGAGACAGACGAAAAATTTCGTTCGCTGCCGCCGACGACGGTAATCGGTCGGCGCGCCCATTCGTCGTCGTCGTTGTCGTCGTCGTCGATAGATTGTGTGTGGTTTAACTTATCGCGTTCTGAAGCTGCATAAATAATAATAACGAAGAAGATGAGAAGAGGTGTTGCGTGTTGAAAAGTGTGAAGACTGAAAAACAAAAAAGAAAAGAGAAAACTCTCCATCATCACAGTCGTTTGTTTTGAATGCGTGCGCGCGCTATATATTAATTAAAACTCTCTCCTTCTCTTCCTCTTACTTTATTATAATTGATCCTCTAAACCGCCGCCTTTCGTGTTTCCTCTGCTCTTGACTAACTCGAAGGACTGACCTGGCGACATCGCGGTCGCGCCAGATCTCGGAGAAGCTGCCATCAGTTGGACGCTGTCGCCTCGCGCGAGCTCTTCTTCCGAAAGGGAACCATTTTTCTCCACATCGACCTGATGGTGACTAGACACCGCGTTTGCTACTAAAGGATTTCTATCGCTATCGTTATTGTCGTCGTCATCGTCGTCGTCGTCATCGTTGGAGAACTTGACGTATTTCATTTTCCCTTTCTTTTTTGAATCTGTCCCGCTCCGAGGGCTATCGCCTAATCCTCCTCCTCCGGCGCCAGCCACGGGTGAGTTTGGTACCGACCCGTGTCCGCCTTTTCCCATGCAACGATTCCATTTTCTCCGTATCCACTCCGTGTTATTTTCCACGAACGTTTTGATGTCGTACAAAACGTCTCTGACGTCGAACAAGTCGAATAAATTATCCGTCAATTTCCTTCGCGACATGGTCGAGTTCAACCCGATGTTGTAACCGCCCACCGGTCCTATGCCCCCGTCGGCTTTGTATTCATCCGCCGGGAACGCGTATAAATGCAATATGGCAAAGAAGAACATCTCCACGCAAATTAAAAACTCTTGAATGGCGTTCGCACAATCCGCTTTGTCGTAATCCGACCACGTCGGATCGATCCAATTCACCCTAATGATGCCTCGATTGACTAAAAACGCAATCAACACCGATTGCCAGAAACTAAAGAAAATGATCGCCTTCACGCTCGCGAACTTATAAAAAGGACTTATTGGTGCCAACTCCTCTCTCGTCGCTCGATACAACAAAACTAAGCAATACATAGCCCACGCAGCGCTCAAATTGTTCACAAACGCCAAGTACGGGTACGACACGTACGGATTCATAATCTGCCCATCGCCGTACACCCCTTTCGCTTCGGTTAAAAACGCAATCGACGCACAAAACGGTCTCAACGTGACGAACTGTATGATTCCATGTCTACAAAACCTCACGAACGGTTCGCCTATCCTCGGTGGTCCTAATATAACGCTTATCGGCCATAAATGGTGTTGTCTAGGTTTCCTCGCCAAAGAGTGTTCCAACCCGGGCACGCAAAACTCTTGCAAATACACCATGCAATACGTATAAAAGTTCCACACCACGTACGCTTCGTAACATTCTCTCACGGTATCCAAATAAATAGTCGCCTTTTTATATCTCAACGCAAACCAACAATCAATCGCGTACACTGGCACCATCGCCAATATCCGAATTACGTGCCTTTGCAACTTCGGTGCTCGATAGTTTTCCAAATGTAAAATTACTTCGTAAAACGTAATCGGAATGGACAACAACGCAAAAACGCCCGCGATGAACCAAGCTATGTATAATTGTTCGTAATCGTGTTTGTGCATTTGATACGCGACGACTGGGATGGCAATCAGGATCAAAAGGTTGAGAATAAACCATATTGTTTTGAGAACCTTTCGCAAGATTGTTCCAATGCTCCACTGATATGAAGTCGTCGACGGGCTGTTCGGATGAAGGGAGTCCGAGGCGGCCATCGTTGCGTTGTATTATGTGGCGCTCTTCCCTCTCTCTCTCTCTCTCTCTTCTATTCTCTCTGGCTCGAGTGCTCCCGCGCTTCTCTTTTATATTTTAGTAGGGAAGATGGTTTTTGGAGAAATATGCCTTGTGTAACGTCTCTTAAATTTTTTCTAAAAGTGGTGAAAAGAAAAAAGCCAAATGGCTTCTTTTCCTTCTTCTTCTTCTTCTTCAGTTCTTCTTAGAGATTAAACACAACACTATGTATGTATACGCTATACTTCTTTACAACAAGCACTCGCCTTTCTTTTTTACTTTACGCGCGAAATAAAGTTTCCCATTATTATCTAGCATACGTCTGCTTCATATCTTTCTCGTCTACGACTGCGTGCTTCTTATCCTTCACGCTTTTACTTCTCGCTCGATTGAAATTTTCGTAGACGACGTCCAACTGTTTTCGATCGGCGTCTCGCATGCGCGAGAACCCGGTTTTCCGAGCTAAGCGAACGTCCTCGGCCGTAATGGACGGGACTTCGGTCGGGGTTGGGAGGGTGGGATCTCTCTTTAAAGCTTCTTCGTAAGCTTGAATCACGCGCGTGGCGGCATTTTCAGAGCAGGTATTAAGCAAACCTTTGATATCGGCGCCGCTGGTGCCGTGCGGCATTTCTTTCGCCGCGATGGCGCAAAGGTTTACGTCTGGATCGGTTTTGATATTTCTGGTAAGTTTCCACATGATGTCGTATCGCTCTTTCTCCGTTGGCCAGTCTAAAAAGAGCAAATTGTCTAGACGGCCTGGACGTAATAAAGCTGGATCGATTGTGTCTGGTCTCGACGACGTAGCAATGACGTACACTCCTCGTAACTCTTCGAAGCCGTCAATTTCCGTCAACAACTGATTGACCAATCGATCCATGACACCGGCGTTATCGGATCCTCTTCGAGGACAGATGGAATCAAACTCGTCAAAGAATAAGCAGCACGGCGCAGCGGCGCGCGCGCGTTTGAAAATCTCCCGAATGGCTTTCTCGGATTCACCGATAAATTTCGACATGATTTCAGGACCACGGACTTTTATGCATCGCATGCCGGATTCTGTGATCGCCGCGTGCGCCACGAACGTTTTCCCGATACCAGGAGGGCCGTATAGAAGGACATTCGTTTTCAGACGTAATGGACACTGCGAGAAGATCTCTGGAAACTGTCCGGGAAGAATCATACAATCATTCAGTAACCCTTTTACGCCGTCGTATCCACCGATAGCACTTAAACCGCCTTGGATTGTATACACGGACGGATCCGTGAGATTTAAACCTTCGTCACCACTGGGTTTGATGTCTGCTCTCGCTATTTCGTAATCTTCCAACTGTAAAGGGATGAACTCGTGATCTCCACCATGCTGTCGCTTTTGAAATTCAGGATCTTCCTCCAGATTTAATCGCTTGAACGCGTTCTTTATCGCGCGGGCGACGAGAAGTTCTAAATCTCGTAAATCGTATCCGATTGTTTTTCTGTCTTGCGAGATATCTTCGGCGACATCATCGGGGGTCGAAAAGTTCAAACTAGCGGAAATTAACATTAAAGACTCTTTACGAGCGTCGTCGTCCATAGATCCAATATCCTGAAACTCGTAGAAAACCTCTTCATCGAGCAATGGTTTAGCCACGTTCTCTTTCGCTTCCACCGTAGCCACGAAACAGACGGTTTCCATGTTTACGCAATATTTAATCTCATCCGCGAGCAACGCTGCGATGTGATATGCGTCATCCATTTCACCCGACTCTTCAGCGCCATCTGGCTGTTTCTTACATACCGAGTCCAGGTCTAAGAGTAAACAAAGAGTAGGTGCTCGCAAATGTGCCGCTTGCAACGCGTGTCGTAACGCTTTAATCGCTTTCCGAGGATGCGCGGGTAAATCCTTACATTTCACTTCGACGACGCTCGCATAACAGTTTGGGTCGTTCGCGATGCTCCATGCGATGCCCTTCGCCAATGGGTCTCGATGCGACCCGATAGCTCTACCGCAAAGCATTGAGCCTCCCGGAATTTGAAAGCAGTTTTGCTCGTTCCGCATTATTTGAGCTTCTTCCCATAACGACACTCGCACGCGTTTCAAAACATTAATCGCCACTTCCTTGTATCTCTCTCCAGGCGCAACGTCGCCGAGATGTTTAAACCGCCCATATGAAGGCATCACGGAAACGCCTAAACACGGTTCGAGTAAATTCACGTGCTCTTTTCTCGGGTCTAAATAAGCAGTCGTTTTCCCGAGTTCCACATGGACGCGCGAATTTTCTTTCATAAGATCGTCTCTAGTGATATAAATTAATGGGATTGCGTCTTCGGATAAACCCGATGCTTTCCCTCCAATCACCCGAATGGTCACTTCAAAGCTCGCGAACGGTAAATATCCACCGCTTCCAACCTCATCGCTTGAAAGCATAATTGTCGAATCGGAACTCAAATGTATGCCATTGTTGTTGTTATCGCTGTCATTGCCGTCACTGAAACCGTTTCGACTATTGCCGATATCTCCGCACGAGCCAGAAGCGGTGTTCTTGACGTGCGCCTCGAGCCAATCGAGAAGGACACGCTTGGCACCAGAATTGCACGATTCTGTCGTTACTAAACGCAAATCAGACAACGCCTCTTCATCTTCATCATCGCTATCGTACTCGTAATCGCTATCTTCCGTTGCAAAGACGTTTAGATGACCCAAACCAAGCGCGATGCGTTGCGGAGCGGAGAGTTTTCTCGCGAGAATTTGAGCAGCTGTCAATGGTTTCGATTTCGGAAGGAGCCCAGTGTCGTTGAATATGGCATTTCTCTTTACTATTGTAGCTTCATCCTCGGAATCGTACGAATCAAATCCATCTTCTTCCTCTTCGCTGCTCGTTTCGTCGTCCTCGTGAAGTTTAAATTTTTTCTTCTCCTTTTTCACGACACTCGGTCGAAGTTGAATGACAACTTTCGCAAAATCATCCACTTTCAACGGTTTCGGACCTTTACTCAACACAACCGTATCGCCTTGAACGGTTCCTAAAAAGTCCATAATTGATTTCGACAACGCCACGTGACCAGGTCGTAGGTGTTCGTGCGATGTATATTTTATTCGCACAAGCGCGGAGCGGTCGTTGCGAAATTTTTTCTCCTCTGAATATATTCGCACCCGACACAACTGGCCTTCGCGACAAGGCAACATTTCCTCGTTTTTATCTTTTGACACTCGAAGTAACGCGATTCCACTCAGCTCGCAATTAAAATCGTCGATTATTTCATCGTTCATAGCTTTGAAATCGCGATCTATTTTCACCATGAGCTCATCCAAAATGTGATACATCGGCCTTTGAACGCGAGCGCAAAACGATTTCATTTTTTCTTCTTCCTTCTCGTCGTCGTCCTGCATCCCATCTTTCGGCACATCTTCTCTCGCTGGTGGTGCGACGATGAGCTCGGTGTTCGGCGCTAATCGAACGACCGACGGAAAGACTTGACTATTTTTACTATCATTATTACTGTTATCATTTTCACTACTTTCTACGTAAGCTTCCACTTTTGTGCATTTCAACACGACCGGTTTTCCGCCCGCTTGGATGCTTGGAAAAAACGGAAACTTCATCCCGTCATACGCGCTTCCAACTTGTTTCAACAAAGACTCTTCCACCCGGTCGCTTTGTGCAAACACGACGTCCCAATCGTCTTTTTGCATCGGTGAAACGTGCACCGCAGCTGCAATCGGCGCGAAAAAGACCGGCCAAACTCGACACAAGTCTCCGTCTTCTAAACCTAAACATCTCGCCGCCACGATTGGGACGTCCATAAATATCTGTCCTCCTAGTTCTGATGTCGACCCTGCCCAAGAGACATATTTAAACACGGAGAATATCTCCTCTTTCTCGTGTGCGGGAATATCGTAAGGTATGCCGCGGCCGTTTTGATTACTACTATTACTACCACTCCTGAGCGCGCCGCCTCTCTCGATAACTTTCACTTTCATCGGCAATGGGAACGTCGGTGCTTTTACGAGCAAATTTTCGCACATTCTCGATGGCAAACGAATAAACGTGGAAGTATCGTGTATTAACCGAATGCGAAGTTCCATCACGTCTCGGATGTCTATTTTGTCGATCGAAGCGTCCGCGCCGCCGTCCGCGTCGAGAAGCGACGATTTCATCGCGTTCAAAAAACCTTTCATCATATCGGCAGTAACACTAACTTTATTAGAATAACAGCAATTTATCTCTTTCTTTGTCCTCTCTTATTGTTGTTGTTCTCTCCTTACATGCGTTTCCCGCCTTTGCCAATTTTCACCACCGGTTTTTGCTTTTTCGGTCTCGGTCCTTTGATGCCTTCGCCTTTTTCCGTGCCTTCGGGCGCTTTAATCAAACGCAAAGTGCCACCCGAACTCGTCGCTCTTCTCGCAAACTCCAACTCGTTCTTCAAGTTCACCTCCCTGGTGATTTGCATGGACGCTTTCAAGTTATCCGTCAACTTGTTGCTCTTCTTTTGAAACGTTCCTTTTCTCGTTTCGATGCGCTTCCCGTGTCTGTTTTTCGCGATTTGTTTCTGTTTCTTCAACGAATTCGCGAGTTGGTGCGACGCGGATTTCTTTGCTTTCTTGAACGACGATTGCTGCGGCATTTACGATGAA
>Ga0255762_10004725_pt1 | contig 10365 bp, 5 predicted proteins | sample 101ome_16_FD_179962 | JGI IMG/M metagenome (GOLD analysis project Ga0255762, IMG submission 179962) | Coastal salt marsh microbial communities from the Groves Creek Marsh, Skidaway Island, Georgia - 101401AT metaG (version 2) | ecosystem: Environmental > Aquatic > Marine > Intertidal zone > Salt... | reverse complement strand
ATCCGTTGTGGCCAACGTCAGCATCCGCTGGGACGACGAAGACATGCGCATGCGGTTCGTTGTTCATGACCATACCATGGGCACCTCACCCCAACCCCGAACACTCCTGTGGGACGACGGTGCCACGCAGTGGGGTTACGCACGGGACCAGGTCGTACAACTGTCGGGTGTGGCTCGTCACGATGGAAGTGAATGGCGCTTGTTCCGAGCCGGGACAAACGACTCGGTTGGACTCGGTCCGCTGACTGCATCGATCGGTAAAGATGATCTGCACGCCAACCTTTCCATGACGTGGGAAGGTCGGTGGCGGCAAATGGAAAGCGCTGACGGTTTATCCATTGTGTATACCCTCGACAACGCTGACGTGCAGGACACGGACGGTGACCGGTTGGCAGACGAACTCGAGACCGCCATTGGCACCTCGCCAACGGCTGAGGACAGCGACGATGACGGCGTGGACGACCGGACGGAACACGAGGCCAGCAGGAATTGAGGGATCGCCATGCTGGAAGCCTACTTCGTCGACCTTGCATGGCTGTTGGGAGCCCTGTTCTTCGGCGTGATGTTGGGCTCGTTGACCGGGCTGATTCCGGGGTTCCACGTGAACAATGTGGCGTTGATTTTGCTGGCCCTCTCGCCCGCCTTGCTCAATTTGGGCATACCGCTATCAGCGGTCGCAGCCATCATTGTGGCCACTGGAACGGTCCACACCTTCCTCAACTACATTCCCTCAGCACTCATCGGCGCGCCCGACGGTGACACGGCGTTATCGCTGCTCCCGGGCCACCGCATGCTGCTATCGGGCAACGCAGCAAGGGGGGTTGCGTGGTCGGCTCGGGGCTCGCAACTTGGGTTGTTCCTCTCCTTGCCCCTCATCATCGTGGCTCGCATTGCGTTCGGTCCTGAATTGGGATGGTACGACAACCTGCGTTCCGTGTTGCCGTTCGTTTTGCTTACGATCTCCCTGCTCTTGCTCGCAACAGAGACCACTCGGCTCGACTGGCCCGTGTGGTTGCAACGTCTGACGAGGGGGCGCTTGGGCCGGGATTCGAGGCTGGCTGGCTTCTTCACCGCCACCGCCTTCTTCCTCTTGGCCGGTCTCTATGGTTGGGGCGTGTTCACCCTGCCAGCCCGCTCACCGGTGGGCATGCCGGACGCCAGCTTGTTGCTGCCCAGCCTCGCTGGCCTGTTTGGCGTGGCCAACCTGCTGGACATCTATGCGACCACCAGCCATCTGCCACCGCAAAAGGAGAATTGGGAACTTCCCCCCGTTCGCCCCTTGGTTGTGCCGTGCTTTTGGTCCAGTGTGGCGGGCGCCTCCATGGGTGTCTTGCCCGGCATGACCGCCTCTCAGGCTACCGTGCTGGTGATGGGAGGCAGGAACGTGGCAGCGAAAATGCAGGGCAAGGAAGGTTATGGCATGGATTGGGAGACCCGGCGGTTGACCGAGATGAGCGATGAAGAACTCCTGGCGCTGGCCAAGGCAGAAGCCGATGATGGCGTGGAAGGGCCGCAAACCCAGCAAGACCTCGAGGTCATCGCCGTCCTCTCCGCCACCAACACTGCTGTCACCGTGATGGTGCTGGGGTTCCTCTACATCATCTCGAGGTCGCGTTCAGGCGCAACGCTGGCGCTGAAAATGATGTACCCGATTGAAACCTGGTCGTCCACCGAGCCCACCTCGGACTTCATCCGTTTGCTGGCCGTCACGCTTGCTGCGGGTTTGATGGCCATGCCCATGATGCGGGTGGTGGGCAAAGGCATGCTGCGTCTACACGCCGCCATCCCCTTGCAACAGATGGTCATGGGTGTCATCTTGTTCGTGGTGGTGCTGGTTTGGCTGTCCACCGGCTTCATTGGCCTTGGCGTGTTGCTGGTCGGGACCATCATCGGCCTGCTGCCACCTCGCATCGGCATTCGACGCTCACACGGCATGGGCATCATCCTCGTGCCCATCATGATCTACACCTTTGCCCAGCGTTTCGACGCTTTTGGCTTCATTTGAACCGGACGTGACACCATGAACCCCACACGATGCGCCTTGCTTTTGACCGCACTCTTTCTGACCTCACTGGCGCCCACGGCCGTGCTGACCATCGATGATCGCATCGATGTCCGTTCCGTCGCCGGTCGAGCGAGCGCCTGCACCGCCGACGTGTGCTTGAGCGAGGTGATGCCCAACCCGAACGGATACGACGACGCTGCCTGGCCAGGGGGCGAGTGGATTGAACTCCACAACCGCGGCAACGTCGCCGTGGACGTACTGAACTGGACGGCGGTGAACAGCGGTGGGCGAGTGCTCAAATTCAACGCCAGCACCATCGTGGGTTACCAAGCCGGCAACGCTTCGACGTGGACCATCGCGCCGGGCGATTACATGGTGGTGGCGCGCAACGGTGACGCGAATTTCTACCTCACCAACAGCGGCATGACGCTCCAACTGCTCGACGCCGCCAGCACGTCGGTCCATGAGGCCACCTGGAGCACGGCTTCTTCCGGCGTGAGTTACGAACCCGACAGCGCCAGCCCCACGGCCACGTGGGTGCCCACGTCCAACCCAACCCCCGGCCAGCCCAACGGCGGCGGTGGAACATCGGGGTTGGTCCCTTCGGCGTTGATCATCACGGAAGTGATGGCAAACCCCTGGCCAAGTGACGACAACGCAACGTGGCCCGGAGGAGAATGGGTCGAGATTGCCAACACAGGCACCACGAACATTGACCTCAGTGGTTGGAGGATCGTTGATGCCGCCGGCAATGCGCTCGAGATGGACGCCGATCATTTGGTGAACGCCAGCAGCACCGCCATCGCGCCCGGGGAACACCGCATCGTTGCCGTCAACGGCACAACACCCTACGGGGTGCTGAACAACGGTGGTGAAACGCTCACCCTCACCTGGCCCAACGGAAGCGCTTCCATGCGTGTGCAGTGGACCGCAACACAGCCGGGCATGGCGTTGATGGACGATGCACAAGCCAACGGCTTGTGGGGGCTCGCACCCTACCCCACACCGGGTGAGGCAAACCCCGACCGGGTGGCGCTCCAACCTCGCCTTCAGCACGACGTGCAGTTTTCCGAAGTGCTCCCCAACGCCACCTTGGACGGCGAGGTGTACCCGGACGGTGAATGGGTCGAACTGGTCAACAACGGCAGCACGGATGTGGATCTGTTGGGCTGGTCGATCGTGGATGCGCTGGGCAACCGGACCGACCTGGAACCGGGGTCACTTGTGTTCAACGCATCCCAAGGCTCCACTGGCCTGCACGCTGGTGAGCGCCGATTGATCCAGTTCGCCGGTCCGACGCGCCTGTGGGACAATCACAATCACCTGTTCCTGATGGACAGCACATCCACCGTTCAAGACACCGTGACCTACACCACCGACTACGGTGAGAACCGGTCACTGATTCGTGCCCATCACCCCGTTGACCCGTGGGTGCCCTCGATGTGGAACACGCCCGGTGCACCTGAGCCTGGAACCGTTGAGTCAAGCACCACCGTTCGTTTCAGCGAGATCCTGCCGGACGCTGTGGGGGCCGACAACCAAGCGTGGCCGCTTGGCGAGTGGCTGGAACTCGAAAACTTCGGTTCGGAACCGGTGGATTTGAGCGGGTGGCGCTTGCAAGCCTCCGCCCGAACCTTGATGCTTCACGAACACAATCTGCCGTTCCAATCAACCACCGCGGTCCCTGCCGGCGAAGTTGCGTTGGTGGCGCTGAACGGTACGAGTGCGTTCTACCTGAAGCACACCTCCCCCGACGCCATCACCTTGCTGGACCCCGAGGGTGGCGTCGTGGACACCATCGCCTGGAACGCCACGGTGGAAGGTGAATCCCTCATCGCACCCAACAGCACCCACGCTGGCGTTGGCCTCAACGCCTCGCAGGTCTCCGGTCATTGGCGGCTTTCGGCTTGGCCGACACCCGGCGAATTGAACCCCGACTGGGCAGCCTACAACGGCTCGACAGAGGTCATGTTGACGGAAATTCTGCCCTATTGCAACGACGAATCCATTGCACCGGTCAGCGATTGGTTCGAAGTTCACAACGTGGGCAGCGAAGCGGTGAATTTGAGCCGCTGGTCGGTTCAAAACAACGATGCCGACCGACGGTTCATTCGCGAAGGCACGCTTTGGAAGGCCAGCGATCTCAACCTTGCCCCCGGTGAACGAGCTGTCGTTCAGACGGACGCATGGATCGTCAGTGGCTTGGGCGACCGAGTTCACCTGCTCCAACCCGACGGTGGCATCGTTGACACGGCTGTCTGGACCGAGGTGACGGATTGCCAAACCCTCATGGACGGAGGAAACGGGTCGTGGGTTCACACCCTCTGGCCAACCCCCGGGTTGCCGGAGCCCGATCCGTCGGTGCTGGCGAGTCCGGAGGACGTGAAGTTCAGCCGTTTGATGCCAACCAGCTCCACCAACCTGGCCACGGACCTCGAGTTCATCGAGATCAGCAACCGAGGGGACCAAAGCGCTGCACTCCATGGGTGGTCCCTCCGTTCCATCACGGGCGTGGATTCGATGTACGAAGCGACCATCACCGCGTTGACCATCCCCGCCCGTTCAGGCGTGGTGTTGACCAACGACCCCGCAGCATTGGGTGTGTTTGAGCCCGCCACGGCCGTTGCCATTGACTTGGTGTTGAATCGGAGCATGTACTTGCCCAACGGTGGTGCAGCCCTCCAACTCCTTGACCCCAGCGGCAACATCGTCGACACCGTGGTGTACGGCAACGGCCCCACCGAAGTGAACGGATGGTCGGGTGCTGCGTTGACCGAACCCCTCATCGGTTTGGAGAACCTCGTTTACCTGAGAGGCGACGGATGCAGCGACGGGCCCGACACCGACCGTGTTGAGGACTGGCATCATCGTTGGAGCCGATTGGGCGGAAGCACCTTCTGCTTCACCACCGGTGTGAACACCACCGGCCAAATCGTACCGCTGATCGGTCCGCAGGCGGGACTCGTGGACTTGCTCGGATGGGTGGACGGGACTACCGACTCGTTGAAGGTGCATCTTTACCAACTTCAGAATCCTCACCTTGTGGAGGCCTTGGTCAACGCAGAAAACCGCGGTGTGGACGTCACGGTGGTCCTCGATGCCGGTGACACTTGGTGGTCCAACCACGACCTCACCACGCAACGCGGCATGGCCGTGACCCTCGTTGAGGGGGGCGTGAACGTGCTGTGGTTCGGTGACGAAGGTGAAAACCCGTACGCCTACCTTCACAGCAAGGTCGCCGTTCGTGACAACACCAGCGTGTGGATCGGTTCAGGCAACTGGAAATCATCGTCGTTGCCTGAACCCAACGCCCCAGGGAACCGTGAATGGGGAGCGTTGGTTCATGATCCAAACGTCGCCGCCATGGTCAACCAGCACCTTGCGTTTGACGAAGACCCGCATCGTCACCACCTTGTGCAGGTCACGACCGCTGACCGCCCTGCCGATTGGACGTTCCCATCCACGGACGCCCTGATTGGCACCACGGCCGATGCCGTCGAGGGTCCGTTTGGTGCGCAACTCATCGTATGCCCCGACGCATGCATCGGTGACCTTGTGGACCTTCTCAACGGCGCTGAGGACGAGATCTTGTTGTCCCTGCAGTACCTCGACATGGATTGGTCCTATGGCTGGGGGGAGAACCCCATCATCACGGCGCTTGAAGATGCAGCAAGGCGTGGGGTCCGCCTCCGATTGATCATCAACGGAGCCTACCTTGACGACGGAATTCAAACGGCGGTGGACACGTTCAACGAACGGTGGAATCACACCGAGGGGTACGACACCGCTGCGGTCGTGATGTCAAGCGATGACACCGTCACCAAACTCCACAACAAAGGCGTCATCGTCGATGGCGAACACGTGTTGGTCTCGTCCATCAACTGGGGGGATTCAGCCCTCATTCGCAACCGTGAGATGGGGATGGTGTTGTCCAGCACCGACCTTGCGGACGTTTACGGCGAAGCGTGGTGGGCCGACTGGAACCGGTTGGACAACACGACCGACACCGACCAAGACGGGCTCATGGACCGCTGGGAGGTCGAACACGGCTTGGAACGAACACGACGGGGCACCGTCCAAAGCATGGACGAGTCCATGCTTGACCCCGACGAGGACGGTTTGACCAATCTCGAAGAGCAACTCCACGGCGGCGATCCACTGAACCCCGACACGGACGGCGACTGCATTGGAGATGGATTGGAAGTGGCGTGGGCTCAAGCCTCCGCCCTCAACGCCAGTCAAACCGATGTCGACCCGCTCGCAGCACTCACTGAATGGGACGCCGACGGCAACGGCATCAACGATGCCGATGATTGGGGGTGCAACCTGACAGGGGCCGTTGAACAGGTGGACAACACCACGGCACCGGAGGAGCCGACAACAAACGACGACGATGGCGACGGTGTGCTGAACGATGAGGATCAATGCCCTGATACGCCCCCTGGCGTGGCCACCGACCTCGAAGGGTGTTCAATGGCGCAGCAACAGGAACGCGCCCAAAACGTCCAACCCAGTTCCTCAGAAGGGGTTCAGGCGTCGTTCATGCTGTTCTTGATGATCGGAGCTCTGTTGTTGGCCATCGGTGCATCGTTGGTGTTGCGAAAAGGCCAAGCCTCAGCCGGCACAAAAGATGTGGTGGCCCTGACCGAACGCGGATTGGACATGGCCTTCGATGCGCCGGTGTCCGAAGCACCCGTGCTCAACGCCAGCCATCCCACGGTAACCCAGTCCATGTTGGCGCGTGTGCCTGGATGGAGCGAAAGCATGGTCCAGGACTACCTTCTCCAAGGCTGGACCATGGACCAGTTGGTTGAATACTACGACGAACAGGTGCGCCTTCACCACGACGCAGAACAACATTGAAACGGGTCTTCGTGCGACCCAACACCATGACCCGTGTGTTCCAACCGAAGAACCCCGTGCTAAACCAGCGATTCGTCACCAACTTCGTCGCTCAAGAACGGATGTCGTACGACGGCACCATGCGCAAAATCGGCGGACTGTTGGGGTTGACCGTGGTCACCGCCCTTGCGGCCATGGCGGTCAGTTGGACGGCCCCGTCCAGTGAAATGGCGCTGGTGTATGCTGGTGGATTCACTGCCATTGGTTTTGGCGGTGGGTTCATCATCGCTCTAATCCTGATGTTTGCACGACCTCAGAACCCTGCAGGCTTGATGATCACCTACGCTCTCCTTGAGGGATTGGCCGTGGGCGGTGTGTCGTACCTGTTCGAATCGGCGTACGAAGGCATCGTGTTCCAGGCGCTGTTTGGCACCCTCGGCATCACCGTGACCATGTACGGCTTGTACACCAGCCGCGTGCTGCGCCCTACCCCTACGTTCAACAAAGTCGTCTTCGGTTTGATGTTCAGCATCATGGCGTTGTACCTCGTGTCCTTCATCATGCGCTTGACCGTTGGCATTGACGTGCCCTTCCTCCACACCTCGGGTCCCATCGGCATTGCGGTCACGGCGTTCATCTTGGTGATCGCTGCGTTGACCTTGATCAGCGATTTCGGATTCATTGAGAGCGGCGTTCAGTACGGTGCACCGAAGCAGATGGAATGGTACGCCGCCTTTGGCATCCTGATGTCCTTGATTTGGATTTACGTCGAGACCCTCCGACTGCTCGCCAAGCTCCGTGCTTTCGCTCAGGATTGAGACCGATGCAGCGCCACATCCCCGTGGTTGATTTTTCCCTGGCAGGTTCGCCAGAAACGGAAACAGCGTTCGTCCAGCAAGTGGGTGATGCGCTCAAGGACATTGGGTTCTTTGCGCTTGCCAACCACGGCATCAACCTCGCACGGATTGAATCGGCTTACTCAGAGGCTGAAGGGTTCTTTGACCTTGACGAGACCACCAAACGTCGGTATGCACGCCCCGAATTGGCGCACCAACGTGGCTACACCCCGTTTGGGACCGAACACGCCAAGGATAACCCCGCCCCTGACCTCAAGGAATTTTGGCAGACAGGGCGAAGCCACGAGGGCTCGAACGACAACCGCAACGACCCGGTCAATGTGTGGCCCAACGACGTGCGCCCGGACTTTGAGCATCATATCGACGGCTTGTACAGGGACATGCGTGGCCTCGCCGACGCACTGTTGGCGGCCTGCAGTCGCTATTTGGGTCATGAGCCAACATGGCTTCCAGAGATGACCAAAGAAGGCAACACCATCATGCGCATCATCCACTACCCTCCGTTGGATGCGTCCACGCCCGAGGGGGCCGTGCGCTCCGCCGCCCACGAGGACATCAATTTCATCACGCTCTTGGTCACCGCTACGGCAGCGGGTTTACAGGTGCAGGATCACGATGGCACGTGGATCGAGGTGGAGGGCAATCACGAACACATCATCGTTGATTCCGGCGACATGCTCCAAAACCTCACCAACGGCCTGTTCAAATCCACCACCCACCGCGTGGTGAATCCCGGCGACCCCACCAAACGGCGCTTTTCCATGCCCATGTTCGTTCACCCTCGCAACGGGGTTGACCTCTCCCCCCGGGATGAATTTGTGAAGGCAACCGGAGGCACGGCGAACTACCCAAGCATCACAGCCGGCGCGTTCCTTCGTCAGCGGCTTCAGGCCATCGGCCTCGCCACTGAAGACGGAGCGTGACGACGGTGCACATGCCGCACTTGCTCGCCATCAAACGGGACGGAGGCGTGTGGTCCAAGGCTGAAATTCAATGGTTCGTGGAACACCTTGACGACCTGCCTCGTGAACAGGTGGGTGCATGGCTAATGGCCGCCCAACTCATCGGCCTCAACGAGCAGGAAACGCTGGCCCTCACGGACGCCATGCTCAGTCAAGGCGTCAAACTCCCCACCCGGGAGGGGGCCGTGGACAAGCACTCAACGGGCGGCGTCGGTGACAAAATGAGCATCGTGCTGGCCCCTGCCTTGCACGCCAGCGGTGCCATCGTTCCCATGCTTGCAGGTCGGGGGTTGGCTCACACCGGCGGCACCATCGACAAACTGGAGGCCATACCGGGATTCAACACCGGGCTGCACATGGAGGAGATGGCCACCAATCCGTGCTTCATCGCTCGACAAACAGTGGACATCGCACCGGCCGATGCCGTGCTGTACGCCGTGCGGGACGTCACCGCGACCGTACCGTGCATCGGATTGATCACGGCCTCCATCCTGTCCAAAAAAGCCGCGGAGGGCATTGAACGTTTGGTTCTGGACGTCAAGGTGGGCCGTGCAGCGTTCATGCAAAACCGGCAGGACGCCCATGCCTTGGCCGTTTCCATGGTCAACGTGGGCACGCAATTGGGACTTGACGTCACGGCACAACTCACCGAGATGGACCGACCGATCGGTCGCATGTACGGCAACAGCCATGAGATCGCTGAATGCATCGACTGCCTCAAGGGCGAAGGTCCCGATGACACCATGGCGTTGGTGCACGCTCAAGCCGCAGCGCTGGGCGTGTCCATCGGGGAGGCGATTGCCTCGGGTCAAGCCTTGAACGCGTTCAAGAGCATGCTCACACGGCAAGGGGTGGACCCCTCAACCGTCGAACGGCTCATCGCTGACCCATGGAGTGTGCTTCCCAGAGCGCCAAAACGCTACACCGTCACTGCAACCGCCGACGGATACTTGGCCGACCTTGATGCCCTGACCATCGGCGAAGTGCTGTGCGAGGCAGGGGCAGGTCGGTCGAAACCCGGTGCAGAGGTGGACCACGGCATCGGCATTCAACGGGTGGTCGAGATGGGCGGACGCGTGACGGCCGGTCAAACGGTGCTTGTTCTGGATGGCCCTGACGCCCTTGACGGCAGACTTCTGGACCGCCTCCACGAGGCCATCACCGTTGCCGACGAGCCACCTTCACATCCACCCCGTTTGCTCGAAACCATCGCAGCGTACGGAGATTGAACCACCCGACTTCATGGAAGCCGTCATAAAGGAGAGGTTGTTGGGCTGAGTCGCCGATTTAGCTTAGCTGGTGGAGCGTGGGACTGTTAATCCCAAGGTCGTGGGTTCGAGCCCCACAATCGGCGCCTTCGTCGCACGATGTAGCCAGCGGCTCCGCTTGTTTGGGCACAACGCTGGACCGCTTCCTTACAACCGGGCCGGGGTTCATTTCTCGTCGTTTGGCTCACAACCCGCTCGCCAGGCACACGATCTAGCGTGCTACGTGCGAAACGCACACCAACAAGGGAGCGGCGAGACCCTCAAATCTTCTCGTGCAGCGCATTGATGGCTTGAATTTCGTTGTCCACGTATTCACGCAGCAGGAACACAAGATCGCCCAGGTTCTTGATGAGGTTCATCCGACCTTCGATGTTGGTCTCAAAAAACAACTCTGGAATCTTGGACAGGCCCTTCACGGGGCCGTCGTTGGC
>Ga0255762_10004716_pt1 | contig 10377 bp, 7 predicted proteins | sample 101ome_16_FD_179962 | JGI IMG/M metagenome (GOLD analysis project Ga0255762, IMG submission 179962) | Coastal salt marsh microbial communities from the Groves Creek Marsh, Skidaway Island, Georgia - 101401AT metaG (version 2) | ecosystem: Environmental > Aquatic > Marine > Intertidal zone > Salt... | reverse complement strand
GGGAGTTGTGCGTGCGTGATGTAGGAGTGGCCTGGACGTGTAGACTGGTCATATCAATGCTGTAATACTATTAGGAGTTGTGCGTGATTCTGTTTGAGTTGTGCGTGCGTGATGTCTGTGCACATCTCGCTATACACGACGTGTGATTAGACGGACGACTGACGTCGCACAGGACAGATTTACAAACACATACACGTCAACGCCCACTTCGCATACACAGATTGCAAACTTACCTTTATTAAAACGTATTATCAACATTGTCGAATTAAACTTGTCCATCATGATTGCACACAATTGTTCCGTACAATTTACAAAGGAGCATATTCTTGGTGCCAAGGAGAGACCACCTGTACCAACGCCGTGTGGCCATTGCCAGAAGCCGACGACGAAAAGGTGCGGCGGATGCTACATGTTATATTTTTGTTCGAGGGAATGTCAAAAAAAACTATGGAAAGCGCACAAAAAAGAATGCAAACAGTTTCAACATGTTTTAAGAGCAGAAGAGGAAATGAAAGAGATGCGATCCGGTACAAACATATTTCAGAAACATATGAACAAATATCCTTTAAAGTTAAACACGACTTTTCAGAGTGAAGCTGACTTTTTGGCATGGCGCCAAGATCGAACCGAAGTCTTGCGCCGCGCAGATCATTTAAAACATATATTTTTTTGGTTGAAGGATACATACGAACCAAAAAACTATACAATCGAGTTAAAACTTGGTGTACGGTCAATGGAGGACTTTCTTCAAGTCAACCAACAAGCACTGGGCAGTCCAAAGCGTATTTTTTTGCTGCAATATGATTTTCGTCACCCGTGGTGTATTATGTTAGCCAACATGAAAGCTGCACAAGGTACTGTATCGTGGCAGCAAAATGCAGCGAGCATGGCAGGCGGCTGGCATATGATTGTCGGTGACAACTATGCAGAAGGTCCACTCGGTGCTTCCGACGCCATCATAAAAGAAAAGATGATTACTTTTAAAATCAGCATGGCAAAAGCAATTGGTCAAGTCGGCAAATTTGAATCGTGTAGCATTTGCTTTGATACATTGGTGAGTGAAGTACGTTTACCTTGCGACGTCTGCCGTAATGAAATATGTGTGGATTGCAAACGGAAAATTATTGTCGACGGCGTGTACAAATGTCCCTTTTGCAGAAATGTGGTGTAGACATTCAAGAGTGTGACAGATTGACCTGTAAAATGCTATTTACTTATTATTGGTATAGTATAGATAGACATGATATTGCGGCAGAAACGAGCAACCCATTACACAGAGTGTCGCGTGTCGCAGCCATACAAAATGCACAAATGCGTAGGTACGTACAAATACGGATAAAAGTAAATAACTAAAGGTAACTACACACACTTTGGCGTCACTTTTACATCGGCATTATTTACTACGTAATCGAGTACGCATTATTATGTGTTTAGGCAGTTTTTGGCGTTCGACGCATGTACGCACGCGTGACAACAACGCTTCGCTCGCTTACGACACTTGCACTTTGTACTCCGATAAAACCGGTGCAGCGTCGTCACACGTCCGAACGAATGACATTACGATGCATGTTGTTGTGACGCGGTGGCGACAAAGTGCAGGGTATTTTGAGACACTCTGCAGCAAAACACTCACCGTGCTTTCGGCTGTTGATACGTCGTTGCCGTTCGTACGCTTTACTGCGACGGCTTGAACGTTTGCCTCGATGAGTCAACAGGTACAACCCATCGACTCGTTCCAAGACATTTCGGACAGTACACCGGCACCAGAAGACACCGACAAGGCGACCTACTTGCGTTTTACGTTTGTTCGGCAAAATTTTGTATTTGTCACTTTGACTGTAGTGTTTGCCTTGTTACTGGCGGGATTTTTCATTGTCGTCAAAGCGTATACAGCTACGTTTTTAAATTTACTATCATGGAGAACAATAACATACCTTGGGATTCTATACATTCTTATTTTATTATTATGTATTCGTGCTAATGTGGTCGATGTACTGAAAGCGATGCGTGGCAACGTGAGAAGAAGACCGTTTGAACGGAAAAGTAACTTCGATAGCAAAACAAAGGAAACGTTGTACGAATTATTTGACTCCAACGGAAAATGGTATTTGAATCGACTCTTTGGGGGCGAAGTCTTGGAAATGGCGTACCAAATATGGAATTTTACATACTTTCGCTGTGTCATAAAATCGTCATACTTGGCGGTATATTCGTTGTTAATGTCGGTTGAATGCGTTGCCGTATGTATGAACATGTTGCCGTTTGATCAACCGATCGGTGTACACAACAAGAACCGAGCTATTTTACTGGATATATGCATGGAGGTATTTTCGTCTGCGTATCCGTTGATGGTACTCTTTTATGGTCAAGGCATACCCATTGCAGAAACGGAATTCATGCAAATTGTTCTGTTTCCAGCGTTGATGTTGATGATGAAGTTACGAACCACGTGGAACGACCAAGTGATACTTATGGTCGATAAGCAACGAGTGTACGACCTTGTGATGGGTGCGAAGAACGACAAAGAAACAAAGAAAAGACGACGCACATCCTTTGCAGCGCGTGAAACTGCCGTCGCGGATATACAAAATCAATACCTTACGCGTCGATACCGAGTGGGTGTATTTGGTTTCTCATTGTTTGCCTTCTGTGTATACTTTTACTCTGGGGTGATGCTGAGCGGCTATTCTTTTTTTCACACGTACAAAGAAACAATGCAGTATTGTCTTGCAGACGTACCTCTATGCACAAATGGGGTTATACCCGAAAATAATTGCGCGTCTTTACGGTTATTGAAAACAACATATGAGGACCATCAACGTTTTTTTGAAGAAAGCATTTCCATGAATGCATTGCAAGTGGTGAAAATAAGCGGGGTTCGCGACGTGTCGCAATTGTCTGTCACACCGTGGCAACGCTTAAAGGTATTTTGGATTTTTAACAGTCCAATACGCAAATTTGATATTGACGTTTCCTCGTACGAAAATTTGTTTCAAGTGCGCTTCTTTAATTTGAGCAATTTGACGCACATTCACAAGTCAATGATCTCGACTACGTCGTTTGAACTTCGTGTACAGCAGTGTCCACAATTGGTATTCCCATCGGTGCAGAATCCATTGCTAAGAGTGTTGATACTGTCAAGTTTAAAAAGCGTGGATGTCACGGATTGGGATGCCCCTTCCTTAATAATGATTATGTTAATGAACGTGAACTTGACAACGTTGCCATCGATGGGAAATCTTGTATCTTTAAACGTGGCAATGAATCCACATTTGCACATGAAGACCACACCAATCGTACAATGGTATATCGATATGCGACACAATCACATTTCTGACGCAGTTGTGAAAGAATACCAACATGTGCCATTTAAGTATGGATCTGGGGTCTCGTGTCCGACCGCCTGGAACTGTACTGGATTTTGCAAGCCCACGTGTATTGGCTACTCGTCCACCGTGTGTCTTCCTTCCTGCATGGGAGGGTCGTGTGGTGTGCCGGCACCGTGTGCCGCTGAATTTAACGATCTTTGAATCTTTTGATACATTATTTTGATACTTAATATTATGTTATGCTACCTAGTAGATGTATGTGATGTTCTGTACTGCGTACCGAGTGCTTGCATGGCTTTTGTATGGTTTGAAGACATTTGTCGAGCAGCATGATACGACGTTGAAGTATACGATTGAAACGTAGGTTTTGGCTGGATCGATCGACTGGTGCTGTTGTACGAAGATGTACCGTTGTTGACTGCATTTTGGAAGTGTTCGGCTGGCAATGACATTTTTACGACATTCTGTGTATATTTATATGGGATATATTTTAAATCGAACATGCTACGAATATATATGTTAATTTATTTTTAAGACTTTAGAGACTAAATTTAGATAAATAATACATTATTATCACTATTTTCTTAATAAAATACAATTATTTCACTTTAATTTTTTTTCACTTTTTATATCAAATTAAGGCTTTTCATAGAAACAAATACGCATATAATTGCGTTTATAAGCATGAAATCCAATTTTTCGTATCACAATCGTAATTTGGCACCACGCCAAGAAATTGTATAGCTATGAACAGTATACCACATACTTTTGGTATCAATCGAGAAAACCGTTCAACAGGCTCAAAGCGTGCATCCAAGTATATGGCGATACCAAAGAGTACGAAGTAGAATACCCGTAATGTAATGCCTATAAGAGACACCCTGCCATCGTAGGTCGCACGTACCGCAATGCAGACGCCGATTAGAGGTCCCAAAACCGCGTTCAAGAAGATGACCAACTTGGGAATGCCCTTGGCATGCGACGACTCGCCATGGTTCTCGTTTGTGATTCGATACATCAAACGGCCAATTCGCTTGAACGACGACGGAGTCAACGGTCCGTCATGTGCATCAATTGATTGCGTTCTTCCGCGCGGCTCTGGATTACTTTTTAAAATAGATGCTCGGCGCGGAACGTCCACCATCCATTGCGTCACGTCACGATTGGCGCAAATTTATACGGACGACTTCTCAAACTCACCGGCTAATTTTTGCGCGTCTGGACCCAACAAGTTATCTTTCGGTTCCCATGTATTTTGACTGTGTGGATATCCAGACCATTTCACAAAGTAATACGCTTTTCCGTCGCATACTTTTTTATCGCAAATGCACTCCACCTCGTAAATATTATTGTCGAATACATTGTGCGCGTTTATGGTTTCGCGCAACTGGACCAATGCCTCGGCGGCGTTCGTATTGCGGTCCGAGTTTCCATGATCTAACAACGCAGCATCATTTGTATCGGTCAAGTCAAAACTAAGCTGCTCCCTTCGACGTAACTCTTCCCATATTTCGTCGGTTTTGAACGGAGACAGTCGCTCCGACAGATCTGGTGGGTATGACGTTGGGTCGGCCACGTCATGGCTTGACTCGTCGCTAGACTCGTCGTCGAACACCTGTCTCAAATCAAATTCGGTAGCGGATGTCATACTCTACAATTTTGTGTTTAAAAATATGTCCTACTCACTTAACTGACCGTCACCCATACCGTACCATGTACCCTGTTGTGCACACACCCCACTTGATTGTACATTACCACTGACAATCATGGTTAGACACCAGCATACAAATAGCACCGACAACGATCATCCGGATACATGCGTACAAAAGTATCGCAGACTATTACTGGTTCGATTTGACACGCCAAAAATGTGGAAAGAACGATGAGGAAAGTAGATCATACTGTATTAAAAAACGCCTATCCTATCGACGCCAAAAATGGACGACGGTGCAGCAAAGTCATACTTATTCAAATATTTGCGTGTCCTATGTCGATCGATGACGTGTCGTAGCCACGAACGAGGATGACATTTCACGCCAGGGTGAGGGAGGCCAAAAGAGGGGACACTTAAAAGATAAATATACGTAAATGCATACGCCGTTGGTCCGTTTGAAGATTGACGCCAAAAGAGAACTGGTCAGACTGGGTCACATACTTATATTCGTAGTTTATTTGACTATATGACTGCATCAATCGACTACCATGCTACTACGACCACCGGACGTAAGTATTTTGAAGTTAGCGATTCGAGTTAGTGACCAACCAGATAACATCCGTTTGTCTGTATGTTCCCCGCGTGGCAGCGCAACATTGCAATGATTCGAAGAGAATTCTTTTACAATCAAGACGTATATATACAATATGGACGATATCGATGACGATTTTTTGAACATTGACTTTTGCATTGATAACTTGTTCTCGGACGACGGCTGCCATGGCGACAGTGGCGACGAATCCAGTAGCACGGAAGAGAGTCGTTCTTCTGATACCACTTCGACTGACGAAACAAGTGATGGCGACGATACCTTTGTATGTCAGAAAACATTTGTAGTGTGTGGAGCTCCAAAACGGGTACGATTTCGACAGCCAGTGTCCGAAACAGTGTTGAACAAAATGCAGCAAACATTAATCAATATTGGTGCAACGGACGGTAAGCTCGTGGACGGAGTCCTTCTAGGTGACGTCAGTGTGGATACTGACGTATTGGACACCATTTTTAAATTTCTTCCGTTTGAATTTATTGCGAAATACTACATGCTGAAATGGTGCGTACAATTTAAAGGTGTTGCATTGGATACATGGAACTCTATCCAAAAACAATTTTGTAACCGTGACGGTAAGCTCGAAAGTGACAAGACGCTTACTGAAAAAAAACATTACATAACGACGAACGCATCCAAACGCATAGTGTTTAAATCTACAAAACCAGTGGCGGATGCATGCCACGACTCGATGCTCGAGTTTGATGTTGTTTCCACGACATATCGAGGTACGAAAGGCCTGGTATCTTTTGGGTTTCCATGTGACGGTATTGTTTCGGATGCACGACGCCGCGTGTTCTTTTTACTAAGTGAAAAAGCTCGCTTTCAATTTTGTTATCAGCAAATGTTTGGAATGATGTCGCTGGACACTCCGTTGGATAAGCTGTTGCCATTTGATACGTGGAACGTGACAGACGATGTAAAAATTATCGTGAAAGAAGAAGAGGTGCAGTACGTGACGAAAAAGCGAAAGTTGTCTGCAGACGCATATGTTAAAACGACCGAGTCGGCGACCATTTCAAGGGCCGCTGGGGCGATGGACACGCCGGTGACGAATGTAACGCGTCTGCGGCTGGAATATACGGTTGCATTGACAAAAATAAAAGAAGAATGGACGTGTGGGACGCCTCATAATGAAAAGAATGAAAGCGACGACCATGTGGACGATCTGGAAGAAACCGCTTGCGAATCATGCACTCCGCCACCTAAAATAGATTCGACCAAAAAGACACCTACGTCACCAATTCAACCCATGAATGTGACCCCATGCAGATATGCGATGATATGGGGCGCCGTCACAATATACAGTATCCTAGTGGTTGCATTTGTGGCGTTTTTTTTGCGACGAGTGGAACCGTACGTTTTGATTCCAATTTGGGATGATACGTGGATGACGCCTATTGTGTTTAGCATTCCGTTGGTTTTATTAACGTGGAAACTAGCACCGAGTACGAAAGACATTCTGTTGGTTTTATTGACTCTTTTATTAAGAATACAGTTTGAAAGACGACTAGAATGGGAATGCAAACGTGCGATGCGACTCTTTTACCTCTTCGCGTCGATTCAAATGCTGTTGTGTCCGTGGGTAGGTGCAAAAAGCACGTACGCCATGACGCTCCTGATATTTGCGTTGTCATTTCTCGTGCCGCTTCATTTTAGTGTACGAATCATGTACTTGGTGGTGTTCGTCGCGTACAATGTGAAGCGTTTGAACCATTGCCAGGGCGTAGGAACCATCATATTGTCGCCTTTCCGTGATGTGGTCTCCTTAGTTATGATGATCGTCATGGCGATTACGGAAGTACTAAAGCAAATAGCGTAATTTGATAGATCAATTTGATAAATACGTAGTGTTGGCGTCTTGCCTGCGTCGTCCACTTTATATTAAAAACGAACGAGTATAAATGCATCCGTTTCTGTTTGGAAAGATGGCAATCGTTATTACGGCACAGAATGGCATCCTGGCTGTTATTTGCGCCGTGTGCGTCGTCTTAGTGTCAATATCTGTCGATAGCGTCATTAAATCGCTCGATGAGATGCTCGTACCGTGTCAGCATGGTACTTCGTATTCTAATGGTAGGTGCAACTGTGTCGGTACTCCGTTTACAGGGACGTTTTGCGGCGAGTGTGATTGCGCGAATGGGTTTTGTACGGAAGGCGGCACGACGCCTCGCGTCACGTCAGACTATGGATGTCGATGTCCACATGGGTCCAAATTCTTTGGGTACTTGTGTGACAAGTGTTTTGCGGTGGAAGAGGAATTCTGTACTGGCGAATGCAAAGAAGGGTACGTTGGTGCACGGTGTGATCGAAAATGTTTTCCGAACGTATCGTATGCAGAGACACTGGGCGATATGGTCACGGCCGACCAATATGCGTGCCACGAACTACGAACAAACGGTGGGACGTGTAGCCCTTGTTCTGGGCATGGAACGTGCATGGATGGGTACTGTGTGTGCGATGACAATTGGTTTGACGACGGTCCTTCCAAGTGTTCCAAAACATGTTCGCCTGGGCCCTCTGGAAAAATATGCTCTGGCAATGGCGTGTGTCAGTTATACGGCGAAACGGCCGCCTGCGTTTGTGCGAAAGGATGGCGCGGCGACGACTGCTCCGTACAATGTCCCGGTATTAGTTCCACCGGTAAATCGTGTTCCGGTAACGGCGTATGCTCGGTATCGTATACCAAAGATCAGCCACCGACAGCTTCGTGCAGTTGCACCGGAAAGTTTACCGGCGAAGCTTGTGATATAGAGTGCCCTGGCACGGTGGATATTTGCTCGGGACACGGTACGTGCCAAGTAGAGAACAAGACGGCATCTTGCCTCTGCGACACGGGTCTTATTGAGTGGACTGGTGCAGGGTGCAATTGTTCGGACTTAATCACGTGCAACGGTCGCGGGGCGTGTTCGAACGGAACGTGTGCATGCAACGATAATTTCGCCGGGAAAAATTGCCTGCAGTGCAAGCCCAATTATTACGGAACGTCGTGTCAATTTTTCTGCGAGAAAGACAATGTTTCAAACGAGACACATCATGGGTGCAATGGTCGCGGTACGTGTACGGTATTGGACGCGGGAACACCGGCGGAATCGATTGGGTGTGCATGTCAGAGCGATGAAGTGCGTAAAAGAATTGGTCGTACGGTACAAAGTTTCTATTCTACTTTTGACAGTGACCTAGACTGCGCAGACTGTCCTAGTGGATTTTTCCCTAAAACCAGCGTGTTCGACGCGTACGATACGACTGCGGTAGGACTGTACGTTCCGTGTCAGATCCAGTGCTCGCGTGCGACGTGCAACGACCTCGGCGAGTGCAATGACGCGTACGGTCAGCCGGGCGAATCGCTGTGCAAGTGCGACGCATCGTCAGGAAAGAAATTGAACGGGAGCAGCTATTGTACAAAATGCGAAGACAACTGGTTTCCGAACAACGTAAAACAGGCCGGTAGCTGTGCTAATTTTTGTGTACGAGACATTGCAGACGTCGGTGGACAGTACCCGGCGGAATGTGCGTCTGGCGAAATTGATTGCGTCGATTGCAATGGCCGTGGAGAGTGCAACGAAGAAGGAAAGTGTATGTGCGACGAAGGATTTACGGGCGATACGTGCAATATGCAGTGCACGTCACAAGTGAACGGCATCACCTGCGGCGGGCACGGTGTCTGCGAAACCAGCGCACTTCAGCGACTGCTACAGTACGAATTCCAATACGTCGACGACTCTGGACCGACGTCCACGTGCGTCTGTGACCCACAAGACATTTACTCAACGGAAGCACGCGACGAAGCGATCCAGAACAACCGTTCGCTGGATGAAAACCGGAAGTCGTACTATGGAGAAACGTGCGATTACCATTGTGAGCGACCGCCGTGGGCCAATTCGGAAGAGTGCAACGGAATGGGAAACTGTACCGTGTATAGCATCTTAAACCCAAACGACCAGCCCTTTGCCTGCCGTCAAGACTTGGATTGCCAGACGACGGCGGTACGACAGCAAATATCGATAGATCCACGATGGAACGATGCAAAGGGACCGTTCTGTCGGAAAGCCACGCAAGCCTGTTTTGGCGACACGTATACGATAGACGATTGCTATGAAATTGCACGGTTGCAGCGCCCGCCACGGAGTCGGAGCAAAGAATGCATGAACCAGGCTGGATGCCGCGCGGTATTGAACGTCTTCGATTGGCATCAGTGGTGCACGGACAAAGAAAACACGCAGTCGCTGCTTGGTGCGGACTGTGGCGACTTGTCACATATGTGTCCGGCACGAACGATCCCCAGCCAATGCTTGTCCTATGCACAAATGTCGACCACCGGCGATATTGGGAACCATATGGACTACTGCTACGAACAGGATAAGAAACGGTATCCGTTCCGCATCGACAGCACGCACCGTTTGCAGGGTCCAAGCGTAGAATACCACGCAAAAGTGTCACCTGAAATGATGAAGTATGCGAAAGAGCATCCGCAAGTGGACATTGATGTGACGCAGTATTGTGGCATTCACATGCGAAAATTTGAGACGAACATTACAGCCGTCGCACAAAACAAACGGTACACCTGTGGAACAAAAATTATCAGTCATGAGAATGATTGCGCGTTCAATGCACAGGAATTAGGCGAATTGTGGACGCCTTTTAGCGTGAATTGTCCAAACGAAGAACCCGTGTACGTGAGCGACTATGCGGATGCATTGATAGTACGTGGCGAGGACTGCGTGATTAAAGAGAACGAACCACGACACGTCGTCGCTACACCCGGTGAAGTGCCGTTCGGAGGCACG
>Ga0255762_10004699_pt1 | contig 10399 bp, 5 predicted proteins | sample 101ome_16_FD_179962 | JGI IMG/M metagenome (GOLD analysis project Ga0255762, IMG submission 179962) | Coastal salt marsh microbial communities from the Groves Creek Marsh, Skidaway Island, Georgia - 101401AT metaG (version 2) | ecosystem: Environmental > Aquatic > Marine > Intertidal zone > Salt... | reverse complement strand
TACCATCAATAAATTTTCCTGCTGAAAAGGAATAGCATGCATAGTATTCGCAGATCGAATACCACGAAAGTTTCTGTTTTCAGTATTATTTGTTATACCTCTTAGTATTTCTTCTAGTTTCAAACTCGGCAAGTTCAGAAGATGTGCAGAGTTATCTACACCACAAAGAACAAACTGGGATGCATCCGTATTCAAACGAACAATAGTAGATATCGATGTACCTATTCGAGGTAAAATAGCTTTTCGGTTTTCAGAGATGGACCAAACGACAATTACTTCTTCGCTTGCGCATGACAATAAGCTCACGCCATCACATGTAAACTTTAAGGCAACGATAGGAGTAGAGTGCCAGTGAAGTGTATTGTGAGGAAAGTCCTCTCTGCTTTCTTCACTTCCACTTTTTCTTAAATATTTATTGGGAACAAAATCGTTCTCTTCTCTTGACCTAAGTCCATAATAACACGTAATTCGTCCTGTAGTATCTCCAACTGCTATAATATTCTCGTTTGGACATATTGCAAGAGAGGTAATAGTTTTGGAATGATTTATACGAGTAAAATCCGAAACTCTGCTGTTGTGCTTCCCTTTGAATGTAGACCAAAGAATTAAAGAGCTTCGTTCAAATGCACACTGCAATGTACCGCTAGGACTACATGCTAACTTTGGTGCATTTACAAACTTCAATACTTTTTCTAGTATCTTTCTCTTTGAAATAGAGAATGCCCAAACTCTGCCTCCTCCACCTTGCTTTTGCGTTGAAAAGAATAATAAATCGTTTCGCGTCGAGCCTGCGGGACAAGCCATAGACTCTATTGGGCCTGGAACTTCAATGAATGTATAGGATCTGTGTTGAAAATCCCAGAAGCCAATTCTACTGTCGAGAGAAGAGGTTATTAAAAAATTACCATCTTCTGGATGGAAAATACAGGAAGTAACTTCTTTCGTATGTCCGGTAATACTTTCAATATATTGACCGCTTTCTCTGTTATAAACTTTCACTGCTTTATCAGACAAGAGTAGGAGTAGTTTATCATCCGGAGAAATGACTCCCTCTCTCTTAGAAAAATATCCTGCCGTTGAGTGTTGAAAGTCCATTCTGTCAAGCCGCCACTATGTACTCATCTGTGGGATTGGTCCAGTCTATGTACGCGTGCGTCAAGCGAAGTAAAGTTAAAGGTGTTTGCACTAGCATACGCAAGTCGCACTTTCAATAGTGTATATAATTACTCCACAGTTTGAAGGCTCTGCAAATTGTGTAGAGACCTACAGGAACCTGCCTCGTTGAGAAATTCGGTGCGGAAAGGACGTGAGGGGTTGTGTCGGCGCGGGGAAAAGACAAAATATCACCCTGGACCTCCTCCTGTCGCTGTCCAACTCCGGGGGGGGGGCAAAAAAATTTGGGGTAAAATTGTCTCCCTTCCCGGCAGCAGTGTGCTATCGATTTTTGCGAATTCACTGCGAAAAAAGTTCCGCGAAAAAAAAAAAACAAATAAATGTGTCACCGAAATAAACGCGCGTATCTTTCGATGCCGTGGTTAATAGCGAAAAAGGACCGAAAAAACAAATGGAACACATAGGTATTTGAATATCTGGGTAACGATCCTTTCACGATCTTGCCTACACCAGATTATTCTATTGCGCCTCGAACGAGCTAATTTTTATTCAATTTGGGGTGCACATTTAGATTTTTTGCACCAAATTTTTACTTTTCGAAAAATTTTTTCGCGCCCCCCGCACTCCGATATCATTCAGAGTCACTCTCTTGTTCAGAGAGAAAGAGAGAGAGAGAGAGAAAAAGAAATGAAACCTCTTCGACTGAACACCGACGGCGACGAAAACGAAGAAGAAGAAGAAGAAAAGGAGGAGGAGGAGAGAAAAAGAAGAAGAAGAAGAAGACATGATAAAAGAAGAGAGGAGGAGAAGAAGAGGAAAAAAGAGAAGAAGAGAAAGAGAAGAGATGTGAAGGAGAAGGAGGAGAGCGAGGAGGAGGAGGAGGAGGAGAAGAAGAAGAAGAAGAGGAAGAAGAAGAAGAAGAAGAAGGCGGAAGAAGAAGAAGAAGAAGAAGAAGAAGAAGAAGAAGAAGAAGAAGAAGAGAGAGAGGAACACAACCAATTCCATTATCGTCGCGACGATGAGGCAGAGAACAGGAAAATGAAAGAGGACGGAGAGAACGAGGAGGAGAAAATGGTTGTGAAAACATACGACTTGGCGGCATGGAGGAACGAAATTGCCAAGCTAAAGAGTAGCAGAAGCGGCAGCAAACAACATATACAGCAGCGGCAGAGGAGTGAGAGGAGGAAGAAAAGCGATGGCGAGAACGACGAGGACGACGTTGAAGATATTTTCGACACGAGTGGTCGCACTAATACCACTGGCGCTCACAAAAACAATGATAACAAGAGTAAGCACAACGAGTGGCTTTTGCTGCGAATACCACTTTGGGCGCGAAAATCAGCGCTCGCGCAGCGCGCGGTTGCGAAGGCGTTTAAAAGCCGTGCAACAATTAAGATTAGCGATAGTGAGAAAATCTCGAATGGAGGAACGTTCCGAGTATCGGCTCCATCGGCAGAACCATTAGAAACCGCAGTAAAAGTATCATCATTTGAACAGGCATTGCGAGCAAACAGAGTGACGCAAGAGCGAGTGAAGGAAGTGCTGAAAAACATAAACGCAGTGATTGAACAAGATGCTGTGAAAATTGAAGAAATCAAAGAACTTTGGCAAAGTCAACAACATCAACAAAAGACGCAACTGCACGCAGAAGAAAAAGAAGGAAAAGATATAGGAGCGAAAGAGGGGCAGAAATTCAATTTTGCACGACGTAGACGAAGAAAGAGAAACGATGACTGCGATGAAGAACTGGAAGCGGTTGCAAACGACGTGGGGAAGATTTTTCGAAGAAAAATGGACACTGATAATAAGAAGTGGCTCTCTTCTTCGTCGCTTCCGGCGTATTTTAAAGTGGTCGGAATCTCGAGCGAGCTCGCAAACGAGATCAACGACACCCTTCCGCCAAAGGCTTTTCTGTTGGACGAAAACAGCGACAAAGGCGAAAGCAATGGAAACAGCCACAGCGACGACCCTGTTTTTGACCTGCAAAATGTCAGCAAGTGTAGGATTAGCTCGCACTCCTATGACGCATCTAGAAATAGTTTCAAGCCGTGGTCTGGGGAAGACGACTTTGCTTTAACCGAAGGCGTTCGCTTATATCTGCTCGAGAAGAGACGTTTGAGGAAACAAGTGGACTTGGAAGAGTTGGCTGGTGAGAAAAAAATCCCGGTGGAGGACATTTTAACGGAAAATTCAAAGGGATGGCAAGGTGTTTGGGAGAACTGTTCTTTATCGACATCGACGCTTACATCGATTGATGATTGGGCAGTTGTTCGGAAGTTGTGCCCTTTTACTAAGACTTTCAATGGCAATAGTAATAATAAAGAAGTAGGTGAGGACGATGAAAACAATGAGGATCATGACAAACCAATGCTTGTGTCGAGAACGCCCGACGATTTGCGTTTACGATGGATGCACGAGGTTGATCCGAGGATAGCATCAACGATAGCTTCTTCCTTGAGTGCGACTCCATGGACCAAGGAAGAAGACGCATTTCTCGCTTCTCTGGTCCAGCAAGATTCATTAGAAGAAGAAGAAGAAGATTTTTTTTTAGAAAAACGCAAGTGGTTTCGAGTAGCAAAAAGTTTGAATGCGTACACAAAACAAAGCTTATCGAGTCGTAGACCAACACAAAGTGGCGATGACACCGACAGCGAGAAGAAAGAAGAGCATGGGAGAGAAGCAATGGAGAAACGGCGACGTTTGTTACTACGATCCCCTTTTCAGTGTCTCCATCGATACCAGACCATCTTGAACAAAAATTTAACCCGTTCCAGATGGACGAGCGAAGACGATTACGCTCTCCAAACTTTTGTCCAAGAATGCGGTCAAGGTAGGTGGAATGAGTGTGCGAGATTCTTACCGGAACACGGGCACACCGCTATGCAGTGCAAGAATCGCTACTCGAAGTTGATGGAATACCATTCAGAGGAGAATTTCAAAAAAGGAAAATGGACGAAGGAGGAAGACGAGGAGTTAAGAGCGATTATTTTGGGAGCACAAAAACAAGGAGAAAAAGAAGAAGATATGGAAGAGGAGGAAAATAAAGAGGAGAAAAACAAGAGAACTGACGTTGAATTTAAATCAATCCCGTGGTCGCTCATCGCAAAAAAAATGAGCACGAACAGAAGAGACAGAGACTGTCGAGTGCGATGGACAAACATTTTACAGCCTTCTCTTTTGAACGAACAATTCTTCGGAATCTCGAGCAGGACGAACAAAAAATTCACCCCCGAAGAAGACGCGATGTTGTTAGTTTTGCACGCGAACTGTACCGATAAAAAAGAGATCAAATGGTCAGACTTTGGATCGGCTCCAATTATGCCGGGAAAATCTCAAAAACAATGTCAGCAACGCTTGTACACGTTGTTGAAGCGGAGGGAAGAAGTCGAGATTCGTGAAAGACTGGAACGAGAAATTAGAGAAAAGAGCAAAGAAGGGAGTGATTTGCAGCAGCGCCTGTTTCTCGGGATGCAGTAGCAGAAATTTGTAAGTGGTGGAACTGGAGAGTAATTGACGCGCGTTGTCCTCTCTCTCTTTCTCTCTCGTACATAATATATATATTATAAATGTAAAATCCTAACACCCGAAAAAATTTCGTTCACAAACAACAAAATTTAGTTACCGGCTGCGACGGCAATTCTTTCCGCAGCTTCGAACGCCTTGGCGCACGCAGCTTCGTCGACGGCACCGGCGCATTGCTTACCCATTTGGGCCAACGCAGCGCCTCTGCCTTCTTCGAGGACTTCATCTGCCGGGATGAGGTTCAAGCCGTTCACCAACTCTTGGGCGACCATACCAGAGATGGAGATCATCGCCAAGCGGCCGTTGTTGATTTCCTTCAATCTCGCTTCTGCCATGTCCTCGGCGGTCTTGTTGTTGGACAAGCCGAGCGGGTCAAAGCCCCATTGGCCCGGGATGTAGTCGTCGTTCAACGAGAACAATTCGCTGGTGAACGGATCAGACCAGCCTTTTTGGACGCGAGTGGATTCCAACAAGAAGATGGTGGCGCCAACCAAGCCCCAAACCAATCCCGGGGTTTGTTGGAAGTGGTCGATGGCCGGACCGGTGACTTGCGCGTCGAACAAGAACGAGGAGCCTTCAACTTGCTCACCAACCAAGAAACCGACGGTGGCAATCATGGAAACGCGGCCGTGAGTAATCTCAGCTTCGCGGAAACGTTGCAAGTCGCCGCCGTTGATGCCTTTGCAAAAACCGAGGATGTCCAAGCCTTCCGGGAACGGCGCGCACGCGCCGTCCAAGCCAGCCGCAGTCGCTTCCTTGATGTCAGCGTATTTGCGGGATTTGTCGTAGACGCCAGATCCAGCCGCGCGAACAGTCGGCTGTGTATTTTTTTTCCAAGGAGAAGAAAAGTTTTTAGTGAGTTATCGAGTGATTTTTTTTTTCGTTTTTTTCTGTTTGTTTTCGACGCGATGGGCGACGACGAGAAAAAGCGAGAAAGAGAGAGAAGCACAAAACACACACGCGACAAAAAAAAATGAAAAATGATGACGTGAGCAAAGAAAAGTTTAAAGAGAGAAGGAGGAAGAGAACAGATGGAACGGAAGAAGATAAAAAAAGGCAGAGAGCGCTTGGGAACGCTCTCTTTCTTTTTCTCTCTCTCTCTCTCTCTCTCTCTTTATTCATCCTTTCTCTCTCTCTCTCTCATCCTTCTTTCTTCTCTCCCTCTCTCTCTCCCTCTCTCTCCTCATCTTCCCTTCGTCGCTCGAAAGAGGCGAAGAGATCACACACACACACGGCATATAAGTAAAAAAAAAAGAGAGAGAGGGAGAGAGTAATCCACTTTTCTCTCCCCCTCTCGCAATCTTTTCATATCTTCTTCATTCCGTGAAGTAGAAGAAGTAGAAGAACAAGAAGAACAAGAAGAGAGAGGACGTTACAAAAAAAGAATAAAAACGAGATGATTGATGACGTTAACGCCAAGAACGTACCTTAGCCATAGATGCCATGATAGTGAGAGCCATTTTTTTTTCTTCTTTTTAAAAGTGTGTGGTGCGTGTGAGTGTGCGTGTAAAAGTGACGACGACGATTCGTGTTCTGTCTGTTTTGTGTGCGTTTTTTTTGGGCTTTTTGGCACACGTGGTATGTGGGTTATTCATTTCCGGCCACACAAAAATAATAAAAAGAAGAAGAAGAAGAAGAGAGAAGAAAAAATAAGGGGGAGAGTGGGAGAGGGGGTGCCTTTGAGTTCTCTTTTCCATCATCACTTTGTCTTTGTGTATGAGCCGCGCGCGCAACATTTTCTATGCGGCATTATTGAAAAAAAAGGAAAGAAAGAAAGAAAGAAAGAAGAAGAAGGAGAAGAGATGAAGCGGATATTCTGCGCGCCATCCGTCGGCGGCGACAGTAAATTGTCCTGCGGAACAATCAGACGAGGGAAGACGAGCAATAGAAATAACAGCGACGAAGACGACGACGACGACGAGACGAAGATGAATTCAACGACGAGAAGCAAAGAAAAATGGTCCAACGCGTACGAAAAGTTTAGAAAAGAAGCGTCAGATTTAACCGAAGAGGAGGCGAAAGAGCTGTGGAGAAAGACGAAACAGTGCATGCAACAAGAGGACGAGGTGCAGCTGAGATTGTACGCGGAGTTGGATTTGATTTACGGTAGCGATGATGAGGATGAGGATGCCGGAGAAGAAATTGGCGACGACGACGACGACGACGACGACGACGAGAAGAAGAAGAAGAACAAAAAAGCAGCGGATGAGAAAAATACAAAACTAAAAAGAAACAGTCAGAAGCATAAAGATTTAGTGCACGAACGAGTGCGGATCGCGCTCGCGAATGAAATAAGACAGAAAGCGATAGAGGCAGATTCCGTTGACCCGTTTGATATGATCATGAGTTCCTCGGATCAGTCGTTGGAAAAGGTCGGACTGAGTCGCATTCGTAGCGCGAGGTAGTGAATATTGAATGAAGCTTTTCATTGTTGTTGTATGTGCATTATTACTATTATTATTGTTATTACATCTGAAGCGGCGCGGATTTTCTAAAATCCATCCAAACTAAATACAACACGCACGAGTTTTTGTTTTACAAGTTGCAACAATACACGCCAACTAACAATACAAATCCTCCCACAAACGTCGCCGGGCCGGGAATCGCCGAAACGGACAAGAGATATCCGATAGCAGACCCGATGATTGGTTCGAAGGATAACGCAAACGTGACCGTGAGCGAAGATAAGTGCTTCATGGCGACGAAAAAACCAGAGTGTCCTAACGTCCCGGGTACGATGGCCAGGAAAAGGACGAGGAAGAACGTCTTTTGGCCAACCGCGGCATCCCAAAATTTCATCCATCGATAGCTTTCGAAAAAAACAGCCGGCGAAAAACCACCATTATTATCATCATCATCATCATCAGTAGCAGCAGCAGCAGCAGCAGCATGGTCGTTGAACGCGTACAAAAGAACGACTAAAATTTGTAAAAACATCGCCGCCGAAGCGACGATGGGAAACGAATACACAAATATCGGCATTGACGGTCTATCGCCGCGTATTTTTGCCCCGATTGCGATGTATCCGCACACCAAAATCGCAGACAACAGACTTAGAATGTCTCCTTTCAAAGAAGGTTTGTCGTCATCCGATCGATGAAGAACGCTCCCAGTGCTTTCACTTGTAGTTTTACCATTATCGATACTGCTGCTTTTACTATTTGTTGCATCAAAAGCGATGATGCACGAGCCGATGAAACCTATAATGGAACCGATGACTTCAAACTTTGAAACGTCTTTAAATCGAAGAATTGAAGAAGAAGATGAGAAGGAAGGAGGGGAAGAAGAAGAACCACGTGGAACGGTGTACAGTTCCGTAAATTCGTCGTCGTCGTCGTCGTCGTCGTCGTCGTTACCATCTTGCTCTTTTTCTTTGTCGTCTTCTTCTATTTCTTTTCCTTTTCCTTCTTCCGTGTTGTATTCTTGCAACTCAATATCGTGGCGGGGAGTCTCGTTGTTGTTGCTGTCGTCTCCGTCGCCACCACCATCACCACCACCACCACCACCACCACCACCACCTAGATATTCGCCCCTAATATCGTTCATACCAGCATTCTTCTTCGTCGTCACCACCCAAACGATGATTTTTTGCACCGTCTTGCTTCGAAACGTCACCGCCGTCAAACACACGTACGCTATAGGCGAACTCGTGACGAACAAAAGCGAGTGCGATAAAGACGTTCTCACCAAGCCGTTCATCCAGAAGAAAAAGTGTAAGCACAAGAAAAAACCGCTCAAAATAAACATTCGCGCGTTTTCGCGCAGATATCGTGCGTCGTTTTCATCCATCCCTTCGTCTCCTCTTCTTCCTCCTCCTCCTCGAAAGTAGTACCACGAAAATATCGGCAGTTGTACCAAGGCGGTCGCGGTTAAGCGAGAGGAAGCGAGCAATACCGCCACTTTTTCTTCGTCTTCTTTCCTGTTCGCGTACAATGGTTCCCCCTCGAGTATTTTGAATATCGCTCCAGCCGTGGAGGCGCTGATTACCGCGACGATTAACACGAAAACGGACGACGACGACGACGACGACGACGACGACGACGACGGGAGTTTAGGACAAAAACGACGACGCATTTTTTTTTTTTCTTTTGCTCGCGCGCGCTTTCTTCGCCCTTCTCTGGCGCGGCGCTGCCACCACCGCGACCAACACCAACACCAACACCACCAAGCGCGCGCGCGCGCGCGCGAACAAGTTGTGAAGAGAGTTATTTAGAAAATGCGCGCGTTGTCGTGTGTCGCTCTCCCCCCTGTAGTCCGTTTTACTTTATTTTATTTTTATTTTTCGAGATTTCGACAAAGACGGACAGAAAATAAGCATAATACCACACAATAATACTGTTTGTTAACAAAAATAAATCCAAAGAGAAGCAAAGAGGAGCGCACTTGTACCAGTAACTTTTGCCCGGTATACACAGTGGTATTTAATATTTGTGTAAGCACACCTATTTTAACGAACAAAACTTTCCAAAGTTTCTTGTAACTTTGTTTGGTCAAAGTCCCCGGTGAAGACGCACCCGCCCAAATCGCCTTTCAGCAAGATGAAGTTCATTTTACCTTGAGACGCTTTTTTATCCACCGCCATCAAGTCCATGAACTTTTGCTTCGTCATGGAACCTTCCGGTACCTCGATGGGTAAATCAAAGCGTTTCAACAAATCTACCGTTCGTGCCTGTAACTTTTCGTCGATCCATCCCAATCGATAGCTCAAATCCGCCGCCATCGCCGTTCCGATGGACACCGCTTCGCCGTGTAAATACTCCCCGTACCCGACGCCAGTTTCAATCGCGTGGCCGAACGTGTGTCCTAAATTCAAAGTCGCTCGAACGTTCAATCCGCTCTCTTTTTCGTCTAATTCAACCACTTCTGCTTTGTTTTCGCACGATCTTTGAATAGCGTAGACTAAAGATTTTCGATCGATGGCTTTCTTTTGCAACTTGTCGGCGTTTTGTTCGATCCAATCGAAAAACTTCGCGTCGCGAATCAAACCGTATTTAATCACCTCGGCTATTCCCGAGTTGTACTCTCTTTCTGGTAAAGAATTTAAACTGTCGATGTCCACGAACACGCACTGCGGTTGGTAAAACGCGCCAATCATGTTTTTTCCTTTTTTATGATTCACGCCGGTTTTCCCGCCAACCGAGGAGTCAACCATCGCCATCACCGTCGTGGGTATTTGGATAAAGTTCACGCCTCTTTGGTACGCGGACGCGGCAAATCCCGTCATGTCTCCGATGACTCCACCGCCTAACGCGATGAACGTCGTTTTCCGATCCAAACGACTCTCCAAAGCTTTCTCGAAAATCAAATCGAGAACGTCCAAGTTTTTGTATTCCTCGCCGTCCGGGAGGATGACCGATTCGATTCTCAACTCTTTCGTCGTCGATGGAGAAGAAGAAGAAGAAGAAGAAGAAGATGAGAGACTTTCTTTGACTTTATCCAAGTACAGCGGCGCGATGGTTTCGTTCGTGACGATCAGAACAGTATCACCTTTGATGTGTTTTCTCAGCAAGTCGCCTCTCTCACTCATCAACTCCGAACCGATGTATATCGGATAGTCTCTGTTTTGGTCCAGTTTGACGCTGACGATGGCATCCGGTTCCGTCGTCGTTTTCCCAGAGGAAGAAGAAGAAACCGCGAAGGTGGTGGTCGTAGTGGTGGTGGGAAGACGAGAAGAGGAAGAGCTTCGTGCTCCGTGTTGTTGTTGTCGTTGTTGTTGTTGTTGTCGTCGATGAGGATAAAAAGCAACACTCGTCGGGGAAGAAGC
>Ga0255762_10004690_pt1 | contig 10406 bp, 10 predicted proteins | sample 101ome_16_FD_179962 | JGI IMG/M metagenome (GOLD analysis project Ga0255762, IMG submission 179962) | Coastal salt marsh microbial communities from the Groves Creek Marsh, Skidaway Island, Georgia - 101401AT metaG (version 2) | ecosystem: Environmental > Aquatic > Marine > Intertidal zone >... | reverse complement strand
GTCGACGCCGACGCGCTCGACGCGATTCTTCGCGCGCACTGTCTCAACACCATCGCGCGTGCGTTCGAGCGAGCGTGCGTTCGAGCGAGCGAGCGACGCGCGTCGTGGACTGTCGTCCTCACTCGGACGTGACTTTGTGTGATTTTTGACCCTCTCGGTAAATGTCGAATCACGAACGGTCAATGGCGCACGCGCACGTCAGAGTGACGAATTTGGATTTTGTTTCGACTCGTTTCGAGCGACCGCGCGCCACTGACGCGCACGCGACGCGCCTTCTCGTCGTCACCATGTCGGACTCACCCGGTGAGTGGTACGCTAAACTGCCCCCAGTGTCAAAGTTTTGGTTGACCTCGTGCGCGCTCACGACCGCGGGTTGGCACGCCGGGGTGACTGATCCGCGAATGTTGGCGCTCTCGTGGAAACTGGTGCGAGGCAAGTTTCAACCGTGGAGATTGGTGACAAACTTTGTGTTTTTGGGCAAGCTCTCGCTTGGGTTCGCGATGCGAATGTACATGATTGCGCAGTACGCCGTGTCGCTGGAGCGCAGCGCGTTTACCGGGGCGAATGGGACGGCAGATTTCATGACGTTTCTGTTAACCGGAGCCGCGGTGTTGACGCCGCTCGAGCTCGTCGCCCCCACGTTTGCGCAGGCGTTTTACGCCGATAGCTTAATCTTCATGTGTCTGTACTTGTGGAGCCGCGAGAACCCAAGGGCGAGGGTGTCGCTCATGGGCGTCGTTCGCGTCGGAGCGTTTTACTTTCCGTGGGCCATGTTAGGCATGACTGTCATCATGGGCGGAGATCCGGTTCCCGATCTCTTGGGCATTCTCGCGGGACATTTTTACCACTTCTTTGTCAACATTTATCCGCGACGCAGCGGACGGAGATCATTCATTCAAACGCCGAGATTTCTCATCGCACTCGCGGATTACGTGAACAGCGGTACCGGGACGCTCAACGCCGCGTCCAACGCCGTGAGACCGCCGGCGACGAGATACTTTCAAGGCACGGGGAGACGTCTGGACGACTGACGAGACGAGACACTAATAATGCTACCTGTTCTTTTGTCTTTGACTACTGGACTACTGGACAACCGGACTACCAGACTACTTTTGTTGTTGTAACTAGAAACTACTAGACGCGCGAGAGTCGCGCAGAATGAGCAAACCCGTCTCCACGAGTAATCCCAGCGCGGCACCGAGAGCCGCGAGAAGCCCGCGAGCCGAGACCGTCCCGAGCCTTTGATCGACGGCACCTCCCGCGGCGTAACCGGCGCATACGAACGCGAACATGACGCTCAAGACGTGCGCGGCGAGCCCGTACGCTCGCGCGTCTGACTCCTTTGACAGTCCAGACTCGTCGCCGCGAATGTGACGACGATTCGACGCAGTAACGGCGACGTCTCGCGTCATTGCATCGTACTCTCTCTCCTCGAGCTCTCTGCGCACGCGTCGCATGAGCGCTTCGTGCTCGCGCTTCTCCCTCGCCTCCGACTCGCTTAAACTTCTTCTCTCTTGTACGACGTCAAAGTCGACTTCCGACCCCGAGACGCTCTTCGACACGTACGCGTCTGGAGAGAGGCCTTTTTTTCGCAGCGCTTCGCACACGTCGAATGCCAACGCGTAATCCACTCGAACGTCTTCGTCTCGGTTAATCAGCGCTCTTCGAACGCCCTCGAGCAGTTGAGTGCTGGTTGTGCCGATGGTGGATTCGTTTTCGAGTGCCGCTTTGAAGTGTCGACGGAGCTTCGGCGTGAGAGCGACGGTGATGGAGACACTCCGACGATTCGTCGCGCACGTCGACGACTTCATGACGCCGTCGCCGTCGTCGACGCGGTGTGCGGACGCGGTGTACACCGCACATTTGGTTGGTTGACTTTTATTATTATTACATCCCACCGGTAGCGGTAGCGAAAGCGCCGCCTACGCTCGAGGCGGAAGAAAATCATCGACGCGAAGACGCGCGCGCTCGAAGAGCAGTCTCGCGGTTTCAACGTTTTTCGCCCTCTGCGCGCGCTCGATCGGGGACAATTTTTCAGCGTCGACGCGCGCTCGACGTTCGAGCCGCGCGCGACGCTCGGCGTCCCTCTTTCGCTTTTCATCGAGTTCGAGTTGGCGCTCTAAAGCGCGTTCCGTCCGTCTCTTTTCGATATCCTCTAAAGCTCGTTCCATCTTTTCGTTCAGCTCTCTCAGCAGCGTCGCTTTCCTCTCGGCTAAATATTTCGGCGTCGATCCAAAACTCTTCCGCCCGCGCTCGCGGACGTCGCCGCGTACTCTCCGTTCGACGGCGGCGACGCGTTGCGCCCCTCGCTTTGCCGCGTCTTCTAAATCCGCGCGCACGCGGCTCTCACGCGCCGCCGACGACGGTGACGACGACGTCGTCATCGACCGCGTCTTCAATTCTCCGCGCCCGCGTCGCGGTTTCGATGCTCGCGCCTCTTCCTCTTCCGCCAGTCGCGCGCGAGCGTTGCGTTCGCTCTGCGCTCTAATCTTTCGCGCGTTATCCTTGACGTGGTCCTTCACCTCGTACCCTCTTCGTCGCATCACCTCTCGCGCCGATAAGTGTGGGTTCAACACGTCGTACACCGCGCACCCTCTCGCCGCCGTCGTCGTCGTCGTCGTGGGCCTTCTCCTTTCATTCGCGTCGTCGTCGTCCACGCGGGTGGTCGTTGACGCCCTCGTCGCCATGAATGAATGCGCGCGTCGGACACTTCACTCGCGAATCCGGGCGAGAGAGGCGAGAGAGAGGGACGATCGATGGGCGCCGCGCCGCGCCGCGCCGCGACGATCGTTCGATCCGTCGTCGTCGTGTGAGGGAGGAAATGACGCGCGCGCGTTTGTTCGTTTGTTGACTGAATGCATGAATGAATGACGCGCGCGTCATTTTAGGATGCGCGACGTCGACGACGACGAAGACGACGACGAAGACGGCGAAGACGGCCGCGAAGACGCGGCTGAAGTCGGTGCGAGACGCCGCGCGCGCGTCGGAAGCGTCGGACGGGGTGAAACGCAACGTCATCGACATCATCATCATCATCATCTTGCGCGACGAGACGCCGCTGATGACTCGGCTGAATCCGTGCTGAATCCGACGAGACGGATGAGAATCAAGGAGGCGTACGAAACGATGCTGGAAGAGTACGACGCGAGGGTGCAGCAAGAACACCTCGATCCGTTGAATGCGGAATTGAATGCGTTTTGGAGACGGTTCACGCGAAGGGAGAACGCACCCTTGGCGTTGTTTTTAGACGCGTTGTGCAAAGGGAGAAGACGCGAACGCGGCGCGTCGAGAAACGCGGAGGATGCGTGCGTGGACGAGGCGTTGAGGCGCGCGGCGAAGAACGTGCGAGCGGCGACGACGGTCATCGTGGATGGACAATCGGCGCTCTCGGTAAAAGGCATCGGGGTGAGCCTTTTGGAGATTATTAGAGAGTTTTGGGCGACATCGAGAGAGCCGACGTTTTCGCGATACGGGGAGTGCATCCCGGCGAGGAATTTCGGGAGTTTCACGGAGAGTCTGAAGAGGAAACCGCCGCTTTTGACGACAGATCAGGGGGGAATGGATGACGACGCGCTCGATGGTATTCTTGCGACGTATAGCGACAATAATGTCGCACCGTCCGCGGCTGAGTCTGAACGCGCGTCGAAACGGTCAAAGACGACGACATCTGGGAAACAACCAGTCGCGTCCACATCTGGAAGAGCGACCAAAACCTGGGTTCCTGGCTACCGCACGGCGGGTTTTGCGCTCTTGGTGACGCTACACAGATTGGCTCTCGAAGGGAAAGATGTCGTCACCAAGGCGGAGCTCGAGGATGAGGCGGAACGAAGCGGATTGAGCACCGGCGGCATCAAGCCAAAACCGCAAAATTTTGTCGGCGGACGCCCGTCGGGACCAAAGTTTCAATACTGCGGATGGAATTCTTTCAGCCACTTGAAGACGGAAAAACCGGGATATTCCGAAGCCATGGTGTTCACGTGGAAGAAAGGGTACGTGATGCAAATCAAGCTCAGCAAAACCGGCACCGAGCTGGCCAAAAAACTTCATGAAGCTGCCGAGGAGAGAGGTGATTGTTGCTGCGGATTGTTGCACGAGCGCGCGGCGACGCGAGAAGACGCTCGACCGAGTTTGGGTTTGGATGAAGATTTATGCGTCATCGAGGAAGAGCGACGCGATCCGACGACAAAGACGACGACGAAGACATCTAGTCCTTCACCACCGCCGCCAATGACGCAGCCGTCGGGGCGAGCTGCACGGAGTGGGACGACGAGAAAAACGGCTCTCTCTCTGCACCCCACTGAACATGGATGGTTGCTTCCGCCGCTCGAACCGGGAGAAACGTACGAGGACAGATACGAGACGGTGCTCATCATCGACTCAAACGAGAACAAGGAAAAGTTTGACGTGCGAGAGTTTGAAGCAGTAGGGATCAAGACTTTCCGGTGCAAGCTTCCCGTTGGAGATTTCGCGTGGTTGGCGTGTCCGTTCAACGCTGCGCCAGGAGACACGTCAAAGTGCTTCATCCTCGATTTCCTCATTGAACGCAAAGAGGTGAACGATTTAAAGGCGAGCATCATAGGCTCTGCGAAGAGTGGTAAGAGATACGATCGCCAAAAGTATCAAATGCAACATTACACGGGGATTAAGAATCTCATGTACCTCATCGAGGGCGATTTGAGCAACACGGCCAACGTGGTACACAACGTCGGCACGCACTTTCGTCACGGGCACACGTACCAGGGAAATCATCAAGGATTCACCACCGGTGTCGACATGCGCGCGCGACTGGTAAGCGCGCGCGTGCAGTCTGAAATCTTCGACGGCTTTAAAGTGCTGAACACCGAAAACATCCGCGACACGGCGCGGTTGCTGAAAAATCTCACGCGGGCGCTGCATGCGTCGTACGCTCCGCTGATGCGCACGAAAGAAACGCACGATCTCACGCCGTTTCCAGCGTTTCTTAGAGCGTACGAAACGATCAGAAGTAACAACGAGCACACTGTACACGCCGTTTGGATGTCCATGCTTGCGCAGATTGCTGGTGTTGGTCCTGAAAAGGCTTGGGCAATCGCGGACAAGTACCCGACGCCTTCATCGCTCAACGAAATGTACATGCACTCGGAGAATCCAGCCATGGCTTTGGCTCGCATTCCCGCGGGCAAGAGGAGCGTCGGGAAGGTGGCGAGCGAAAACATCCAAAAAACATTCTTCCCAGAGTAATCTCGACGTGATGCTTCGCTTTATTTGTAATAATCGGATTGAATTGTATGTCTTATGCGATGTGATTGAGAATCGCAATTTTTCGCGCGCGATACTCGCGAACGAGTCGCTGATTGTACTCGTCCAAAAGATTGAGCTCGCACTCGATGCGCTCGCTCGCTTCCGCCATGCGATCCCTTAATTCCGCGGCGCGCACGCGAATGGCGGCGATGGCCATGTCTTCGTCGCCGCACATCTCCTGGAAGAGGAGCAACATTGAATCGCTCACGACGCCGTTTGCGCCGAGATACAAATCTTGAATGACCCGTCGCCGTAATCCAGTCTCCTTGTCCAGTTTGTACGTCCCGTACTTATCGCACACGAGTTTGACCACGCGCTCTTTTTCGCGGTGCCACGCTTCGTCACCCTCCTCGACGCCGCACAGCGCTTGATACCAGTCGAGCGCCTCTCGTCCATTCATGAAGAGCTTGACTCGATTGTGCGGATTCGGCGCTGGCAAGAAGCCGTAAAAGAGGGCAAAGTGTCGATCGCACTGTTCGCCGTACGACAACATCAATTCTTCACCCTCTCGAACGTCTCTCGTCGTCTGAATCACAAAGTATTCGTCGTTCGCCTTCCAATCGCAATTCACGCCTTCACTCGCCGACGAGTGATTGAGCAAATCCGCCCCTGGCACCAACGCCCGCCTCGTCGCCCTCCTTCCGCTCTCATCCTCAATTCTAAATGTCCTCGAGTGCACGAGCGATATCGCCCATCGCCACTCCTCCATCGTCAAACCTTTATCGATCGCCTTTTCCGCCGCGAATGAGGTTTCAATTTGTCTCGCAAACGTCGTCATGTCTGCGACCGCCTCGCTGCAGTCCCAACACCGAGCGAGCACTTCCACCGTCTTTGCGTCGTTCGCCAACCCAATCGGTGTCGAACCCGTCGTCATCCTCGGTAGACTTTCATAGTACAATCTCCACTGGTCGTCGTGGTGCGCCTCCGGCGTCTCACCTCTAGTAAGAGAGACTCTTCGCAGCCTCACCAGCGCCCGGCACAGCTGCCTCGACCACGTCGCCCCGTCCCCCGCCCCTGGTTCGTCTCGAATCGCTCGCTCTCGCAGCGAAACCTCCAGCACGTGTTCCCCGCGTTTGATTTCTCGCGTCGCAAACAGTCCTCGCACCCCGTCTGCGTTCGTCCCGCACCGCGCGTTCGTCGTCGCAGAGAGGTTTCGTAACAGAACCTCAACCGACGCGTTTTCATCGTGAACCTCTTGTCGACTGGTTGACGACGACGCCGTGATCGTCGTCGCGCGTCGTCGTCGTCTACTGGCGCTAGTAGTACCGCTATCATCACTGGACGCATCCACCACGTACCTCGTCGTCCATCCCCATCTCGTCGGCGCCGTCAGTACGAGTGAGGCGCGCATCGAACACTGAGGATGGTTGCTCCGTCGCGCATCCGTTCCACGAGGACGCGCCCGAAAATTTTAATGTGGTGTGTGTGTGCGTCGTAGTATTACATGGAGTGGTTTCGTTTGTTTGTTTCTTCTACTTTCTGGGTAACATCCGTCGCTCGTCTCACCTCAGTGTTGACCGCCGCCAAAGGATGAGTTGAGCCCGGGCATGATTTGCGGCGTGCTTCCGCCCGCGTACAACGACTTCAAGGTGCGACGCACGGCGTGGTTGCGCCAGTTTTTCCCCTCTTTGAAATCTTCCGGTTCTTCGCGAACGCCGGCGCTGCGCTTCGCCTTGCTCGCGGTAAATCCCGGGCTCGTCATGAGCTGACGGGTGATGAAGAACCCAGAGAGGCCGACGGCGCCGCCAATGGCGACGAAGATTGGATACACCTGCGAGCGCGCGCGCGTTTGGTCAGTCGATCGTTTCATTCATTCTCGGGTCACCGCGCCACGGACGCGTCGCGACGGAACGACGGAACGACGGATCGAGGGAAGGAAGGAACGAACGAAACCTTCCCCGGGCCCATGCCTGTCCGTATCTCTCACGACGAACGGACGATCGGCGCGCGTTCGTTCGCGAGGAACCCTCCTCCTCGATCCGTTTACACGCCGAGACGCGACGAACGACGGACGACGGACGACGACGCACCTCTGGGCGAAGCCAACGCTGAGCGAACGACATGTCGAATCGAAACGCGTTTGTGTTCTCTGGCGAGTCAGTCGCGACGCGCGTCCGGTTGTGCCGCGCGCGGCGTCCCGACGCGTTCGTTCGAGTCCGAGACGTGGGCGCGAGGGGGTACACCTAGGGTCTAGAATTGGCGAGTCATGACTCTTGTAAATTGGATGGACTCGTGGATTCACGGGTCACGATTGGTCATTTTGAACAAAGGGTCGAAGATATTTCCATCCACTCGTAGCAACCAAGTATGGAATTCCGGTTTAGTCGTTTCGTCTCTCTCGTTTTGTCTATCGCGCGGACGCGATCGCGTGGAGATCGCGACGAGTGATGATTCCGACGACGGCGTCGGTTTTCGCGTCGACGACGACGAGGTGTCGAAGTGAAAGCTTTACGAAAATCTCCCAGCACGTCTTGACGGGCGCGTCCGAGCGCACGGATATCGCGTTGAGCGACATGAACACGCCAATATCGCACCGCTTTTCGCGCTCAGTTGGTGTCAAACCGATCGAATGTACGACGTTGCGGCGAGCGACGCGCCTGAAACGCGTGGATTCGTCTCCGCGGTGATGATGATGCGCCATCAGTCGAGTTAATTCTTTGCAGTACTCTTCGATTCGCCGAGTGAGAATTTCATTTTCAGTATGAGCACTTTCTGAATCCAAATCTTCGCCTTGGATTGAGATTGGCGAATGAACCATGTTTTCAATGAAAGCCCGACGCGACAAGAGGACGACGAGCTGTTTTCTCAACACGATACCGAGAAGACGCTTCTTCGCCGATACAATGGGGAACCCGTTGTGCGTCGTGGACGCGAGTGCGTTTTCAATTGTCCCCACCTTTTCAATCGTGGCGAAGCAAACGACGTTGCGAGAGCAGATGTCCAACGCAGTCAACGATGGCTCAATGCTCTTTGGCGGCGACGCGTGAAGAAAAGGAATGCCTTCACGTTTGATTTGCTCCTCGTAAAAGCTCTTGGAAAAGAAGAGTCGGCTAACAATGTTTGCCGACGCGGTTGCTATGAGAAGCGGAAACAAAAACGCCGCTTTGTTCGATCCTTCGAGCATTATTACCACGACTGAAATGTTGGCACGAAACATGCCGGCGAGCGCCGCCGTGGCGCCGACCAAGGCGTACGCATGGTGATTGACGACGATTGGCGACGACGACGGCGATCCACCCATGGGACCCGACAACGACCTCTCGACTGTGTAAGCGTATGCTCGTCCAAGGAGCGAGCCCCACAGGATCGTTGGCATGAAAAGGCCGGCAGGAACGGGCAAAGTTGCCGACGCAATCAAAGCGCAGAGCGTCGCGACGAAACACAAAAGAAGCGTATGGAAGCTGTGCGCACCAGACGGCGCGCCGAGTACCCAAGAGATGACGCTCTCCTTGTTTGCGAGGAGGATGGACCCTACGTCGTTGTATTCATGCTTTTCGCACCATAGCTGAGTCGCCGCCTCACTGCATGCATCCACCGATTCGTCAATCTTGTCGCAACGTCCCGCCGCCAGAGAGAGCGCTAGAAAGATGGTCGAAGTCCCGACAGAGACGATCAAAACCTGAATGATGCGCCACTTGTTTGATGCCGGCGTTCGAGACGCAATCAACATGATGACTTTGGTTATCAGCGCTGAAATGCCCCCGCATACCGCGGCCAACGTCGCGAAGAACGGTAATTCAATCAGGTAGTACGTGGAATCAAAATCCCCCACGCGCAACAGACCCGGCGCTTGCATCGCGGTGTGTTCGGCCGCGCTCGATCGATTTAAAATCGCTCTTGAGAGCGACAAGACAAATGTAGACACAGTCGCGGCAAAGAGAGCTCTTCGTGTCGTGGAATCTCTCCAAAACGTGCTCGCCTCTTCGAGGGAGAACAAGACGCCACCGATGGGGGCGCCGAACGCGGCGGCCAATCCAGCGGCGGCGCCGGCGCTTTCGAAATCGGACCTATCACCGTCATTCTCAAACAGTGACGCCATTCCTAACTCCGAGCCGTGCACGAAGAGCTTGGCGATGCCGGCGCCGATGTACACGAGCGGCCCTTCCGGGCCGAGCATCAATCCACTAGAAACAGAACAAATGGTTGCGACGATTTTCACAAAGAGAGTATCACAGTCAAAAACGTGAGGTACGTGAATGGCGTTCAGAGACGCCATGACGTAGTGCACACCAGCCCCTTTTGCGAGCGGCGCGCCGTACACGACGAGCAAAGACGACGCGAGCGCCAAAGTGGCGCCCATGGTCACCGACATCGCCAGAGCGAACCACGGCCCAACATCGTCTCGGCAAGAATCGAAGACAACCTTTTTCGCGCGAAACAGAGACGAAATCGCGAGATCGATCGCAAACGCCACGACACCGATGAACAAACCAATCAATCCCGTCACGATCCACTTTGCGCGCAACGGGTTCTTCCTTCTTCTCATTCGCCGGCCCCAACGCGAGTCGACGACGACGTCGCGAAAATCGTACGATTCGAAATCGCACAAACGCTCTTCACCCTCCTCCTCCGTCGTCATCGTCGTCGTCGCAGACGGCATCCGCCCGACGTACAACGACGTCGTTCTCGCCGTGAACCCCGATCCCGTCCGCACCGACGCCAACGCCGGCACGGGATCGCCTTCTTCCTCTTCGTCCTCTTCCTCGTACCCATCCTCCTCGTACCCATCCTCCTCACCGATCGCACCGGTACCCACCGTCGGCGGTATCAACGGTTCTCGCACGTGCGTCCCCGTCGTCTCGTCTCCGTCGTCTCGAGGCCACGCCGCCGCGTCCATCGTCGTCGTCGTCGTCGCGTCGATCAGTGTCTCTCTCTCAGTGCTCTCGCGCGCCCGTTCGCGGTGTGCTTCGTCAAACCTTGGAATTCGAATCGTCACCCCGGTTGGTGGTTCCAGTGGTCCGAGCGGTGTCGCACACGCCGCGCTCGCGGTGTCGCGCTCGAGTCGGTGAACGAACGACACACGGCGTTTAGACGGACCGAATACGCGTCACGGATGGACGGACCGCGTGATGACCGAACGGACGGACGGACGATCGGACGGACGGACGGACGGACGGACGGACGGA
>Ga0255762_10004663_pt1 | contig 10439 bp, 9 predicted proteins | sample 101ome_16_FD_179962 | JGI IMG/M metagenome (GOLD analysis project Ga0255762, IMG submission 179962) | Coastal salt marsh microbial communities from the Groves Creek Marsh, Skidaway Island, Georgia - 101401AT metaG (version 2) | ecosystem: Environmental > Aquatic > Marine > Intertidal zone > Salt... | reverse complement strand
AATCCCATGTTTAGCAGATTCTTTAATTATCGCTTTTGTTACCTTTTCTGTTAGCACTCCCTTACTATAATCAGATAGGATAACTAAATCATAACCAGCAACTACAGATTTAAATGTCTCTAATAATTTCAGCTCAGATTCTTTATTAATGTTTTCTGAAGTTTCAATGTCATATCTAACTACTTGTTGATGAGAAGCTATGATTCTTGTTTTTTTGCTTGAAACCCTACCTGATTCGGTAATGAGATAAGTTTCATCAACTTTTACAGAAGCAAGCAGTGACTTTAAATTTTTTGAAATTTTACAATCGCCGATTACACTCAGAATCCCTATCATTGCTCCTAATGATTTAAGATTATTTAACACATTTCCCGCGCCTCCAAGCACCTCCGATTCACTCAAAACATCAATGACCTGAACAGGCGCCTCGGGGGAAATTCTGAAGCATTCACCCCAAAGATACTTGTCTATCATGAGATCGCCAATCACGAGAATACTTGGTCGAACTTTTTTTAATTTATTGATCATTAGTCAAGCGGAAGGTTGTGTGTATTTTTAATTTCTGGGATATAGCTTTTTATACCCATTTCGAGTGTGTACCAAGGTTCAAAATCCAGGTGAGATTTTGTTAAAGATATGTCTGCTTGGGTATGCATTTGATAGCCATCATATGGATTTGTAAAATATTCTGTTGGATAGTTTGTCCCAAGCTCTTTTTGCAGTATATCAGCTATATCTTGGAAACTTCTAGGTATGCCCGATCCAACGTTAAATATCCCAGAGATGCTTGATCTACAAGCTTTGATGTTTGCCTGAATGACATCTTCTATGAAAATAAAGTCGCGTAAGATCTTGTTAGAATTTTCAAAAAGCCTTGGACTCTGGCCACTTAATATTTGATGTCCCAACTGAACAACCATGGAAGAAGTTTTTGCTTTAAAGTATTCTTTCGGACCATAAACATTAAAAAATTTGAGTCCAATAATTCTAATATCAGGATTAAGCATTGAAAATTCTTTTGCAATATTATCCATGGCATACTTACTGTATCCATAAGGGTTCTCTGGTAACTCATCTCCAATTTTTTGAGGTGAGGGAAGACTGCCATATGTGGCAGCAGAACTTGCATATATAAGGGAGGCATTATCGTTTTTTGCTTTTTCCAAAAACCAATAGAATGAGTTTACATTGGTTTTCATGACGACTTCTTGATCATAAACCCTTGTATCCGAAATTGCAGCCTGATGAAAAATATAATCAAATTTATACCCATCTAATAAAGACAAGTCTGAAAGATTGTTGATATTTCCACATATTATTCTACCGTTAAAGCCTATTAAGTTTTTGTAGTGCCCAAAGCTTTTCAGATTTCCATTTGGAAAAATATCTCCAGATCTAAAGCAATCAAAAATAACAATCTTAGCTTCGGGATAGTGGTCTTGAAAATAAAAAGCCAGATTACTTCCAATAAAACCTGCTCCGCCGGTAATAAGAATACTTTTGTTATTAAAGTCTATGTTGGTATAGGGCATAAGATTAGCAAAAAAAAAAGTTATTCTCAATTATACTACCCCTTGTTTGAGTATTCATGTAACAAGGGCTTCTTTACAAAATTAATGTATTACGATAGAAATTTTTATCAAATTAAACAAAATGGTGAAATTTTTTCTAGTTTACAGAAAGAGATTGAATATGTTGGTTACTTCAAACTTCCTTTTCAAGACACATCCAAGATAAAACTTTATGCCGAGACAGTAAAACAAACAAATATTTTTGTTATTGGGATAGGTGGATCTTCACTTGGATCTAAGGCTATATATAAATTTCTTAAGACTTCAAATCAGAAACTTAAACAGCTTATATTTCTCGATACAATTGACCCATTGGAGATTAATTATCTTTTAGCAATGGCTAATCTTGAAGATTCTCACTTTGTTTTGATTTCTAAATCTGGAAATACAGTTGAGCCGATAAGTATTTTCAAATACTTATCTTCAAAAATTAATATTGATAAAAATAACACGACAGTAATCGCTGGTGAGTCCTCAAAATTACATAATTTTGCTAAAAATAATCGACTGAAATTCTTCTCTGTGCCTAAAGACGTAGGTGGAAGATTTTCTGTTTTTAGCGCTGTTGGATTAGTTCCATTATGTATGTCTGGTATTAATATCGATGAGCTTTTAAAGGGGGCAAGAAAGGTTCACGAAAGTTTTTTTAACAAGGACTTCTACTATGACCATATAATCAATAAAGCTAGGTTTCTCGTCGAAAATAAAAGCAGGTTTTCAAATAATATTATTTTTTCGTACTCATCTGTTTTTAGTGATTTTAATAAGTGGTATGTGCAAATTTGGGCAGAGTCGCTTGGAAAAAAGAATCAAAATGGCACTAGACAAGGGTTGACTCCAATCGCTCTTCTGGGGCCTGATGATCAGCATAGTTTCTTGCAATTGATTATGGATGGCGTTAGAGACAAAACTGTTACTTTCTTTAAGATTAATAATTTAAAGGACGATTCGCTTATTCCGTCAGACTCAAAATTCAAAGAATTTGATTTGGATTGTATTGATAATAAAAGCTTTAATGAATTAATTAATTATCAAGCAGATGCAACATATGAAGCTATTCTTGCAGAAAAAGATATACCATGTGACATCATCACTATTGATTCAGTTGATGAAGAAAATATTGCGATGTTAATGTATCGTTTTCAACTGCTCGTCTCATGTGTTGGTTCATTTCTTCAAATTAATAGTTATGATCAACCCGCTGTTGAACTTGGGAAAAATATTCTTTTCAGAAAATTAAAAAGCTAATGGTGACTAAATGTATATTTCCTGTTGCAGGTCTTGGAACAAGATTTCTACCTGTTACAAAGTCTGTACCAAAAGAACTTCTTCCAATTTTGAATAAGCCTCTAATTCAATATGCTATTGAAGAGGCATTTAATGCAAATATCAATTCTTTCTCACTTGTTATTAGCAAGAAAAAAGAATCTATTAAACATTACTTTGAAGAAGATCTGGAGCTTAAAAAGCATCTGGAGAAAAATTCAAAAAACTCATTACTTCTTGAAGTAAATAAAATTATCGATAAGTGCAGTTTTAGTTATCCATATCAGGATCAAATGCTAGGCTTGGGTCATGCAATCTATTGTGGAATGGAGCTTATCGATAATGAAGCATTTGCAGTAATCTTACCGGATGATTTTTGTTTTAATTCTGAAGAGTCTGTTATTAAACAAATGTCTGATTTACATGAAAAGTACCCAGATAAATCCATAATTGCTGTTGAAGAGATTCATTCAGACGAGATTTCAAATTATGGAGTAATAAGTGGCTCGTCGCTACCAAATAATGAGGATGTTTTCCTAGTAGATGATTTGATTGAGAAGCCTTTGCCTGAAGAAGCACCATCTAAATTAGCTATTATTGGCAGATACATATTCACACCTGAAATTTTTCTAGCAATTGAGAAGACCCAGCCTGATAAAAATGGCGAAATTCAAGTTACCAATGCTCTTAGGAAACTTGCTAGAAAACAAAAAGTGCTTGCCTATAAATTCAAGGGGAGAAGAATTGATTGTGGCAAGGTAGATGGCTATGTTGAGGCTAATAAATTCATGCTAGGAAATTAATTGTCATATAGAAAAGAAGTTTCTATGAAATTCTCAGTCTTGATGTCAGTCTACATTAATGATAATGGTAATTTTTTGGATAGAGCAATCACCTCTATTTGGGATGATCAAGAGATTAAGCCAAGTGAGATAATTCTAATAGAGGATGGCCCTATTTCTCAAGAGCTATCAAATGTATTAAAAGCATGGGAGAAAAAGCTTGGAACACAATTTAAAAGATTTAAACTAGAAGCTAACCAAGGCAATGGCGCTGCAAAAAATTTTGGAATGTTACACTGCGAAAATGAATTAATTGCCATTATGGATGCTGATGATATTTCAAAACCTGATCGATTTAATAAACAACTTAAGGTATTTGAAAATAAAAGCATTGATGTTTGTGGTTCATGGGTTGACGAGTTTAATAAGAGTGAAACTACTATAGATGCAATAAACAAAAGACCAGAAAATCACTCAGAGATTTTTTTATATTCAAAAAATAGAAATCCAATAAACCATCCATCTGTAATGTTTAAAAAGAAATCAGTTTTGGATGCTGGTGGATACATAGAGCTTCCTGGTTGCGAAGATCAATATCTTTGGGTAAGGATGTTAATGAATAAATCAATTTTTTTTAATATCCAAGAATCTCTTGTTCTTATGAGGATAAGTGAAGATTTAATACATAATAGAAGGTCAGGATGGCGTCAAAATATCAAAGAACTCAATGCGCAAAAAGTTTTTTTTAAAATTGGTTTTCTAAATAAATTTCAGTATATTAGAAATATTATTATTGGAACAGCATATCGATTAATGCCAAAGTTTGTTGTAAAGTTTCTTTACAGAGTTATTAGGAAGTATTTTTGAAATGAAAGATGATTTGAAAAATTTAGCGTCACCGTTAAAACTCCCCCAATATTTGAAAGTTGACTCTTGTGATGAAAAATTTCTAAAAGAGGTATTAAACTTGATGGTATCAATTCGTCTTACCGAGGAAAAAATTGCTAATGGAAGAAGAGATGGTTTAATAGGTGGTCCAGTACACCTCGGGGCTGGACAAGAAGCAATTGCAGTCGGGGTTTCAAAACATCTAAATAAAGATGATGCAGTTTTTGGGGCACATAGATCTCACCCCCATCTTTTGGCTCTTAATAATAACTATCATAAGCTTTTTGCTGAGGTTCTCGGAAAGGAGACAGGATTTTCAAGAGGAATGGGCGGATCTATGCATTTATTTGATAGATCCAGCGCTTTTTGTGGATCAACTCCTATAGTGGCTGGCACAGTTCCTCTAGCTGTTGGCGCTGGATTGGCTTTTAAGTTAAATAATAAAAGGAATATTGCTGTCAGTTACTTGGGTGATGGTGCAATTGAGGAAGGGGTTGTTCACGAATCATTTAATCTTGCCAAAGTGATGAATTTACCTGTGCTTTTTGTAATTGAAAATAACCTTTTTTCTTCTCATATGCATATCTCGCTAAGACAATCAAGTAACAAAATTTCTAGATTTGCTGAAGCAAATAATATTCCTTATTCGGTTATTGATGGCAATGATGTAGTTGCCGTATATAGCTCCTCAAAGAAGTTAATTAATTCCATTAGAAATGGAAGTGGGCCAATGCTACTAGAGTGTATAACCTACAGACACTATGGTCATGTTGATTGGAGAGATGATATTGATGTTGGTGTTGAAAGATCTGCAGAAGATATTGCCAATTGGAAGACAAGAGATCCAATAGTTTTATTATCAGAATCAATGATCAACAAAAAAATAATTAGTGAGAGCTATTTATCTGAAGTAAAACAAGAAATTTCAAAAAAGATTACTTATGCTTGGGAATCTGCACTTGATGATAAGTTTCCGAGTAATGAATCTACATTGAATTTTGTATATTCAAGGAAACTATGAAGCAAAAATATTCATATGGTGAGGCTATTCGCTTAGGCTTTGAGTATCTTCTAGATAATTACCCTGATGTTTTTATTATTGGCCAAGGTCTCTGGAGCCCATGGTATGTTGGAAACTCTATGACAGACCTCGATAAGAATTATGGTACAGAACGAATTATTGACACACCTGTTTCGGAGTCTGCTGTCACTGGAGCGGCAGTTGGGGCGTCTATTGTTGGAATGAGGCCAATAGTTGTTCATCCACGTATGGATTTTATGTTATACGCCATGGATTCAATAGTTAATCAGGCAGCTAAATGGTCTCAAATGTTTGGAGGGCAATCCAATGCGCCAGTAACCATAAGAGGGATTATTAATCGTGGTGGAGAACAGGGTGCTCAACATTCTCAAGCTTTGCATACCTGGTTTGCACATATACCTGGTCTCAGAGTTGTTATGCCTTCAACAGTCAAGGATGCACGAGATCTTCTGATATCGAGCGTATTATCAAATGACCCAGTTGTTTTCATTGATGATAGATGGCTTTATGACCAAGAGGAAGAATTAGAGATAGTCGAGGAATTGGATCTAAATGAACAAAAACCCGAAATCCAGCAAATTGGAACAGATATAACAATAGTAAGTTTGGGATTTGCCTCAAAGCTTGCTAGAGACTCTATAGAAGATCTTCTTAGTGAGGGAATATCAGCAGAGCTTATTGACGTCCGAATTTTAAATCCATTGGAAATAAATGTCATAGTCGACTCAGTAAAGAAGACAAAAAATCTTCTAGTTATTGATCCGGCAACTAAGTTTTGCGGTTATGCTGCAGAGATTATTACAGGAATTATGGAGGTAATTGAGCCTAATGAAATTCAGTCTAAGCCAGTAAGAATTTCTCTTCCAGATGCGCCTGCTCCCTGCTCATCCACTCTTGAGAAAGATTACTATTTCAACAAAAGTGATATTATTGAACAAGTTAAACTGATGTTACAAAAAAAGATATGAAGAAAACAAATGTCCCATTTTTTGAATACCCGAGATTATGGACTGATGAAAAAGAAGACCTCATAAGAGTTATAGATGAGACTGCATCATCTGGGGGTTTTATTATGCAATCAGCTCTTGAAAATTTTGAGAAAGAACTTGCGGAATATACAGGTTCTAAATACTCTGTTGGTGTCGGAAATGCTACCGATGGAATGGAAATTTTTCTTGAAGCTATTGGTATAAAGCCTGGAGATGAGATAATTATTTCATCACATACTATGCTTGCAACTGCTTCAGCAATAAAAGTTGCTGGTGGAATTCCTATTCCAGTTGATATTGGAGATGATAATCTTATTGATCCTAAATCTATTGAGGAGGCTATTTCGGTAAATACAGTAGGTATTATGCCCACTCAGCTCAATGGAAGGGTTTGTAATATGGATAAAATTGAAGAAATTGCAAATAAAAAAGGTTTGTTCATTGTTGAAGATGCTGCACAAGCTTTAGGGGCAAGATTTAAGAATAGACATGCCGGAACTTTTGGTCTAGCATCAGACATTAGTTTCTTTCCTGCTAAAGTATTAGGATGTCTCGGCGATGCAGGTGGAGTTCTAACTAATAACCTTGATCTATATGAGAAAATTTTTCAATTGCATGATCATGGAAGAAATAAACAGGGCGATGTTGTTCGCTGGGGAAGAAACTCTAGATTAGACAATATTCAAGCTGCAATCTTAAGCTTTAAACTAAAAAATTACGACAAAGTTATTGCCAGAAGAAGAGAAATAGCATCTTTATACCAAAAAAATCTAGAAAACTTGGACGAGATAAAACTTCCACCACCGCCTTCAGATACTTCTGAACATTTCGATGTTTATCAAAACTATGAATTAGAAGCGAATAGTAGAGATAAGTTAAAGGAATTTTTAAGCGTTAACGGTATAGGCACACTTATCCAGTGGGGAGGTATGGCAATTCATCACTACAGCCAACTTGGCTTTAAAGAAAATTTACCAGTTTGTGATAAATTTTTTAATAGATGTTTGATGCTTCCAATGAATATCTTTATATCTAATGATGATGTTAGTTATGTATGTGAAAAAATATGGGATTTCTATGATCAAAAGGTTACTTGATATATTTATATCTGCTTTTGGAATTATATTTTTCTTTCCATTTGTTTCTATAGCTATTTTTTTGGTATGGATTCAAGATTGGAAGAATCCCTTCTATGTTGCACCAAGAGTCGGTAAAGATTTTGTTAACTTCCCTATGATTAAAATTAGATCTATGATCTATAAAGCTGACAAATCTGGAGTTTCATCAACAAGCGTTAATGATAGTAGAATTACAAAAATTGGATCTCTCATTAGAAAATTTAAGTTAGATGAAATTACACAACTAATAAACGTATTTCTTGGTCAGATGAGTCTTGTTGGACCAAGACCAAATGTTGTTAGTGAGGTAGCTGGATATACTCAAGCTGAAAAAAAACTCCTATCTGTAAGGCCTGGAATTACTGATTTTTCATCTATCGTTTTCTCAGATGAAGGTGAAATTTTGAAAAATTCAAAAGATCCTGACCATGATTACAATATATTAATAAGGCCCTGGAAGAGCAAACTTGGACTTTTTTACATTGATAATCAAAATTGTTCTATGGATTTAAAGATAATTCTTTACACTATCATTGGAATAGCCAGCAAGGAAAAGGCTTTAAATTGGGTTTCAAAAAAAATTTATGAAACCTCTCAAGATAAAACCTTAGCGAGTATTTGTAAGAGAAGCATTCCTTTATCATCTCCGGCAAACTGAAACTATCTTTATGATTTCTATTTCTTCTGAAAGATTGCATAAAGTTTTTTTTCAAATTATTTTCGACTCCTTACTAGTTTTAATGGCTCTTTATTTTTCATATACCCTCAGGCTGGGTTATTGGTATGACCCACAAGGTAAGATTTTGACTTTATTTTTGATATCTCCAATGATAGCACTACCGATTTTTTACTTTACTGGTATTTACCATCAAATATTAAGATACATAGATATTAATATCTTTGTTTTGATATCTAAAGCAAGTCTAATCTATGGATTTTTTTGGGGTTCTTTTGCATATTTTCTAACTTTAGACGGCGTTCCAAGATCTGTCATATTGCTAAATATTGTTTTTGTTTTTATTTTGTTATTTGCATCAAGAGTTTTGATTAGAAATTATTTTTCTAGAAAATTTACACAATTAACAGATGATTATAAAAATGTACTAATTTATGGTGCAGGCAGTGCTGGAAGAGAGTTATTGGAGTCTTTTCAATCTTCAAAAAAACATCTTGTAAGGGGGTTTATTGATGACAATAAAAGTTTACAAAATTCATTTGTTAAAAATTTAAAAGTCTATCCTAGAGAAAAAATCCAGCAACTTATTAATACGTATGAAATAACCGAGGTTGTACTAGCTTTGCCATCAATCTCTTCCGAAAAAAGAAAAGATATTATTGATTTTCTTTGTAAGTTTTCAATACCGATTAAAACTCTACCAAATCTTTCAGAATTCATCGATAGTAAAATTTCTTTCACATTCATTAAACCAATAAAAATTTCTGATCTTTTAGGTAGAAAACAAATTAGACCTAAACAAAAACTTCTAAAGGCAGATATATTTGAAAAGAACGTTTTAATTACTGGCGCTGGGGGAACTATTGGTGAAGAATTAGCGAGACAGGCACTTAAATTAGGTGCAAAGAGACTGTTTTTATTGGACCATAATGAGTTTTCTCTATATAAATTACAAAGCAATCTTGATAGTGAAGCGAGAAAAATAGTAAAAACAAGGCTGGGCTCTGTTCTATCAATGGATTTCCTAGAAAATATTTTCCGAAATTCAAAAATTGAAACTGTCTTCCATGCAGCTGCCTATAAACATGTGCCATTGGTGGAAGACAACATAATAGAAAGTTTTAAAAATAATGTTATTGGAACTTACAATGTTGCGTTTCTTGCAGGTAAATACAATGTCCGAAAGTTTATTCTAATTTCTACGGATAAGGCTGTAAGACCGACTAATATTATGGGTGCCACAAAACGTTTATCGGAAATTATTATTAAGAATCTTCAAACAACTAATCAGTCAACAACATATTCTATGGTTAGATTTGGAAATGTTTTGGGGTCAAGCGGTTCCGTTATACCATTATTTGAAAGACAAATAAAAAGTGGCGGGCCAGTAACTGTTACTCATAGAGAAATTACCAGATATTTTATGACCATATCAGAAGCTGTTGCTCTAGTTATTCAGGCGGGAGCAATGTCAAAAGGCAATGATGTTTTTTTATTAGATATGGGGGAGCCAGTAAAAATTGATGACTTGGCAAAAAAAATGATTAATTTATCAGGCTTTACAATAAAAAATGAGTCTAACAGTCAGGGTGATATAGAAATTGTCTATTCGGGATTAAGACCGGGTGAAAAATTATATGAAGAACTTCTAATAGGAGATTCCTCAAAAAAAACCGAACACAAGAAGATATTTAAGGCTGAGGAAAGTTTTGTTGAATTGAATTTACAGGAGTTCATAAAAAACATTCATTATTTTATTGAAGCTAGAAATGAAAATGAAATTCTCAAAATTCTTTCAGATTTGGTTGATGGTTTTTCTCAAACAAAATAGATTCTAAGCAAAACTATTTTTTAGTTAATGAATTTTAGTTTTCTTTGAGACAATCTCGAGAAAATAAAAGAGTTCTCGAGTAACAATTAATAGGTTGGCCATTAATGCTATCAATTTCAAATTCAATTTTAAATCTATAATTTTTTAAAATTTTAATCCAATCTCTATGCAAGTACTCAGAACTGTTTAGCAAATCAGTTTTCATGAAATCATCAATAAAAATATAAGAAGTAATTCCAGATATTGAGTCTAATAGTTTGAATAATTCCTTATCTG
>Ga0255762_10004661_pt1 | contig 10441 bp, 12 predicted proteins | sample 101ome_16_FD_179962 | JGI IMG/M metagenome (GOLD analysis project Ga0255762, IMG submission 179962) | Coastal salt marsh microbial communities from the Groves Creek Marsh, Skidaway Island, Georgia - 101401AT metaG (version 2) | ecosystem: Environmental > Aquatic > Marine > Intertidal zone >... | reverse complement strand
TTACGCGTTTGCCGACAACTGCATCACCAACATAGGATAAGTGATTAATCTTTGATCCCTCGCCGACTTTGGCATTTTTGGTTTCGCAGAAATTGCCAACATGAGTTGCGTCTGAAAGCTCTGTACCCGGCCTTAAACGAGTAAACGGCCCGACCTGAGCGTTTGCTCCAACTGAAGCGGATTCCGCCACGGTATAGGGCTTAATCACTGTGCCATCACCAACAACAACATTTGTCAGGTGCGAGCCGAATCCAACCGTCACATGGGAACCTATCGAAACCGGCGCATTCAACGTAACGTTAGGCTCGATAATGCTATCTGGCTGAATATGAATATCGGAGCCATAGAGATATACGGTATCAGGATCTACCAGTGTGACCCCGGCCATCATTAATGCTTGACGACGTTTCTTCTGGAGGAGCTGATTGAGTTCTGCTAGTTGCTGACGGTCATTGACGCCCATCGTTGCGGTGACGGCACCTTCAACCGCATGTACCTCTCGGCCTGAGGCAACACTATGATGAACACAATCTGTCAGATAGTACTCATTTTGTGCATTTCCGTTGGTTAACCTTGGTAGGAGATCTTGGAACAAAGACGTTGGCGCAGCATAGATGCCACTGTTGACCTCAGAAATCGCTCGCTCATTTTCCGAGGCATCCCGATGCTCCACTATCGAGATCACATTACCCGCGTCATCGCGGACGATCCGACCGTAACCCGCGGGATCGCTGACGACAGCCGTTAAGACAGCCAAATCGGACTCGCCTGCGGCAAGCAGCGGGGCAATGTCCTCTTCTGAAATTAAAGGGACATCGCCATACAATACGAGTGTTTGACCGCCAGAAGCCAAGCCATCCATCGCGATTTGAAGTGCATGACCGGTGCCGAGTTGGTCGTGTTGATGCACAACCTCAGCGCCCTGTGCTATGACGAAGGGGTCGACCTGATCAGATCCATGACCTGTAACAACGCGGATTCTTCCGCCACGTGTTTGAACTAACGATTTCGCAACCGATATCACATGTCCAAGAAGCGGCTCACCCGCAAGCTCGTGAAGGACTTTGGGAAGAGAGGAGTGCATCCGGCTGCCTTTACCGGCAGCCAAAATGACGATATTAAGCACGGCGTTGGCGCAACTGCTCAATTACGCGGAGACGCGCAACTGCTTCAGCCAATTCAACTGCAGCTCGTGAATATTCAAATTCAGACTGTTGTTCATTAAGAAGGCGCTTGGCTTCTTCTTGCGCGTGAAGCGCCGCCGCTTCATCCAAATTTTCTGCGCGCTCTGCTGTATCGGCCAGAATTGTGATTTGTGACGGGATTACCTCAAGGAATCCACCAGAGACGAAGAACAATTCATCTTCACCGTTTTCAAACACAAGACGGACAGGGCCTGGCTTTAACGAGGTGATCAAAGGGGCGTGTCCCGGTGTAATACCGAGATCACCCAAATCACCTGAAGCGATGACCATCTGAACCTCGCCCTCATAGAGAGCCTGCTCAGCTGATACAACCTTACACTTCATGGTATGTGCCATGAGAACCCCTTAGAGACTCTTCGCCTTCTCAACTGCTTCGTCGATACCGCCAACCATGTAGAACGCCTGTTCTGGAAGGTGGTCGTACTCACCATTCAGGATTCCTTGGAATCCACGAATCGTATCTTTCAACGAAACATACTTACCTGGAGAACCAGTGAATACCTCAGCAACGAAGAATGGCTGTGACAAGAAACGCTCCATCTTACGTGCACGAGCAACTGTCATCTTGTCTTCTTCAGACAATTCATCCATACCAAGAATCGCGATGATGTCTTTCAGCTCTTTGTAGCGCTGAAGGATCGACTGTACATTACGTGCAACATCATAGTGTTCTTGACCAATGACCAGCGGATCAAGCTGACGCGAAGTTGAATCCAAAGGGTCAACCGCAGGATAAATACCAAGGGCTGCAATATTACGACTTAATACGACTGTCGCATCCAAGTGCGCAAACGTTGTCGCGGGCGAAGGATCTGTCAAGTCATCGGCAGGTACGTATACCGCCTGGATCGATGTAATCGAACCGGTCTTCGTTGATGTGATTCGTTCCTGAAGTACACCCATCTCCTCAGCCAATGTAGGCTGATAACCTACCGCTGAAGGCATACGACCAAGAAGTGCAGACACCTCTGTACCCGCAAGGGTATAACGGTAAATGTTATCAACGAACAACAGTACGTCCCGGCCTTCGTCACGGAAGTACTCAGCCATCGTCAAACCGGTCAACGCAACACGGAGACGGTTTCCTGGTGGCTCGTTCATCTGGCCATATACGAGAGATACTTTGTCGAGTACGTTCGATTCAGTCATCTCATGGTAGAAGTCGTTACCTTCACGAGTACGCTCACCAACACCAGCGAACACTGAATAACCTGAGTGCTCGATCGCAATGTTACGAATCAGCTCCATCATGTTGACGGTCTTACCAACACCTGCACCACCGAATAAGCCGACCTTACCGCCTTTGGCGAATGGTGCGACCAGATCGATAACCTTGATACCTGTCTCAAGAAGCTCTGTCGACGCAGACTGCTCAGCGAACGTTGGCGCTGTGCGGTGAATCGGCATGCGTGCTTTTTCACCGATATCGCCCTTCTCATCAATTGGGTTACCCAATACATCCATGATTCGGCCGAGAGTTTCAGTACCAACCGGTACTGAGATAGCTGCGTTTGTATTGGTGACTTCCAAGCCACGTGACAAACCTTCTGTAGAACCCATGGCGATCGTGCGAACGATTCCATCACCGAGCTGTTGTTGTACCTCAAGGACAATCGGCTTCCCTTCGACGTTCAGCGCATCATAAACCTGAGGAACTGATTCACGCGGGAACTCGACGTCGATAACCGCGCCGATGATCTGGACAATCTTTCCGCTACTCATCGTTTTTCTCCTAAAACAATCCGTTATTACAGTGCCGCAGCACCGCCAACAATTTCTGAAATTTCTTGTGTAATCGCTGCTTGACGCGCTTTGTTGTAAACAAGCTCAAGATCGCTAATCAATTGACCCGCGTTATCTGTTGCAGCTTTCATGGCGACCATTCGTGCAGCCTGCTCACATGCCAAATTTTCAACCACTGATTGGTAAACCAATGATTCGACGTAGCGAACAAGCAAAGCATCCAATACTTCACGCGCATCGGGTTCGTAAATGTAATCCCAATGCGTTCCCATATTTGCAGACAGATCATCCTGCTGGTCTTTAGGAAGCGGCAACAATTGCTGAACTGTTGGCTTCTGCGTCATCGTGTTTACAAAATGGTTATAAACCACACATAAGCGATCGATCTTGCCCTCTTCATAGGCGTCCATCATCACTTTCACGCTACCGATTAGATCCGCGACTGTTGGTTGGTCTCCAACCTGTCCTGCTGTAGCAACAACGTTTCCACCGAAACTACGGAAGAAGCCGAGAGCTTTTGATCCAATCACTGCTAAATCAACTTCCACACCATTGCCATGATGTGCGCCGAGTTCAGCGACTACTTTTTTAAATAGGTTCGCGTTTAATCCACCGCAAAGTCCACGGTCTGTTGATACAACAATGTAACCTACGCGCTTTACCTCACGCTCATCCAGGTACAAGTGATTGTATTCTGGGTTTGCATAAGCCAAGTGGCCAATAACTTCCAAAATACGATCCGCGTATGGGCGAGTCGCACCCATACGCTCCTGGGCTTTACGCATCTTTGAGGCCGCAACCAGCTGCATCGCACTCGTGATCTTCTGAGTGTTTTTGATGCTACCGATCTGGGTGCGAATTTCCTTTCCGACTGCCATGTTGTGCCCCTTTCTTCTTACCCGGCCTTAGTAGGTCCGTGATGATTTGAAAGATTCGACACAAGCCTTGAGCTTCGCCGCGATGTCGTCATTGTAATTACCTGACTCATTAATTTCGTCACGCAGTGCCGCGTGCTCTGAATTAAAGTAATCAAGCAGTGCTGCTTCGAACGCAACAACTTTAGTCACATCAACATCATCCAAGAAACCTTCGTTCGCTACGAACAATACGAGGCCCATCTCTGCAACGGATTGCGGGCTGTACTGTTTCTGCTTCATCAACTCGGTAACACGCTGACCGTGCTCGAGCTGCTTACGCGTAGCGTCATCAAGATCCGATGCAAACTGAGCAAACGCCGCCAATTCGCGATACTGTGCAAGTGCTAGACGAATACCACCACCAAGCTTCTTAACAATCTTAGTTTGAGCCGCACCACCAACTCGAGATACCGAAATACCTGCGTTCATTGCAGGGCGAATACCAGAGTTAAAGAGGTTAGTCTCTAGGAAGATCTGACCGTCAGTAATCGAAATCACGTTCGTTGGTACGAATGCAGAAACGTCACCAGCTTGGGTTTCAATGATTGGAAGTGCAGTCAGTGACCCTGTCTTTCCTTTCACTTTGCCGCTAGTAAATTGCTCAACATAGTCAGCGTTTACACGCGCCGCACGCTCAAGGAGACGTGAGTGCAAATAGAACACGTCACCTGGGTAGGCTTCTCGTCCTGGTGGACGGCGTAACAGCAATGAAATTTGACGATAAGCAACCGCTTGCTTTGACAAATCATCATAGACAATCAAAGCGTCTTCTCCGCGGTCACGGAAGTATTCACCCATTGTACAACCTGAGAATGGTGCCAAGAACTGCATTGCCGCAGGATCTGCAGCACCAGCCGCAACGATGATCGTGTGATCCATCGCGCCGTGTTCTTCAAGCTTGCGTACAACTGATGCGATCGATGATTGTTTCTGACCGATCGCAACATAGATACATTTTACGCCTGTACCTTTCTGATTGATGATCGCGTCAATTGCGACGGCAGTTTTACCTGTCTGGCGGTCACCGATGATCAACTCGCGCTGACCGCGGCCGATTGGAACCATCGCGTCGATAGCTTTCAAACCAGTCTGGACAGGCTGGTCAACCGATTGACGCGCAATAACACCAGGTGCAACTTTTTCAATCGCATCAGTGCCATCAGAGTCAATATCGCCTTTACCGTCGATTGGATTTCCAAGCGCGTCGACAACACGACCAAGAAGGCCATTACCCACAGGCACTTCCAAAATTCGACCGGTACAACGAGCTGTTTGGCCTTCTGCGAGCTTCTGATAGTCGCCAAGTACGACAGCACCAACAGAGTCACGCTCGAGGTTAAGTGCCATACCGTAGACACCGCCTTCAAATTCAATCATCTCACCGTACATGACGTCGGCAAGGCCGTAGATACGAACGATACCGTCTGAAACGGATACGATCGTTCCTTCATTCTTTGCTGATACAGCGATATCTGCTTTCGCAATACGCTGTTTGATCAGTTCGCTGATCTCAGAAGGATTCAATTGATCCATGAAACTTTCCTTTCAAATTCTCTTTGCTTAAGCGGTCAGGGATTCGGCTATTTTTGAAAGCCGTCCACGAACCGTTGCGTCAATTACAGTGTCACTCGATCTAATTTCGAAACCGCCAATCAACGATTGATCCACGGCAGTCTCAACACGAATCGATTTGCCCGCATATCGCGCTTTCAACTTAGATTCCAGAAGTTGAATCTCATCAGCAGCTAGCGGAAACGCACTAGTAATCGTCACTTCCAAAGCTTGTTGGCCTTGGGCCACAAGAGTTTCAAATTCTGTCGAAATTGCAGGCAAGGCTAAAAGACGCCCGTAATACGCCAGGGCCTCCATCAATGCGTCTGCACCGTCTACGCTCACATCTTTTGTCAAGTCACCAAGAATCGTGCATTTTGCGTCGCCTTTAACGGCTGGATTCTTAAGTACTTGGACCATTGCTTCATCAGCAGTGATCACAGCGGCTTTCTGCAAAAACGCGCTCCAAGCCTGTTCAGCCTTGGCTGCTACGGCATGAGCAAATATTGCCTTCGCGTAAGGTCGGGCGATCGTGGTGAGTTCTGCCATCGGTCGCCTCCTTAAAGCTCGTCAGCCAACTCGGCTAACAACTTCTTATGCGCAGCCTGATCGACAGTCGCTCCTAACACGCGCTCTGCACCGACAACTGCCAGCTTTGCAACATCAGCACGCAATGCTTCGCGGGCCTGAGCTGCATCTTGAGCGATTTGAGCTTGAGCGGATGCCATGATTTTTTCAGCTTCTGCTCGCGCCTTATCCTGTGCTTCTTCAACGATCTGTGACGATCTCTTGTTCGCCTGCTCTAACAGCTCAGTCACTTGTGTACGCGCTTGTTTCAGTTCGTCTTCGATCTGAGACTTCGCGTTTTCAAGGTCACGAGCCGCTTTGTCAGCAGCATCAAGGCCTTCTGCGATCTTTTTCTGGCGCTCAGCCAGGGCCCCAGAAATTGGCGGCCAGACATACTTCATACAGAAGATGACAAAGATCGTAAATGCGATGAGCTGCCCAATAAGGGTCAGGTTTAAATTCACAATTACACCTCGCGGTCGGTTAAATCATCCAAAGGATCGAGACTTTAAACCTGTGCCACGAACGGATTCGCAAACGTGAAGAACAGTGCAATACCAACACCGATCATTGTTACCGCGTCAAGAAGACCCGCAACGATGAACATCTTCACCTGCAACATTGGGACCATTTCTGGCTGACGCGCAGCGCCTTCCAAGAATTTGCCACCCAAGATACCAAATCCAATTGCGGTACCAAGTGCACCCATACCGATTAGCAGTGCTACGGCAATCGCGGTCATTCCAACTACAGTTTCCATATTTCCTCCAATTAAAGGACGTTAAAATTAAATCGTTATATTAGTGATGCTCGTGAGCCATCGAGAGATAAACAATCGTCAGCATCATGAAAATGAATGCTTGAAGCACAATCACAAGAATGTGGAAGATCGCCCAAGGAACGGACAAGAACCACTGCAAGTAAAATGGCAACAATGCAATCAAGATGAAAATCAGCTCGCCGGCGTACAGGTTACCGAACAGTCGAAGAGCCAATGAAATTGGTTTTGCGATCAGGCCGACGCCTTCAAGCAAGAAGTTAAATGGGATCATCCATTTACCAAAAGGCTGTAGCGTCAACTCACCAACAAATCCGCCCACACCTTTGATCTTTATAGAATAGAAAATAATCAGTAAAAACACGCCGATTGACATACCAAGCGTCGCATTAACATCCGTGGTTGGCACGATCTTCATGTAGTCAACGCCTGCGACCATGAACAGATAAGGAACCAAATCGACTGGAACCAAATCCATCAAGTTCATCAAAAAGATCCAGCAACAAATAGTTAATGCCAGCGGTGCGATCAAATTGCTCTTGCCATGGAAAGTTTCTTTAACCGATTTATCGACGAACTCAACCATCAATTCGACGAAATTGAGAACTCCTGTTGGAACACCAGCATGAGCAGCTTTCGCGCCCACTCGGAATAGCCAACAGAACACTATTCCTAGACCGATAGACCAGGCCATTGTGTCAACGTGGATAGCCATGAATCCCATTTCTGCGGCTTCAGTTGCACCATGTGCAAACGACCAGCCGTTTTCAGGATGATAGCCATACGTGAGATTCGTCAGGTGATGCTGAATGTACTCAGACGGTGTTGGGTTTTGAAGCGCCATTACTGTTTCCAATTAATGTGTTCGTGTCCCACCCAAAATCAGGGGGAGACTCAATTGTCCAACCAGGACCGTTATCACGAACCCGGCGAGTACCGCAGCCGTTTCTAGTAGGTCTGAATTTAACCAAACCAAAGCAAACAAAGCTGCGGTCATACTTAGTTTAAGCCCTTCACCTACAAACAGGTTTTTGGCTATTGCACGCGAGTTGCGTGCTCCGCGTTGCTTGAACACCCAAAACCCGAAAAGACTTTGCGGAATAATTGCAACACTTCCACCCACCATCACACTTAGCGCATGTAATGGGCTAAAAATTACGTATCCGATGACTGAGACACCCACCGTTATGGCGGCTTGAATCAAAAAAACAATAACCGCCGGATGATTCATCGGGTTAACAGCCATCCATTAGTCGCGGGAGTATATGCAGTCCAATGTGTCGGATCAATGACAATCATAAAAACTAAGGCGAAGGTCGTGTGTTTTATTCTTTCGCTTTGAGGCGTGCAACGATTCCATCCAATATGTCAAGCGAGCCATACTCAATGACTATATGGCCTTTTCCGCCGCTTTTAGCTTTGATTTGAACCGAGGCGCCGAGACGATCGGATAGCTTAGCCTCCAACCGACTCACATCCGGATCTTTATCCTCAGATTTTGAGGGTGACGTATCGTCAGCCAACAACCGCTTTACCAGTGTTTCTGTCTGCCTAACCGACAACTGAGACTTCAAAACATCCTCGGCCGTTTTCTGCTGCATATTTTCCGGTAAAGGTAATAATGCGCGTGCATGGCCCATTTCTAAACGGCCATCTTCCAACATTGTTTGTACGCCCTGAGCGAGATTCAACAAACGAAGCAGATTTGCGACATTTGATCGACTCGACGAGATCATCGTGGCAAGCGCTGTTTGGTCCATCGAAAATTGATCGCGCATTCGGGCGAGCGCTCGCGCCTGCTCAATGGCGGTCAGTTGCTCTCGTTGGATATTTTCAATCAGCGCAAGAGCGGCAACTTGTTGATCATCAAGATCACGTACGATTGCTGGAATTTCTGTAATTCCCGCCCGCTGACTCGCTCTCCACCGGCGTTCACCGGCGATTAATTCGTAACCTCGAACCGTTTGACGTACAACAACCGGTTGCATCACTCCGTGTTGCCGAATCGAATCCGATAATTCATCGAGTTCAAGTTCACTGAAACGGGTTCTGGGCTGAAACGGGTTCGGTACAATTTTTTCAACAGCGAGTTGTATTAACCCCGCTGCATTACTTGGTTTCTCTGTATTTTGGCTTGTTTGATCTTTATTTAATACAGCATCAACTGTCGATTGATCGAGGCCTAAAAGTGGGTTGAATCCAAGTCCGCGTTTTTTCTGAGTCATGCTGCTTTTTTCAATTTAAGTCGTTTACGTAATTCAGATGCCAAGGCCAAGTATGATAAAGCGCCCTTCGAGAGACGATCATACCGTAAGACAGGTAATCCATGACTTGGAGCTTCTGCTAGTCGGACATTTCTTGGAATAACAGTTTTGAATACTCGTTCACCGAAGAATTGTTCCAGTTGCTGAGACACTTGACGTGTCAAACTTGTCCGAGGGTCATACATCGTTCGTAGAACACCATCGATCACCAACTCTGGGTTATGGCTTCCGCGAACCTGATCAATCGTTTCAATTAATGCAGCAATACCTTCAAGTGCAAAAAACTCACACTGCACAGGAATGATCACGCCATCGGCTGCTATTAACCCGTTGATCGTGAGCATGCTCAAAGCAGGCGGGCAATCAATTAAAACAAAATCATAGCTTTCGGCTTGTTCTGATAGCACATCTTTCAACCGAAATTGTGCTCGCGATTGGCCAATAAGACCAACCTCGGCTTCCGTTAATTGGATATCTGAAGGCAAAAGATCATAGCCTGCTTCCGTGCCCAAAATGCAGGTTTCCCGAAATGTCGATTCGCCTAGCAACAACCCGCGCACATCATGTTCGATTGTATTTTTTAAGACACCTGAGCCTGAAGTCGCATTACCTTGGGGATCGAAATCGATGACCAATACTTGGTATCCCATTTCGCTAAGCGTCGCGCCCAAATTTACGCATGTGGTTGTTTTACCAACACCGCCTTTTTGGTTTGTTATTGCAATAATTCGGGTCATTCTGATCTCTGTTTGACTACTGCCAACATCCGCTGTTCATCAACAACATGAGGCAGCTTGTGTAATCGAATTATACAGTTGCCATGTGTCGATTGTGCGTCAACTATTTCACTCTCTGCTTGTGCGCCTTTCATTGCCAAAATCTCTCCATCGGGCTTCAGAAAAGCAAGCGAGCATTCGATCATACCATTGAGATGAGTAAAAGCTCTGCTGATTATTTGATCAAACTGTTGGGTCGTTGATAACTCTTCAACACGTTTATGAACTACAGTGAGATTGCTTAAATTACATAAAGATTTGATATGTCTGGCAAAAGCTAATTTTTTGTCATTGGAATCCAATACAGTTACGTGTGTATTCGGGAAAAATAACGCAAGCGGTAATCCGGGAAACCCGGGTCCTGTCCCAATATCGAGCAATTCTCCATCACGAACAAAATTGTAAGGTGTCAATGAATCAAGTATTTGATACACCAACACACTGTGTTCGTCGCGATGTGCGCTCAGATTAAACACTCGATTCCATTTGAGATGTTCCTCAAGGATCGTTTGTAATGCTGCCAGTTGAGTATCTGAATACGCTAAACCAATATGTTGAAGACTTTCAGTTAGGCCCATCAGCTCGCCAAATGGATCAACTCAAGTTTTTTCAGGTGCACTAACAGCAAACTAACGGCTGC
>Ga0255762_10004658_pt1 | contig 10447 bp, 4 predicted proteins | sample 101ome_16_FD_179962 | JGI IMG/M metagenome (GOLD analysis project Ga0255762, IMG submission 179962) | Coastal salt marsh microbial communities from the Groves Creek Marsh, Skidaway Island, Georgia - 101401AT metaG (version 2) | ecosystem: Environmental > Aquatic > Marine > Intertidal zone > Salt... | reverse complement strand
GCGTGTGCTTGTGGAAGCACTTCCAGCAGGCCCCACACCCGGGGTGAGGCGCCCGAAGGCACGAACTGACCACGTCCCCAAGACCGGCCCCCTGAACGATGCGCGTGGTGCTGGCTTGGCTGATGCCACCGATGGGGAGGACGATGTCCAGGCCGATGCTGGACATCAGCGACGACCAGCGGCGCCACCAGCCGCTTGTGGCAAAATCTCGCCATCGGTGCCCGTGCCAGAGGTAGGTGTTGTCCAAGGGCATCCCCATCGCGATGCCGCGGAGGTCGAGGTGGTCGGCCATGAGGATGAGGTGCACGGCGCTGGCCACGTCCGTCGAGAACCCAGGACGCAGCCCCCAATGCTCGCGGATGCGTTCATGGTCGGACGGGATGCTGAGGACTTCCCGGCCCCAATGCCGCCGAAGGTGCTTGAACAGGCGGTCGGCGCCCTTGTGCTTGAGGTTGGACGTGAAGGAGCGGCGGTGGTGGACGAGCACCGCGTCCTCAGGCAGCAAGAGCATGGCGGCGGTGGAGTCGATCCCACCGGAAAACGCGAGACCGACGCGCGTTCCGGGGGCACGAGAAGGGGTCCACCCCTCCAGGAGGTCGTCGTACCACGGCGACAACAGGGCCTGCGTCGCCACCCGAAGCAAGTCAGGATGAATGGTGTCCAGGTTGGCACGAAACGGAAGGGTCCAGCGGACCGTCCCTGCTTCGGAGGTGTACAAGAGGTGCTTGCCCTTCGCCTCCCACGTCGACCGCGCACCATCCTGCAGCACGATACGCGCCATTCTGAAGAGGCGGGAGCCGAAGGCATTAGACAATCCCTCCGGCACCGTGTGTGCAAGCGGGTCGTGCGCAAGGCGGTGATGTGGTGTACGACGCTGCCCTGAGCCGTGAAGCGGTCCTACGCGTTCAGGACCGGATCAACGGACTCATCCCCGCCGGCGCACGGGTGCTTGAGTGCGGAGCAGGGCCTATTTCAGCAGGATTGCTCAACCGATTTGAGTACACGTTGATCGACAACGGTAGGTCAGCACGACGATGGGAGATTCCTGCTGAACACCTCATTTCCGCCCCACTGCGGCAAGCCGAGGGAGCCACATGGTTCCATAACCTCGATGAGGAGCGCCTCCCAAAAAGTGTGGATCTGCTCGTCCTTCACGACATCTCTGGCGTTCTTGATGCCGCGAGAGGTTTGGAGAATCTGTCGCTGTTGAAGCGGTCCACAATGGTGGTGGTGGTTGGCGACGATGGCGAACGAGTGGCAACCTTCATGCAGACGCTCCAAAATGCCACGGCACTGATCGATGACCCGGACGTCGGGATGTGGCTGGTCTCGTTTTCAGAAGACGTCGAGAAAACTCCTGTAAAACGACTCGATCCGATCACACGTTGCTTCCACGTGCTTGGTTGGAAGGGGCTCGAGTCACGCCGACTTCGTGGCCTCTTGAACCGTGGTGATGCGTCAATTCAGGTCCGAGAAGCGTGGGCAAGGTTGCTTGCTGCTCCGGGGACGTGGGAGGAAGGATCCCACGCGTATTCTGATTTGTTTGATGAATCGCCCGGATACAGGGACGTTGCTTGGCAGCTGCTTCGAACGTCGATCTACGCTGCACGATGGTCTGAGGTGGGCAGGGTCCTGCTTCGAACACCTGATTTCAAAGACGACCCCCGCATCAAAGAAATGCTTGAGAAGAAATTTGAGTTGATTGCTGAGCAAGCAACGGTCAGCGCCATCGAGCAGATTGTGAGCGCCATCTACCGGCCGGAATGGATTGTTCGGAGATGGGCCGAGTTGGATATCGGTGTTGTTCGAAACTTCAACGCTGCAGTGTCGCACGTTGCTGCGGATTCAATTCCTGGACCTCACCTTGGTCACCGCTACCTTCGCATGATCGAACTCGGCGACCAAGAGTTGCTCCGCGAACACATTGAGCGTGCCGTTGAATCCTATGGCGTCGTCGATACGTTGGCATCGATTTGCGTGAACGAGCACCTGCCCGACGAGTTGAACGATATCGTTCGAAGCCTCCTGTCGCGCTGCGAAACGGACACGGTCCATGCGGCCATTCGAGCGATTGGTCGACGTGGTGACCCTGCACAATACGTAGGACGGTCGTCGATCCTGAAAATGATCGATGCAGGCACTTCGATTCAGACGTGGATGATTGAATTCGCGCTTCGTTCGGAAGACCGGTCGATGCTCGATGCGCTATTGAGCAAACCCCTACCTGGAACAGCGGACTCGATCATTGACAGCTTCGACCATCTGATTGCGATGAGAAGGGACGATCGGACCGTGTATCTGCTTGAGGCCATCGCCGCAGAGCCATCGCTGATGGTCCATCAACCGCTTCGCCGCGCGATGAGCAAGGCCCTGTTGGTGGTCGCTGAGCCAACGGTGGCTCATGCTTTCGCCATGGAATCGGTTCGGCTGGAGCCCCAAGATGCGGTGTGTGCCTCCGTTGCCTTGGATGCAGCCATCGCAACTGGAGATTCCGGGTTGATCCTCTCAACAGCGGATGTGGTGTTGAACATGCGGAGTCGGTCGAGTAAAGTCGACTATGCAAGCATCGCCATTGCCGCCATTCGACGTGGCCGGTGCACCATCGCTGATGATGTCCTGAGACGCAACAGGGTGAGGATGGACCTGCGAGCGCAACGGATCCGTGTCGGTCTCGCATACCATGACCAGAACGACCCCACAACCACACTCGAGTACCTTGAACAGGTGCCAGCGAAATTCAGCAGGGACCCAACCTTGACCATCTACAAAGCAAAATCCCTCGCTGCCTTGCTTCGACACGAAGAAGCAGAAGCCGTCGCACTCTCGCTGCAGGACGAGTCGGAACGAGCCGCGTTGCTCTACAGCCTACGAAGGTCATGGAACGACGCCAAAGGGGCCGCTGCTGCACTGAATTCCACGCTATTAAGCAACAACCAACAGCCCTTGCCCGACGCATGGGCCGACGGCGGATTCCAATTCCATTCACTCCATCAGACGGAACCCAAACCTGTTCAGAACCGAACCGGGCGTTTTGTGACGGTGATCATGACGACGCACAAATGGAACGACGCCTTTCCGCTGGCTGTCGCCTCTGTGCTGAACCAAACCCACGCCCACCTCGAACTCATTGTTGTGGACGACCATTCCCCTGAAGCGGACGTCGCGAAGTACGATGCCTTGCTCACAGACGACCGAATCGTTCGCATCCGAATGGAACAGAACGTGGGCACGTACGCGTGTCGAAACAAGGGCCTTGACGTGGCGCGTGGAGAATTCGTGACCTTCGCGGACAGCGACGATTGGAACCACCCAGAACGCATCGCTCGAGGATTAGCGATGATGCAAGAACGTTCACTGGACGTGTGCCTTGGTCGCTACCTTCGAATGAATGCGGACGGTCAAATCCTCTTCAACGGCGGAAGGTTGTCCCGCTTTTCGCTCGTCACGATGTTGATTCGAAGATCGACCATGGAACGGTATGCCTTCAGGTTTGACGGACGAGCAAGATTTTCTGCAGACTCTGAGTTGTTCGAACGGATGAGAATTCGATTGGGCAACGAGAGGGTGCATCGGCATCAGGGACTCGACCTCATCGCCTTGCACCATGACGGTTCCTTGACCGGAGGTGGTGCACAAGCCATTGGATGGACCGGGCCGGGAGAAGACCGGCTTCGGTATGTGAATGGATACCGACGCTACCATGGCCTGCTTCGTGTCCAGCACGATCACGACGCCAGTGCCTGCGAGTTTTCAGCCCCAACATCGAACCTGCTGCCTGAGGAACCCACCACACTCGAACGGCGGGCCCGTGAAGCGTTCGGTCTCATTGAATCGGTCGATGCATCACAAACCACGAACATCGACGCCTCAGCAGACATCACGGCGTTCATGGCGACCTATCCGGGTGGTTTTGACCATGTTGGGAATGCGGTACGAACCCTCCTTCGGCAATCGCTCCCGTTGAGCCGTCTCGTGCTTCACGTGAACGGAGATCGCCGTCCACCCGGACTCCCCAAAGACGAGCGCCTCGACGTGGTGCTCTCCAAGGTAAATCACGCCGACAACGGAAAATTCGCCCATCTTGATGGCGTCGTTGGATACGTGCTTACCGTGGACGACGACATACGGTATCCTTCGGATTACGTCGAACGAATGTTAACCGAAGTCGAACGGTTCGGACGGAAGGAGTACATTGGCGTGCATGGAGCGTGCCTGCCGTACGGCCCTCCGCTCACCCGATGGAGCCAGTACACCAGCATGCGACGTTCGCACGTGTTTGCCGGAGAACATGCATCATCGCTACCGGTTGACATCATCGGCACGGGGACCCTGGCCTTCCACACTGATGCAGGAGTACCAGATTTTGATGCGATGGACCACCTGCGAATGGTCGATCTTCACGTCGCTGTGTGGGCCGCAAACAACGAGGTGCCCATGCGGATCATCCATCGTTCACGAGATTGGCTCACTGAATTTGAGGACGTAGGTGAGGAACGCATTTGGCAACAGACGCAAGAGGATCGCAAACTCCAGCAAAACATGTTGGAGGTTCTCCAGAGGGTGAAATTTTGGAAACGGAGTTCCTCCTCAGTATTTTCCTTGGGGGTTGGACCGCTTCAAGCAGTTGATGGATGGAACCACCGTGAGTTACCTCCTAACTTGGTGCTTGATGACGTAGATACTTGGCCCGAAATCAAAGATTCACCCTTGGTGACAATTTACATTCCTGCGTACAACGTTGAGGATTATATCGCTGAATCCATTGAATCCGCCCTTGCTCAAGATTATCCGCACATCGAGGTATGCGTCCATGATGACGGCTCGACGGATGGAACGCTCCAAGTGATCGAAGCTCTTGCTGAGCAACATCCAACGATACGCTTCAGCAGTTCAGAAAACGCTGGAATTGGAGCAGCATCCAATCGAGCAATCAACCTCGGATCTGGGGAACTCATCCTCCAACTTGATGGTGATGATATTCTAGATGTCTCCGCTGTCTCCACGCTTGTACATGCCGCCAAAGCAGGAGCGGTTGTTGTGTACGGAAACTTCCGCAGGATCGATCCTGACGGGATTTTCATCGATGACGGATGGGAGGAGCCGACGTTTAGCAGTGAACGCCTCTTGCGGTCGATGATTGTTCATCACCCGAGGCTGTTCCGACGAGATGCTTGGGAACGGATTGGTGGGCATGACGAGGCATTGACCAATGCGGTCGATTACGACCTCTTCCTAAAACTCTCAGAAGTTGGCCAAGTTGTTCATCTCCGCCAACACATGTATTCTTATCGATTGTTGGAGACATCCACCTCAAGAGCAAAGACCTCGCTTCAAACAAAAAATACGTACGTTGTTGTTCGTTCAGCACTTGAGCGACGAGGTATTCACAGATTTGATCTGCACGTGCCGAATCCAAGTCGCCCAAGGGCGTTTGTGGTTCTTGACTGTCGTTTCAAAAACGATTCTGAGGAGATAGCATGAATGTAGGACGCCAAGAAATTTCTTGGTACCTTGTGGCTGGTGTTGTGTGTTTGTTCGTTGCCGCACCTCTCGCTCACGTCATTGAAGAAGAAGTTGTAGGGCCACGCCTGGTAAACGGTACCATCGTTGAGTTGGGTAGATACACCTTCACTTACGACGCCATTGAATACCTTCAATCCAAGTCAGAAGCAAAGGTCCTGGCGGTGGGTTCATCGAAAATCAGGGAAGGGTTTGACGGTGGATTGCTTGCAAAAGAAAGTGCTGCTCGAGGAGTAGTGTACGCGAACTTGGGCGTAGCGGCTGATGTTCCATATTTCAGAATGACGAACATTGAAGCCATCGCAAGTATACATCCAGACGTAGTTGTGTTGGAACTAGGGCCGAACAGCCTCTCAGCACTTGAATCACCCTTGAGTCAACAAAATCTTGATCGGATGAACGCGATGTTATACAACCGTCCTCTTTCATTAAAAAGCGAATTTGAGTCATTCCTTTCTGAGGAGGACATCCCTCTGCTTAACCTTGGCCTCAAAGGTTGGGCGGATTCCAAATCTATGATGGGTTTCGAGGCCATTGAAGACGCGCTGCCGTTCGATCATGTCTCAACGGGGAGCGAGCCACGTTGGGATTGCTCAAACCCTTTGTCAAACCCTAGGTGCGTACCAGACGTCGAGAGTCATTTATTTCCTGCATATCTGGAATACCCGCCTCAATTCAGCAACGCCATTGAATATTACAAATCCCTTGGTCCTGAGGCCTTAGACGAATTCTATGGTGAAAAACTCGATTCGTACCTCGCAAAACCATACCACCAGCCAGAAGGCACCTTTAACAAGAACGAAGAGGCGCTAGAATTCATCATTGACGAACTTTCGGAATCAAACATCGACGTTTTGGTGTTAGGCCTTCCGTACAATCCAAAGCTTGAGCAGCGATTGGGCCTCGGAGATTGGGATTACTACAACGCCACAGTCGAACGTTTTGAACAAGACTCAAGAGTTCATATGCTTGATTTGATGTGGGATCCTTCATTTGATTACGAATCTATGTTCAATGATTATACACACCTTTCAGTTGAAGGTGAGCGGCGTTTAATGGAGGTCCTAGCTCCTAGAATTGACGCCATTTTAGCTACTCGAGGCGTATCGCTGATCTCTGGGCATCAGTACAACCTAGAAAATCCAATGTCAAGTTCTTCAGCAACCATTGCCGCAGAGTTGCCCGTAAATGGGACGGTTCATTTGAATCTCAGCCAACCAAACAAAATCGCCACCGGCTTCGGGATTTTCAATGGACACACATGGGAGATTGATTTTGAATCAGGCTGGATTACTTCGACTCCGGACGCTGATGTTTCACAAAATGGTGTTTCGGGGTCTCCTCAGATTGAGTACTGCATGAATTCGACCGGATCGACAACATACTGGGTTTGGATTCTACTCTACCCAAGTGGAGGACGAAGCGATTCGGTTTATCTTGGATTGAACGACGAAATACTCGACCTTGGGCGACGCGGAGTTCAAAGTTGGGAAGGAAGCCAGAAATCTGTATGGAGGAACGTGGGTGACAATAACGAGCGGATTTTATTCCAAACTGGCGGCGATCTAACTTGTCTCACAATCTGGGTGCGTGAAGACGGGGTTGTGATTCAAGACATTGTGATAACAACAGATGCGTCTCTCGTATTGGAGGCGTGAGGATGGACTTCACCACCCTCGGGTATTACACCTGGTTCCTCCCGGTGGTTATCGTTGCAGTGATGGTGCTCGCACGGCATCGGAAGGCACCGCAAATCGGACTCATTCTTCTTGCGTCGTACGTGTTTTTCTGGCTGGCCAGCGGTTGGCACGTCATTTTACTGGCCACCAGCACGTGCGCGGACTGGTTCATCGCCAAACGTATCGCTGCAAGCGAGGATCAGAAGACCAAGAAGCGCCTCCTCATCGCAACCCTGACCCTCAATTTGGGCCTCCTTGCGACGTTCAAGTACCTGGACATGCTGGTCGACACGTACGGCCTTGTGCAACTACGTGCTGACTTTTTGCCGCACATTCCGAGGGCTGAACTCCTCCTGCCCGTGGGCATCTCCTTCTACACCTTCCAAACGATGTCCTATTCCATCGACGTGTACCGTGGAAAATACCCACCCTATGCCTCCTTTGTGGATTTTGCAGCCTATGCTGCCTTCTTCCCACAACTGGTCGCTGGACCCATCGTCCGAGCCGACCATTTCCTCGAGCAAATCGAGGAGCCACTCACCATGAAAGAGCGGAATTTCAGGCTGGCCTTCACCTTCATCCTCTATGGCCTTGTGAAGAAAGTCGTGTTCGCAGACAACGTCGCTTTGCATGTGGATGCGGTGTTCACAGAAGGCGTGGATTTGGGGAACACTGCCTTGGTGTGGTGGGCAACGCTTTGTTTTGGCATCCAAATTTACTGTGATTTTTCCGCCTATTCAGACATCGCGATCGGTTCGGCCTTGCTGTTGGGGATTCGTCTGCCTGAGAATTTCAAGACCCCATATGCGGCGCGTTCCCCGCAGGATTTCTGGCGGAGGTGGCACATTTCCCTCTCCACGTGGCTCCGAGATTACCTCTACATCTCGCTGGGTGGAAGCCGCAAAGGGCAACGCAGGTTGTACATCGCGCTGATGACCACCATGGCCCTTGGTGGCCTGTGGCACGGCGCCTCTTGGAATTTCGTCCTCTGGGGCGTCGTGCACGGTTTGATTTTGATTGGACATCGCCTGTTGGTGGCTCGGCCATTTGTTCAGGAAGCCTTCGAACGCAAGCGGTTGCGGGTGCCGTTGGTTATCACTGGATGGATCGTCACACAAGTTCTGATTTTCTTGACCTGGCTGATTTTCCGAGTTGAAGACACGAAGATGCTCATGGAGGCCATTGCAGGATTCCTCTTCCTCAATGGAGAGTTTGACGTTGCAGCGGCTCGCGAGGTCCTTCCTGAGGTGCAACACCTGACCACGGCGCTGGTAGTGGTGTTCATCCTGATGCACGGCATCTCGGGGAGGCTTGGACGGTTGCGTGACCGTCTTTCCGAAGGATCTCCGGTCCTCTGGGGTGTGTTCGCTGGCATCAGCATCGTCGCGATGCTGTACCTTCGTCCGAGCGAGTCTTCAGAATTCATCTATTTCCGATTCTGAAGAAGGCGTGAGGCCAACGCCACTGCTCCGTTGACGCCATCGAAGGATGTTGCATCTGCGTCAAGGCCAAGCAAAGCCTCCAACGCAGCATCGATTTGGATGCCATCGGTCATGACTCGCCCCCAGCCTTCCTCTTCAGCCACCGTGCACCGGGCCAACTGGTCGTCCATGCCGGTGTTCATGTTCGGCAGGAAGAGCGTGGGCAAGCCGACGCTGCGCATCTCGTGGAAGGAGTTGTACCCGCCCGCTTGCACCGAGGCGTCGAAGGCCTTGAGGTAGAGCGCGTTGGGGTAATCGCGCACCAGATGTACGCGCTCAAGGTCCACCTCAAGCCGTTCACCGAGCATCGACTCACCGAGCACCACGTGGACGTCCTCGTGCGCAAGCAAGGCGTCCACGACGCGGCGCACGTCCGAATCGATGTCGTTGATACGTCCTGCGCCCAGCTGGACGTAGACCACACGGGCGTCTTGGGGCACGCCCAAACGACGGCGGGCGGTGTCGCGTGGCCACATTTCCTCGGGGTCGATCAACAGCATCGGAGGAACGTGCAGTTCCTCGACGCCGTGCTCAACCTCTGACGCCGCATGCGGCACGGCGTCGCCTGGGTGAACGATGAGATCGAAGCGCCCGATGGCGTCCACCGGGATGCTTGAGCCCTTCCGGAACATGCCTCGGCGCACCCAGACCTTCTGCGGCACGTCGATGGTGGAGAGGGCGTCGAGCATGCCCCGGTACGGAAAGGCCCCGTCAAAGACGAAACTTTGGGGCCGATGGGTCTCCAACACCAAGGTCAACATCTCCTGGCACATGGCGTTCCACGCATCTGCGTCCATCCCTTTCATCCGCTTTGGACCGGCGAGGTGGTAGGTGGGAAAGCCCTCCGCGTAAGGAAGGTGCAACGTGGGTTGCGTGGTGAAGAAGACGATCTCAAGGTCGGAGTCCATCGTTCGTAGCCGACGCGCAAGGGCGTACATCCGGGTGAAGTGACCAAAGCCCACGCCGTTGGTTGGAAAGAGCACCACGCAGCGAGCAGGCCCGCCACGCAACTGGATCATGCTGTCCGACATGGGTCGGGCGCGGCGCCCAAGCAGTTCCATGCCCAACCCCCACGCGACGACTGGGAGGGTGAAGGGAAGCACCAGCAGCCGCCACGGCTTGCGAATCGCCTCGACGAGGTGGTGCCCCAGCCGGAAGGAGGCCGAGTTTCGCGTTCTCCACAACTCACGACGAAGCGCCGCTTCACGACGTTCGGGACCAATACGCGGTCCGTCCCCGTCCATGCCCCCAACCCGATGGGACCGACCATAGAGGTCGCGGTGAGGGGACCCCTTGATGGGGCGGCGGCTGCCCTTGGACCGCATGGCACGGCTGCTCGTCACCGGCGGGGCCGGTTTCATCGGCGGTCGCGTGGCCACCCTCGCCCTCGAGACAGGGCACGCCGTGACCGTGCTCGACGACCTCAGCACCGGCCGTGCGGAACGCTTGGCCGCCCTCGAAGCCGCGGGCGTGCGGGCCGTGCGGGGGGACCTGCGTGACCCCGAGGCCAGGGCGCAGGCCTTGGAAGGGGTCGAGGCCGTCGTGCACCTCGCTGCCCAGGTTTCGGTGGCCCGCTCGGTCGAGGACCCGCATGCGACGGCGTCGATCAACGTCCACGCCACGGAGGCCTTGGCCAACGACATGGCGTCCCGGGGCGTCCAGCGCTTGGTGCTCGCTTCGTCCGCTGCGGTCTACGGCGACGCGCTCGACCTGCCCCTCAACGAGGACGCGGTCGGGAAACGCCTCTCTCCCTACGCAGACAGCAAG
>Ga0255762_10004652_pt1 | contig 10457 bp, 7 predicted proteins | sample 101ome_16_FD_179962 | JGI IMG/M metagenome (GOLD analysis project Ga0255762, IMG submission 179962) | Coastal salt marsh microbial communities from the Groves Creek Marsh, Skidaway Island, Georgia - 101401AT metaG (version 2) | ecosystem: Environmental > Aquatic > Marine > Intertidal zone > Salt... | reverse complement strand
CAGTCAATGAAACACGTTCTCAGTCGAATAAGGGCTGGCGTGCTAGAGCAAGGCAGCGTCGACATGATGAAACTCGCCGACATCGGCGATCGTGTGTCTCTCGAGGGTGATCAACATGCCGGCTTCTCCATTACCTACGGAAACGATTCACTGCGGATCGATTTAGAAAAGTTAACAGGCAAAAAGGTTACGGTTTATGGCCAAACAGAGGTAACCAAGGACCTGTACAAAGTTATTCAACAAGACGGTATTCCACTATTCGAGGAGACCGGAGCCTCAACCCGTATCGAGCTGAGCAACGATCACGCTACGGTTAGTGGCACATCAAACGGAGTACCGTTCTCCATACAAGCAAGTTTCGTCGCCGGCTGTGACGGATTTCATGGCGTTGCGAGAAAGACGATCCCCGACAATGTGCGTAAAGATTTCGAGCGTGTGTACCCGTTTGGATGGCTGGGAATCCTCTCAGAAACCAAGCCGGCCGACCACGAGCTCATCTACGCAAGTGATGACGAAGGTTTCGCGCTGTGCTCAATGAGAAACGAACGATTATCCCGCTACTACGTGCAGTGCAGTACGCAAGACAAAGCAGAGGACTGGAGCGACGATAGGTTCTGGGACGTACTGAGAGCAAGAATTCCATCCAAAATCGCTGAGCATATGGAGACCGGGCCCTCGATTGAGAAGTCCATTGCACCGCTCAGAAGTTTTGTCTGTGAGCCAATCCAGTACAAGCGCTTGTTTTTATGTGGCGACGCCGCTCATATCGTTCCGCCGACCGGGGCAAAAGGCTTAAACCTCGCGTTCTCCGACGTGTACTATTTATCAAAAGGACTGATCGAATATTTTAATGATAACAACGAGACAGCGTTGCAAAACTACTCGACCACGGCACTCGCGAGGATTTGGAAGAGCGAACGCTTCAGCTGGTGGATGACTTCACTGCTTCATAAATTTGATGAGCAGGACTCCTTCAGCGATCGGATGCGGCGCGCGGAGTTTGATTTCTTGATGGAATCAGAAGACTATCAGCGTGCTCTGGCAAACAACTACATCGGGCTACCCTACTAGTCTGTATTCAAGGAAGAACCTCAATGGACGCAGTCATAAACAACAAGATCAGATTTGACGTGGCGCTTCCGCCGACGCCAATTGACATGAGTGATGACGAGTGGAACGCGAGGCTTGAGCTCGCGGCTTGCTACCGGATGGTGGGGATGTATGGCTGGACGTCAGTTGTCTATAACCACATCACCCTTAGGATACCTGGCACTGACCACTTCCTGATTAACCCTTTTGGTGTCCGCTACGACGAAATCAGAGCGTCTGACCTTATAAAAATCGACATTGACGGGAACCCTTTGTCAGAGTCAGAGTGGCCCGTAAATCAAGCCGGCTACGTCATCCACTCGACGATTCACAAGGCGAGAAACGATCTCCATTGTGTGCTTCACACCCATGAGGTGGTGTCTCAATCACTGTGCGCGACCCAGACAGAAGTGATTCCAGTCACCCAAGAGGGGTGCCAGTTTTTCGAGCGGACTGGGTACCATGACTTTGAAGGTATTGTACTGGACGGGTCTGAGGGTCCAAAGATCTTAGCAGCACTGGGAAAAACAAATCATACTCTCGTTCTCAGGAATCATGGGCTTCTGACAGCAGGACCCACATGCGCGTGGGCATTCACCCGCCACTACGCGTTTATACGAAACGCGGATGTCCAGTTGCGGGCGATGTCTGCGGGTAAACTCAATCCTATCGACCCGGACGTTATGCGCAAAACGCGCGAACAGTTTGAGGGTGGCGCGGCCCAGGCCGGCGCCAAGGTTAGGCACCCAGAGTGGCCGGCGCTGGTCAGACAAATTGACCAGCTCGACCCTACCTGGAAAGAGTAACTCTGTGACGACCGTCAGTCGTTCCAGAGCTCCTCGGCACACCTGACGACCAGCTCGAGTTTACGTCTTTGATCGTCCTCGGTGATGGAGTTACCTTCCTCGGTCGACGCGAAGCCGCACTGTGGGGCGATACCGAGCTGATCCATGTCGGCGTATTTTGATGCTTCCTCGAACTGCTTTTTAAGGGAATCCATAGACTCCAGCTCACCTGTCTTGGTAGTGATAAAACCAGCCATTACCCGCTGATGTCCTTTAGAGAGGAACTGTAGAGGCTGGAGACCACCCGCCCGGTCGGTGTCGTACTCCATAAAGAACACATCAACACCCGTCTGGTTAAAGACCGCGTCCGCGACCGCGTCATAGCTACCCTCAGCGGCGTGTGTCGAACGGAAATTACCGCGACACATGTGCATCCCGATGATCATGTCAGACGGACGGTCTTTGATGGCCTCGTTCATCATCCACGCGTATCGCTGGATCAGCCAATCTGGGTCCTGACCTAGGCTCTGCTTCTCGGCGCGATGCTTGGGGTCGCAAAGATAAGCAAAGAAGATATCGTCCATCTGAAGGTATCGACAGCCAGCGTCATAGAACGCGCTCACTGCCTTCTTGTAGGCCTTCGCTAGATCGGCCGTATACACCTCAACATCTCTGTATTGAGGTGGCGCGATATCTTCCGGTGCGACACGGAAATGACAGCAACTTGGCCCGGGAATTGAGATTTTTGGTGTTACCGAGGTTTGTGCCGCCAAGTACTTGAAGTGCCCGAGCATCGGATGATTTTCCGGAAAATCAACCTCACCACGGACCACAGGAAAAACTGGCCGCAACTGGACACCCGCGAAGGCGACTCCTTCGGATCGATCCTCAAGATCAAACCCGTCAAGAGCGCCCATAAAGTCATAGTGCCAGAAACTTCTTCGGGCCTCTCCGTCAGTGACCACGTTCAGACCGACCGACTCCTGGAGTTTAACCAATCCCTTAATTGCCTCATCCTCGGCAGAAGCGAGCTCGTCATTTGAAATTGATTGATCTTCGTAAAACCCTTTTCTAGCAGCCTTAACATTTTCCGGGCGTAACAGACTACCGACATGGTCGGCGCGAAACGGGGGGGTGTTTGGTTGGCTCACTGCAACTCCTTGTTATTAAACTAAACGGGAAACGCCTGGATAGGCACCTCGCCCTTGACCGTTGTCCTGTGCATCTCGCGTCTAAAACCGTCGTAGTCGTTAAACGCCCTGTGTAGGCAAATACGGTTGTCCCATATAGCCACGGTATTCGTTTCCCAACGAAGCCTGCAGCTGAATATCTCCTGAGTTATATGGCCAACTATCCATTCTAAAAGGGGCTTGGCCTCATGATCGGTCATTCCCTCGATTCCGACTCCGTAGGTTCGATCACAGTACAACGCTATTTCCCCAGACACGGGATGCTTACGAACCAACGGGTGGTAACTACCATCGACCATCGACTGGATATCGATCTCTAACTCCATATCACTCATCGCGGTCATATTCTTCGTCTCAGCGGCTAACTTTTTCATGGTGTTAACCACGTTGATCGCTGACATGTGAACTCTCAACGGAGCAAGCATTTGCTTCATTGGCTGAGAAAGCGCCTCATACGCCAACACAGAGTTGTACCAATGGGTGTCACCACCGTAGGGCGGAATCTCGACACCATGCAAAATACTGACAGACGGAGGCTCGGCCAAAAACGGTGAGTCAGTATGCCACCCGCTACCAAAAATCATTTTTGAGCGTGTCGTGGCCTCCTTGACGACCGGCTGTATTTCGGGGTGGCCTGGCATTCCCTTGGTGTAGGCGTCGGTACCAAATTCTCCAAAACGTTGCGTCAGTCTCTCTTGATCCTCAAGCGACAGCCTCTGATCTCTCAAATAAATCATCTTGTGGTGATAAAGAGCGTTAGCGAGTTCCTCAAACTGAGCATCAGATAACTCGTGCAGCTGCACGTCGAGGATCTCACCACCCATCGACGACGCCAAGGGCCGAGAGCGCAATGATTTACCTTCGAACGGAATGTTACGGTACGGTTGTTCCAAATCGACCACATCAACCATATATATCTTCCTCGGAAACCAAATTTCTTCCCAACAAGAGTCGCTCGTCACTACTCTAAACTTGGACGCATCATACTACGTCACCGTCAACCGGGCCGTTACTGTTGATGAAACTTTGGTATGACCACAAAACCAAAAACATCACCAATGATCAATCTATGCCCGGTAGAACGAGCGAGGGCTCTCGTCCATCGCCTCAGCCATCAGCACAGACAGCTCCTCAAGAAGCGTGGCCTTCAAATCAACACTGGCTGCGTCTTCCCAGAGGTTTGAGAGATGCGACGGGTCCAAACCGCTGTCGTATAGCTCTCCGTAACCCTCTCCCGCAAACACGGTCAATCGGCCGTCTTTGCGGTACACGGTGCGGGTCCTGGCCGGCTTGGTGAGACCAAGTCTTGGCACGTTGTCATTGAACTCGATGAGCAATGAGTCCCGACCACCTTTATTCGCCACATCATCCAGCAGGTCACGTCCCTGCAACCCGAAGTACGGCTCCACACCCGCACGACCCAGGATTGTCGGCGCGAAGTCGATTGATGAACCCAGTACATCGGTCTCACCACGCGACCCGATCGGGTCAGACCAAATCATCGGCACATGATGTAGGTTTTGTCGTAACCAGGGCCCCTTCAGCAGCAAGTTGCCATCACCCATGTAGTCGCCGTGATCTGAGGTGAATAGGATTACCGTGTTGTCTGATAAGCCTTGGAACTCGAGTTGATCAACAATCGACCCCACCGCGTCGTCGATCATCTCAAGCATCCCTGCCGAGAGCGCCATCGCTTCAAGACACTGGCGGTCTGTTGCCGCGAACGCTTCTTGCGGGGTGTCAGCGACCCCGCCGGCCTTGAAACGCTCGTGAGCAAACGCTAACGGAGGCGCCAGCATGCTGAATGCTGATATCGGAGTCGCCAGCGAGAACTGTTCGGGCTGGTAACGATCCCAGTACTTGCCTGGCGGGTTAAACGGATGATGAGGGTCCGGGAACGACACGAAAAGAAAGAACGGATCGGTTTGTTCTTTTCTTTGTTTAAGCCAGTCAATGGTTTGATTCTCAATGTAGCGGGTTGGGTACAACTCCTCCGGCATGATGGTCCGACAGGCCTGAGGCACCGAGTAGTTATGCCCAATCTGCTCTTTCGGTTCTCTTAGGCGGTACCAATCCGGTGTTTGCTTCCTTAGCCACTGTAGGTAGTGACCACCGCACTCGATACCGTGTCCCGTGACCATGTCGACGTGTCTGAACCCGTAGTAAGAGTCCGGGAACTGGAACCTTTCGTCGGGCTCATAATGCACCGGACACTCAAGATCCAGGCCAGCAAAGTCATGTTTCCAGGCCTCGTTATCTTGCCCGTCGGGCGACTTATCCTTTAACCGTTTGGCCGGGATACCTGTAAAAGGTTGCAGGTGTGACTTCCCGATGGCTGCAGTGTCATACCCAGCATCGGCAAGAGTCTCAACGAACGTTCTCGCGTCGTTACTGAGCGCACACCCGTTGTATTTCAATCCGTGCACGCTCGGATAGCGGCCGGTTAGGATCGATGCCCGATTGGGCATACACACCGGGGACGCGGTATGAAACTCTCTAAACCGGACCCCTCGCTCCGCGAGCCGATCGATGTTTGGCGTCCTCACGACTGGATGCCCCGCGCAACTGAGCCAACTGGCGCAGTGCTGATCAGTCACGATCATTACAAAGTTGGGCTTGGCCATCATTCGCACACTCCTAGTGTTTCTCAGGCTCTGGGAACGCGATGGGTTTTCCGTTTAAGTCCGCTCAATCCAATCATCAATCAGGGTTGCGACGATATCAGGACATTCAAACGGGAGAAAATGACCCGCCCGCTTGACGACCTCTAGTCGTGAACCGGTCAACTTGTCTGAAATCTCAACGTGCAGGCTGGGAGGGCTCCAACGGTCCTCTTCGCCCACCAGCAATAGGGTCGGACACCGGATCTCTTTTAGATATGCCTCAGCGTTGGGCCGGTCTAGTAGAGCCTGAATTTGTTGTTCGTGTGAATCAGGAGTTTCGTGAAGGACCATGTCCTCTAGCTCCTTGAACCTCTCATTTTCATCAAAGCCTTCCGCGACCATTGGTAGTAACCAGGAGTCCAGCAGGCTATGCATACCTCGCGCATAGGCACCTTTAACGCGTTGAGACCTGCCATCTCGCTCTTTCTCCGTCACCGTACCGTCCACGGCAAAGTCCGCCAGTATCATTCCTGCGATGCGGCTGCGGTCGAATGCCCATGACTCCAATGCGATCCGCGCACCCATCGAGTGCCCAAACAAAACCACCGGACCTCCGGTGACACTGAGCACCTCCTGACCCCAACGCGTCAACGAGCCAGGGTCAGAGCGCACGAAATCGAACCATTCAAATTGCGGTAGCGCCGTTTTTATACCCGAAAAAACACGGGCGTCCGAGAGAAGGCCCGGAATCGCAATAATCTTTGTCATTGATTGAAACCTGTTTAACCAATCCTGAAGTTTACGCGAATCAGTCCAGAACTTTTTGGTCCCAAGTGATAACGAAACCATATCGGATGAGGCTGAGATAGATATGGCTCTTGGTTGACTTCACCTGAAAACTGACCTGTACTGACCAAACAATAATAAAATCAGGAGGATATTCATGATTAAGCAGATGTTCAAAGTGTCTCTGTTGGCAGTGAGCCTGAGCGCGGCATCATTTAGCTACGCGGATGCTGTTTCAGATTTCTATCAAGGAAAAACAGTGTCGGTAGTGTCTCCATCCGGAGTTGGTGGTTCGATTTACAAGTACGCGCTACTCGTCTCCAACCACATCGGCCGACACATCCCAGGTAACCCTGAGGTTGTGGTCGAAGATCGCGGCGGCGGCGGCGGTAAAAAGGCTGCCAATTATGTGCAAAACGCTGCGCCCAAGTCAGGGGTTGTGATCGCTGAACTACACCCTTCCTCATTGGTCGTACCATTGATCGTGGATAAACCCCAGTTTGATTTCAGTAAGGTCAACTGGCTCGGCTCAATCGCTGTCCGTCCATACGTGGGAGTAGTCTGGAACACTGTCAAAGATGACAGGCTCGAAAAAATGACCGGTAAAGAGGTAACGTTTGCATCATCCGGTGTCGGTGGTAGCTCCTACCAATATCCATTCTTCTTGGCGCAGATCACGGGTGCGAAATTGAAAGTCATCCCTGGCTACAAGAGCGGTGGCAAGATGAATATCGCCATGGAGGCCGGCGAAGTCGATGGTCGTGGTAACTACTACGAGGGATTCTTGTCGACGAACCCTGACTGGGTGAGAGACGGTAAGATCAAGTACGTGTTCAGGATGGGTGACGACCACCCAGATCTGATGGATGTTCCTCAGGCGTCTGATTACATGAAAACTGAGGCACAGAAGCAGATGCTCAACTTCCTCGAAGGACCACTGAAGATCGGCCAGGCGTTTTATGTTCACGGCGAGGTTCCAGCTGATCGCTTGGCAGCGCTGCGGAAGGCGTTCGTGGATATGATCAACGATCCGGTTTTCCAGGAGGACGCGAAGAAGATGAAGCTGGTTATACGTACACGGACTCCGGACCAGGTCGCGGCGGCTGTTGAGACAGTCTACGCAACCCCGAAGCCGGTCGTTGACGAACTTCAGGCAATGTTTAAGAAATAAATCCAGTCCATCACCACCGGCTGACGCCGGTGGTGCATTCCTAGAAGATCTTGGTAATCCAATATTCTCGGGCTTCAGGGATAAGTTCACCCAACATCGCAGGCGGCCACGGGACTGATAAGATCACGTGGAACAACGCGAACGAGAATAGGAACAACAGCCCCGCACCCAGCAGGCTCGACCTCACCGTCTCCTTGCCCTGGAAAAACATGAGCCCAAACACAAGTATTGGTAACGAGAGGAGCATCCCGATAATCTGGGAAGAAATAAGGTATGCAATCGCCCAACCAAAGAACCCGAGCGCACGCGTCACGAGTTCGCTTGTAGAGACCCCCTCCAGACTTCCCTCAGAGTCGTTGCTTGGTTGCGTCATAACCCCTTTGATGGCCACACATAAGACCGCTAACCCACCGAGTGCCGATGCGACGATCGGAAACAACGAGGCAGCCTCTGACCACTCGGAGGCGGTGACAAAGGTGTAGACGAATATGATTCCGATTAGACCGGTGAAAAACATATCCGGCTTATTATTGCTCAGCAACGAAAGCTTAAGCGATTCGGTAGGTTTTTCTGTGCGAATGAGCCTCGAAAACACCCACTTAATTGGGTCCGCAAAAATAATGTACAGAGAGACGAGCAACAAGATCGCTACGACCGGTCTCAACATCCACTCAAAGTCATACCGCAGGACCGAAATAAATGTGTAACGCTCAACCAAAGCGCCCAACACGAACCCAAGGATCACGGGAGGACGCGGCCAACCCAATCGCTTCATCACAAAACCAAACGCACCCGCGAGGAGCATAACGTAGAGGTCACCCCAAGCCTTCTGACCCTGAAACGCCCCGACAAACGCGATCGCTAAAACAATCGGGACCAGTAGACTTGAGCGAACCAGCGCGAGCCTCGCGAGATATTTTGCGCTAAAAAAACAGATCCCGGCGGCGACAATGTTCGCGATAGCGACGCTCCACACGATTGCGTATGTGATTCCGAGGTTCGACGACAACATCTCGGGGCCTGGAACGATCCCGTGCACCGTAAACGCCCCAAGTAAAAGCGCCATAGACGCCGATCCAGGTACGCCGAAGGCGATCGTAGGCACAAGCGCGCCACCCTCTTTTGCATTATTCGAACTCTCAGACGCGATCACACCACGCACGTCACCTTTCCCGAACGTGTCTTTCGCGCCAGCCTCCGTTTTAGCTGCGTGTCCGTATGCTATCCAGTCGATGATCGCAGCACCGATACCGGGTACCGCCCCAAGTAATGCCCCTATCGAGGAACACCGTAGTACCAGCCACTTGTGCCGTAATACTTCAAGCAGACCCTCCCTCTGGCTAGATTCGACAGACTGGAACCGTTCTGTAACGACGGAAGATCGTCTGATCAATAGATCTGCAAGTTCCGGTATCGCAAACAGCCCAAGCGCGATCGGCACGACGGGAATTCCGTCCCATAAGTAGATTGTGTCGAAGGTCCAGCGAAGGACACCGTCCTGGGAGTCCTCGCCAATCATCGCGATCAACAACCCAAGAGCAACCGCAGCGACACCCTTGAATACATTGCCTCCAGACAATGCCGCGACCAACGACAGTCCAAAAATGCAGAACGATAACAGCTCCGGTGTCCCGACCATTAAAATTAGAGGCCGCAGGATGGGGATACTGATCCCGAGCAGGAAGGCCCCGAATAGCCCCCCCAGTACCGACGCCGTGAACGCGGCACCGAACGCTTTACGGGCCTTGCCTTGCTTCGCCATCGGGTGGCCGTCCAAGACCGTCGCCGCCGACCCTACTGTGCCCGGGACACCAAAAAGAACCGCGGGAATCGTGTCAGAGGTTGTTGTAACCGACATCAGACCGATCAGCATGGCGACCGCCGCAAGCGGCTCCATGCTGTATGTGAAAGGCAGTAATAGAGACAGCCCGATCAATCCGCTCAATCCAGGTATGACACCCAGCACGAGACCGAAAAGCACCCCAATCAGTAAGTACAGGAGGCGCAGCGGTTCGGCAATACTGACGATTGCCGCACCAGCCGCGTCTAGGAGAGAGACATCCATGATTACCCCTTCTTAGCCAGCGACCTCTCCGCCATTGACTCGGTTAGCTCACGCCCGTGGCGTGGGTCGATATGCACATCAACTAAGAACGGCTTTCCGCCTCGTACCACCTCAACCCCACGCGCGAGAGCCTGCTTAAGATCCTCGATAGAGCCTATCGGGCCAGCTGACTCTACGCCGAGCCCGTCGGCGATTTGCGAAATATTCGGCGCGGGGTGGTCGATGGTTTGCCCAACCCAACGGTTTTCTGGGTCTCGACCGCGGTGGATAGCGACCCCCTCTTGATGGAGTTCGTCGTTATAGTAGCTTCTATTATTGGCAACGATGATCAGCACGGGGATGTTATAGCGAGCCGCGGTCCAGAACGCATTGACCCCCATCATACAGTCACCGTCACCGATCACCCCGACAACGAGGCGGTCTGAGTCCTTGAGTTTCAGTGCGGCACCGACGCACAGGCCGGGACCAGAGCCTACGCCGCCCCCGCCGTCTTTACCAAGGTATGAGAGCGGGTCACTGAACGGCCAATACTTCGTCGGCCAGGCGCGGGCCAGCGCGGCGAAGCTGACCTTTTGCGAACCAACGGCAGCCGATAACTCACGTGCCACGTCAACCAGATTAAGATGGCCGCTAAACTCTGGGAACTCGGCGGCGCTCTCCAATTTCTCGGACAACTTCGGGCGAATCCCAAGCTCTCCAATTAACTCGCGAACCGTCTCGTCGGGATCGGCGACAATCAAAAGGTCGGTGGGAGGCAGCTGGAATGTC
>Ga0255762_10004603_pt1 | contig 10517 bp, 9 predicted proteins | sample 101ome_16_FD_179962 | JGI IMG/M metagenome (GOLD analysis project Ga0255762, IMG submission 179962) | Coastal salt marsh microbial communities from the Groves Creek Marsh, Skidaway Island, Georgia - 101401AT metaG (version 2) | ecosystem: Environmental > Aquatic > Marine > Intertidal zone > Salt... | reverse complement strand
CAGGGGGTGTCTAATGCCGTGGGAATGGCCATAGCAGAAAAACAACTCAATAAGAAATATAAATTTAATGATTTTTCTCCTATTGATCATTTTACTTTTGTTTTACTTGGAGACGGATGTTTGATGGAGGGAATATCTCATGAGGCCTGCTCTTTGGCAGGCACACTAGGACTAGGCAAGCTTATATTGCTCTATGATGACAACAGCATATCCATTGATGGAGAGACAAAAGGATGGTTTAGCGATAATACGCCTGAAAGATTTAAGAGTTATGGCTGGCAGGTGCTTGAGGATATTGACGGCCATAACATGGAAGCCATAGATGAAGCAATGCAGTGTGCTAAGTCAAACCAAGGGCAGCCAAGCATCATTTGTTTTAAAACGATTATAGGGAAAGGCTCTCCCAATAAAGCAGGCAAGGCATCATCACATGGAGCGCCCCTCGGGAAAGAGGAGATTGATCACTTAAAACTTGAAACTGATTGGGATAAGGATCCTTTTCACATTCCTCAAAACATACTTGACCAATGGAGCCACCAAGACCAAGGCATGAAAGCTGAGTCTGAGTGGATCGAAAAGTTTAAACAAAATAGCTCTGAGATAGGCATTGAAGATTTTATAAATTTAATTTCAACAAAGTTTCCGCATAACTGGGATGACCTAAAAAGAGACATCATTGCTTCGACTGCGAGCAAGGAAGAGTCTAAGGCAACCAGGCAATGCTCACAAGATGCCTTAGAAAAGATATATCCTTACCTCTCAATGCTTTTTGGTGGATCAGCTGACTTAACTGGCTCAAATAATACTAAAGTTAATGCCTCAACCGTTTTTAGTAAAGATAACGAGTTAGGCAATTACATGCATTATGGAGTTAGAGAATTTGGTATGGCAGGTATTATGAATGGCCTGTCATTGTACGGTTCGCATATTCCTTACAGTGGAACGTTTTTAGTGTTTTCGGATTACTCAAAAAATGCAATTAGAATGTCAGCCCTGATGAAAATCAGAACGATACATGTCTTAACACATGATTCCATTGGGCTTGGTGAAGATGGTCCCACCCATCAGCCAATTGAGCATTTAACTTCGTTACGATCAATCCCTAATGTGCACGTTTGGAGACCTTGTGACAGTGTTGAGACAGTCGTTGCTTGGCTTTGTTCACTAGACAAATGCCATGGCCCGTCAGCACTCGCATTAACTAGGCAAAAGATTCCTTTCATGAGCCGTACCCAAGAGCAAATCGAACATATTTCAAAGGGTGGCTACATACTTTATAACTCACCTAATAATGCAAGGGTAGTTTTGGTGGCATCAGGTTCAGAGGTACATATCGGTTATGAGGCAGCATTAAAGCTAGAGGAAAATGGGATTCCATGCAGAGTGGTATCAATGCCGTGTATGGAGACTTTTTTTGAGCAAGAGCAAACTTACCGTGATCATGTATTGCCTGACCATACCTACAAGGTTACAATTGAAGCCGCACACTCAATGCCATGGTGGAAAATTATCGGTAACCATGGGCATGCAATATCAATCGATGAGTTTGGTGCCTCTGCACCGGCCTCAGATTTATTTAAAAAATATAATATTACTACTGACGAGGTTGTGAACTCGGTGTTGGCCAATATAGGAGATTAAAATGGCAGTGAAGATAGCGATAAATGGATTTGGCAGAATTGGAAGAAATATTTTACGTGCTCTGTATGAAGGCCCTCATAGGGGATCGATAGAAATTGTTGCTATTAATGATCTCGGTGATGCAAACACAAATGCACACCTTGCAAAATATGATACAGCACATGGAATTTTTCCCTTTGATGTTCAGGCAAATGAAGACTCAATTATTGTTGATAATGACACAATTAAAGTCTTTGCTGAGAGAGATCCGAACAAACTTCCCTGGAAAGAATTAGCAATAGACGTGGTCCTTGAATGCACTGGATTTTTTGCATCTAAGGAGAAGGCAGGCGCGCACCTTCAAGCTGGAGCCAAAAAAGTTGTCATCTCTGCTCCAGCAGGTAAAGATGTCGATGCCACCATTGTATACGGTGTTAACCATTCAAGCTTAAAGTCATCCGATCAGGTGATTTCGAATGCCTCATGTACAACAAACTGTTTGGCGCCCGTCGCCAAGGTCCTCAATGATGGAATTGGTATAGAGAGCGGGGTCATGACTACGATCCATGCATACACAAATGATCAAGTATTGACGGATGTCTATCACTCTGACTTAAGGCGTGCTCGTTCAGCGACTCAATCCATGATCCCAACAAAAACAGGGGCAGCAGCAGCTGTAGGTCTGGTATTGCCTGAATTAAATGGCAAGCTTGATGGTTTTGCTATGAGAGTGCCAACGATTAATGTTTCGGTCGTAGACTTATCTTTTATAGCCTCGCGCAACACTACAGAAGTCGAGATTAACGAGATGATTGCTAAGGCTGTGAATGAAGAAATGAGTGGCGTGCTGGCTATTTGTGATAAGCCTTTAGTGTCTATTGATTTTAATCACAATCCTGCATCTTCAATTTTTGATACGAGTCTCACAAAAGTAATAGAGGGAAATTTGGTCAAAATTTGCTCTTGGTATGATAACGAATGGGGATTTTCAAACCGAATGCTTGATACCACTCTCGCACTAATAAATGCCTAACTTACTTAGAACGCTCAAGAGTGCTGATGTTTCTAATCAAGACGTTATTATTCGTTGTGACCTCAATGTTCCACTGAATGAAAATCAAGAAATTACCGATGACTCAAGAATTAAGGCATCATTACCTACCCTAGAGTATTTAGGAAAATATTGCAGTAAGGTCATAATTCTCTCTCATTTGGGAAGGCCGATTGAGGGTGAGTTTGACCCTTCTTTTAGCCTAAAACCTGTTGCGGAATCTTTGTCAGCATACCTTAATACTGAAGTTCCACTGATCAGTGAGTTTAGAGATCTTAAAAAAAGCTCAAGTAAATTTGAATTATTTGAGAATGTTAGATTTCATAAGGGTGAAAAGGGGAATAAAGAGGAATTAATTGAAAAATACTTAGAGCACGCAGATTTTTTTATTATGGATGCATTTGGTTCATCGCATAGAGCCCATGCGACGACCTATGGTATTGCAAAAAAAATCAAAAACTCATTTGCTGGTTTTTTATTAGAAAATGAAGTTGATGCTCTTGAGCGTGTCTCTGCCTCCCGAGAGCATCCTTACGTTGCAATTGTGGGAGGCTCAAAAGTATCTACAAAGATTGAGATCTTGAAAAAGCTCTCATCCAAAGTCGATTACTTAATACCTGGTGGGGGTATTGCAAACACTTTACTGATGGCTAAGGGCATTAATACAGAAAGGTCTTTAGTTGAAAATTCAATGTTAGATTTCTCAAATAGTTTGCTTAATGGTGAATTTGGTGATGCCAAGGTCCTGCTACCTACCGATGTTACTACCGCGGATTCTATCAATAACCCCAAAGAAATTTTTACGGATGTTTCTGTTGATCAAATTCCCAAAGACCATTTGATTTTAGATATTGGTAAAAATTCTTCAAAAGAATTTTCAAATTACATTGCTGATGCAAAAACGATTGTATGGAATGGCCCTTTGGGTGTTTTTGAAGTTGAAGCATTCTGCATGGGAACAAAACTCATCGGTGAAGCCATCAAGCACTCTGATGCATACTCCTTTGCAGGTGGTGGAGATACTGTAGCCGCAATCAATAAATTTAATCTCTCTGAAGGCATGAGCTATATTTCTACGGGCGGTGGCGCGAGTCTTGAGTATCTCAGCGGTAAAAAACTACCTGGTATTGAAGTCCTAAAATAGTATGTTTTCAGACCAAGAAACTTTCTCAGATCTTATTGAGAAAGTATTTAGATTATCGATTCATTCAATTATGCCGAAGGCTGAGGACTTTATTCCTTTTAATATTGATACCACTAAAAAATCATTTTTATTAGCACTAGGTAAATCTTCTATCAATATGACTATGGCATTCCTGGAGGCTTTTGAAGGAGAGATTGATGGATTTACCCTTATTCCTAGGCAATATAATAGTAAGGAATTGATTAGTAAAAGAATAGTTAAGCTAGAAGGAGATCACCCCTATATCTCCCAAAACAACTATGAGAATACCCAGAAAGTTTTAAATCATTTATCTGAGCATAGATATGAGCAGGTATTTTGTTTGCTAAGCGGCGGAGGTTCAGCCTTATTTGCTCAAGTCGATTCATTTTTTTCGACAGAAATAAAAACACGATTAATCCAAGAATTCATTGACCATGGCGCTGATATAGAGTCGCTCAATACGATAAGAACTTTATTATCTTCTGTTAAGGGTGGTCAATTAATTGACTACTTGGGAGACGCAGAAATCATTAATTTTTTTATGACAGATGTTCCAGAAGAGAGATACGATCTTGTTGCCTCTGGCCCCACTGCAAATTTAATCAATCAGGGTACAGAGTTGTCGTTTCTAGAAGATTTTTTTAATGAGGACCAAAAAAAATATCTTAAGGAAAAGCTATCAAGACTTCAGTTAGCAAAATCGAACACGATACAAAATCATGTGATCTACGATGCAAAAAAAATCATAAGGAATTTAGAGTTATTTTTCAGAGACACAAAATACAAAACTTTGATACTTCCAGAATGCTATAACCTTAATAGCTCAGAATTAGCAAAGCTACACACTGATTTACTATTGCGAGTCAGTGATAAGGGCTCGCATGTCCTTATCACATCAGGAGAAATCCATTCAACAAAAAGTAAAAATAAAGAGTATCGAGGGGGTAGAAATTTGGACTATCTTCTTAGACTCTATTTAGAAATTGGCAATAGTAGAGAGTTTTTTGCATTCTCATTTGATACCGATGGCATTGATGGGAATGGTGATCATGCGGGAGGATTTATATCAAACAATAAAACTTTATCCCAGCCGACTAGCAGGATGATTAATCGTGCTTTAGTCAATTCAGCAAGTTATAATGTTTTTGAAGAGCTTGGTCTTCTATTTAAATCCGGTCTCACCGGGGTTAATGTAAGTGATATTCGATTAATATTTTTTGAAGTATGAGAGCCAAGACTAAAATTATAGCGACCTTAGGTCCATCCCTAAACTCTGAAGACCATATATGCCGCATTGTTCAGGCTGGTGCTAGTATCCTGAGAATAAATTTTTCCCATGGATCACCAAGCGATATTGAAAGGCTATTTGAAATCACTAATCATGTAAGAGAAAAATTTCCATACATTGCGATATTGGCAGATTTGCAAGGCCCTAAGATCAGAATACAAAACTTCTCAGACGGGTCGGTTGAGATTAATGAGGGAGATCCATTTTTTATTGATGCCTTATTTGATTCAAATAATGGAGATAAAAATGGCGTCGGCACATCATTTCAGGGCTTTGAGAAAGATTTAAAGTCAAAAGATATATTGCTATTAGACGATGGTAAGATAAAACTTGAGGTTCATAGTATTGAAGGCAGCAGAATTCACTGTTTGGTCATTGATGGTGGCTTGCTTTCAAATCGAAAGGGTATCAACAAAAGAGGTGGGGGTCTATCCACCGAAGCTCTTAGTGATGACGATATGAAGGCCATTGATACTGCCTCTAGATATGAGGCTGACTATATTGCAATATCTTTTGTCAAATCTGGCAAAGATGTAAAAAAAGTTAAGACTCATCTAAATGAATTAGGAGCTTCTTTAGGTGTAATCTCAAAAATTGAACGCGCTGAGGCGGTTGAAGCTATTGAAGAGATTCTCTATGAAAGTGATGGGATAATGATTGCTAGAGGCGATTTAGGAATTGAGATTGGCTATGCAGAGTTGACAGCCATCCAAAAAACATTAACTAAAAAGGCTAAACAAGCGCATAAAATTTCTATCACTGCCACACAAATGCTTGAGTCTATGATCCATAGCAAGTCGCCTACTCGGGCTGAGGTTTCTGATGTTGCAAATGCCGTGATGGATGGTACTGATGCTGTGATGTTATCTGCAGAAACTGCAGTAGGAGAGTACCCCATTCAAGCTGTTCAGACAATGCAGGAGTTATGTCTTGGCTCTGAGAAGCATGATATTTTTGCAACTACTCAGAATATAAGATTGGGTGAAGATTTTTTTACGACACAAGAATCTATTGCAATGGCCTCAACCTATATTGCTAATCACTATGACCTCAAAGCAATGATAGCCCTTACAGAGTCAGGTGATACCGCCCATTGGATGTCACGGCAATTAAATAAAATACCCATCTATGCCGTTTCAAGTAATATGAAAACATTAAGAAGGGTCTCAATGTTTAGAGGGGTAATTCCTCTTGGTATTGAATCAAGCGATAAACAAGATATCTCACTTGAATTAGTTATTGAGAAACTAAGAGAGCAACAAAAGCTGAACAAGGGGGATAGAGTCATTTTTACCTTTGGTGATTTACCTGGGAAAGCAGGTGACACAAATAACTTAAGAATATTTATTATTGATTAATTTCTTCTATCTTTAGTTTTAGGAATTCCCATTCCCTCCCTGTATTTTGTAGTTGTTCTTCTGGCAATATTTAATCCAGAATTTTTTAATATGTCTGAAATCTTTTGATCTGATAAAGGCTTGGATTTATCTTCTGCCTCGATAATTTTTTTTATTTCATTTTTGATTTGATCTACAGATAAAACTTCACCAGACCTTGAATCAGAAAAGCCTTTTGCAAACAATTGTCTAAGAGCTATGGTTCCATGTGGCGTTTGAATGTACTTTTGGTTAATAATCCTAGACACACTTGATTCAGAAATATTGGCAAGTGAGGCAACCTCTTTTGCGTTCAAAGGTTTGATGCTTTGATGTCCTAATTCAAAAAAGTCTTTTTGTTCAACGAGCAGAATATTTAGAATTTTGGAGAAGTTGCTCTCTCTGATTTCTAAGCCATATAATAGCGCTTGTGCATCTCTAAGTTGCGACTTTAAAGCTTCATACTCTTTTCCTCTGATAGCAGTTTTATAGACATCGTTGATCTCTAATGCTTGGTGGTAACTACCTAAAAATATTTCCCATTGACCCTCTATTTTTTTTACTATGGCATCAGGATTGATGTAGTTTACAGAATCAAAATCTAATGAGGATGATGGATAGGGCCTAAATTTCTGAATAATTTTTTTTAAATCCTCTAAATTTGAATTATTTTTACCGAGTTTATTTAAATAGGATTCTAAGGACATTAAATCTTGAGAGATTTGTATGCTCTTAAAATATCCTGAAATTATTTTTTTATTTTTTTCATTAGAAATACTATGCTCAGTCTGAAAGATAGAAAATTCATAAAAATCCTTGCATCCAATTCCAAGCCACTCAATGTTCTTTAATTTTTCGATTGCCTGAAGAGCTGTATGTTCATCTAATTTATATTTCTTGATAAGTTTATTAAATTCATCTTCCTCTAGGTCTAAATATCCTTTCTCATCGATATTAACTATGAGCTCTGTTATAAAATCAGAAATTTTTGTATCTGAAAATTCTAGGTATATATTTTTTTCAAGAAATGAATCTAATGTTTGTTCGTTATTGTTACTGATATTTTCTATGAAATTTAATTCATCAAAGCTTTCATCGTTAATATTAATTGTTTGAATATTAGAATCCTTATTAATATTAGTGTACCTTTTAAAGTCAATCTCATTTCCATCTTTAGTTTCAAGCATAAGATTTTTGCTTATTTCATCTCGAATGAGTTGTTCGATCTCTATACCAGTTAACTTTAATAGTTCAATTGAATTCTTTAATTGTGCGGATAGGTTTAGAGAAGTCTTGAGGCTTGTAGATAGAGTTGACTTAAGGCTCATTGTGAAATAAAAGAGTTACCTAAATACACTTCTTTTACCTTTGGATTTTGAAGAATTTCTTGAGGCAGACCTTCTGCAAGTACTTGGCCATTGCAAATAATTGAGGATCGGTCACATATTTTAAGCGTTTCTCTGACGTTATGGTCTGTTATGAGAATTCCTATACCGATTTTCTTCAAATTTAAAATAGTCTCTTGAAGCTCCATCACTGAGATTGGGTCTATCCCAGAAAAGGGCTCATCAAGAAGAAGAAAACTAGGTTCCGATGCCAGCGCTCTCGCAATCTCAACTCTTCTTCTTTCTCCGCCTGAAAGCTCGTAACCTTTTGTTTTTCTTATGTTCTCGATTTTAAACTGCTCAAGTAGCTCCATAGTTTTAGCATGCCTAAGATTGCTCTTAATATTTTGGTTAAGCTCAATGACTCCATACAAGTTGTCGTAAACAGAGAGCCTTCTAAAAATTGATGATTCTTGGGGGAGGTAACCCAGTCCCATTGATGCTCTTTGCGACAATGAAAAGCTGGTGACATCTTTATTTTCAAGAAGAATGGTGCCCTTAGTAGGCGGTATTAAGCCAGCAATGATATAAAAAAGAGTCGTTTTTCCTGCTCCATTGGGTCCAAGCAAGCCAATAATTTCTCCTTGTTGGACTTCAATACTTACCTCGCTAAGAATAGTATTTTGTTTGATTGTTTTATTTATATTAGATGCTAAAAGTTTAACCATTTTTAATCTACGACGATTGTGATTTGTATATTTTCACCGCACTCAGAATAACCTGCTGTGACTCTATTGGTATTTAAATCAAAGATGAGATCACATCCTCTAAATTGTGTATTATTTACTTGAATTAATGCATCATCAAAAAAACGAATATTTCTTTCATCTAAATTAAGTTCAATTCTATTCGCCTCTCCAAAAGTCTCTTGTTCACTTTGTAAGAGATCAAATCTAGATGGCGTTCCAAAAAATATTGCGTTACTAAACTGATAATTATTAAAATTTATTTGACCGCTATCTGCCATTAAAGACCCAAATTCATTTTCTAAATTTATATTCCCAGAGAGAGTCCATAGCGTCTGGCTAAAATCCAAATTATCAACCTGTGCAAGATCAGCAGAAACTACTAAAGGATCCCTAGCAATTCTAATTTGCTCAAAGCTCGCAGAGTTACTCTCTCTATCCAGTATTGATTTCTCAGCCTCCAAGATAATATTTTCTTGTGCAAAAGAGGCAGTAGAGAGTAATAACAAAAATATTTTAAGGGCCAAATTCACCATACAGTCCATTTATAAGCTCTATTGTATTAGAACCTAAATTAGTAATCAGGCCATTTGCTATAAAATAACCATTTTCAAAATTTATTCTAACTTCACTGGAGGTATTAGCGCTGCCATCAACTAGATCAATCTCTAAATTATCTGTAATGAATTGAGCCTGACTACTATTTTGGGAGGTTATATCGGCTAGAGTTAATCGACTATCATTGTTCAACGTACCTCTTAGGGCATACAAATTTGAATCAAGATATTCGAGTGTTAGACTTTCAAGTATCATGCTACCCTGCGGGGGAACTTGAATGCTTTCAGCCCTGATTGAATAAAAAAGTTGACCAGCTTCATCCATGACCTTGGTTGTACTATTCCTAAGATAATGACCTATTTCCTGATTTAAAAAATTGGTAGGAGTAATATTTTGAGTATTATTAAGATTAAATATAGAAATAATTGAGAGAGATAAAATTATTGCTATGCCTAAAATTTGAGGCTTGTAGATATAATTTATTATTCCAGATAACATCAAATCATTATCCAATTTAAAATGATCAACAACAATAGGTATCAAAATTTATGAATCCACCAGATATTGAAAAATTAATTAGAGAATCAATCGAAGGTTGCAAAGTTACAGTTACAACCGATGGCCTTGGGCACTACCAAGCGCATGTAGTCTCAGACTTATTTCAGGGGAAGAATAGGATTCAAAGACATCAGATGGTCTATCAGTCGTTAGGAACTCTGGTAGGTAATGAAATTCATGCCCTCGCCATAAAGGCAGAGACTGAAGAGGAAATATAATTTGACTAAATTTCTCTCAGTAATTGGTGGTAAACCTTTAATAGGATGCGTTGACATAAGTGGCTCAAAAAATGCCTCTTTGCCTGCCCTAGCTGCAACAATTCTAACTGACGATAAAGTTACTCTATCAAATATTCCTGACCTTGAAGACGTTTCTATTTTTCTTAAATTGCTAGCTTCACTGGGAAAAAAAATTTCTATCGATGCGAAGAATTGTATTTCAATTGAAGGCTCTTTAAGCTCTATTATTGCGCCTTATGAATATGTCAGTGCAATGAGAGCCTCCATTCTTGTTTTAGGACCGCTTCTGACAAAATATCATAAAGCTATCGTTTCACTGCCAGGAGGTTGCAAGATAGGTTTGAGACCTGTTGACCTACATATAAAAGCTTTACGTCAAATGGGTGCAGATATATCACAAGATAAAGGAAATATAGAGGGACAATGTGAAAGCCTGAATGGATCCGAAGTTTTATTTAATAAAGCGACTGTTACAGGCACACAAAATGTGCTCATGGCCGCTGTAATAGGGAGAGGCGAGACCAAGATTTTAAATGCAGCCATAGAGCCTGAGGTGATTACCCTTATTGAGCTGCTTAGCAGTATGGGTGC
>Ga0255762_10004589_pt1 | contig 10552 bp, 11 predicted proteins | sample 101ome_16_FD_179962 | JGI IMG/M metagenome (GOLD analysis project Ga0255762, IMG submission 179962) | Coastal salt marsh microbial communities from the Groves Creek Marsh, Skidaway Island, Georgia - 101401AT metaG (version 2) | ecosystem: Environmental > Aquatic > Marine > Intertidal zone >... | reverse complement strand
TCTTCTTTAGATGGATTAGTATCATCGAATCTTAAATTACAAGATCCGCCATATTTTTTTGCAATACCAAAATTAAGAAATATTGATTTGGCATGGCCAATATGAAGATAACCATTGGGTTCAGGTGGAAAACGAGTTTGGATTTTCTTGTGAAGCTCTTTCGACAAATCCTGATCAATTTGGTTAAAAATAAAATTTGTTGAGAGGCTGGTGCTATTATCTGGCATGACATGGAATTATATCATTTTCAGGTATTTTGTTTCTTTGTATGATTCTCTAAGGCAGTTAAAATATGAATAATGAAAATTGCTATTGTAAGACTTTCAGCTATTGGAGATATTGTTCAATCAATGATTGTTCTTCAGTTTATCAAGAAAAAATTTCCTGATGCTGCAATTGATTGGTTTGTAGATAATCAATTTGCCACTTTATTAGATGATTGTATTGAGATAGATAATGTTATCAAATTAGATCTAAAAAAGATTAAGCAAAACAAGTCATTTATTCTGTTATTTAAAACATTAAGAACATTACAAAGCTTCAAAAAATATGATTATGTTTTTGACTTACAAGGGCTAATTAAATCTGCAGTCATCACCAGGTTTATTCCAGCAAGAGAAAGAATTGGATTTGATAAAAACTCCACAAGAGAAAGATTTGCATCTTACTTTTACTCCAAGAGGTATAAATTCCCCTATCATGAAAATGTCATAATGAGATATGTCAATATTGTTGCTTCTGCTTTGGATATCTCTGTGAGTGAGCGTGAGATCAAATGCAAAAAACCTTTTTTTAATTTGTCATCGAATAAAGTTAAGGAGCGTAAGCCAAGTATTCTTATCATTTTGGGAGCCTCCTTTGATTCTAAGATCTATCCTGTAGATAAATATGCTCAAATAGTAAATTCAGTTCAAGCTAACTTTGTTGCATTATGGTATTCAAAAAAGGAGTTTGAGATGGCTGAAAGACTGCAATCTCTATCTGGAAGTCTGTCAATCACCAAGTGCAAGAATTTCTCAGAGTTAAAACAATTAGTTATTAATTCTGATTTAGTTATTGGCGGAGATACAGGACCTACACATATTGCGTGGGCATTAAATATCCCATCTATTACTATCTTTGGCTCGACGCCGCTCGAAAGAAATTGCTATATTACTGATAAAAATTTAGCTATCAGCTCTGGAAACAATGTCAATGCATATAAAATCAATAAACAAGATTTTTCAATAAATCTTATAAAACCAGAATTAATCTTATCTTTAATCAAAGGACTTTTATGAATATTGCTGTTGCAGGAATTGGTTATGTAGGACTCTCGAATGCAGTTTTATTGTCTCAATTCCATAATGTAATTGCCTATGACATTGATAAAGAGAAGGTTAATAAGGTTAATAGTAGAATTTCTCCGATTGAAGATAGTGAAGTTGAAGCTTTCTTCAAGCAAAAAAGTTTAAATCTTCAGGCGGTTTCGGACTCTTCATTGGCTTTTAATTTTGCAGAATTTATTATTATTGCTACCCCAACTGATTACGATACTGAAAATAATTTTTTCAATACGGATTCTATTGAGAAGGTTATGCAAGACATAGAAGACACCAATTCTAATGCTACTGTGATAATAAAATCGACAGTCCCTGTTGGATACACAAGAAGCATTAGTCAAAGATTTGTTAAAAATAAAATAATTTTTTCCCCCGAGTTTCTTCGAGAAGGCAATGCTTTGTATGACAATCTCTATCCTTCAAGAATTATTATGGGAGAAAACTCCCATGAAGCTAAAACTTTCGCTGAAATGTTACTTCATGCTTCAGCCAAAGATCAAGTTGATATCTTATTTATGGATTCTACTGAAGCTGAGGCGGTAAAGTTGTTTAGTAATACCTACCTGGCTATGCGAGTTGCATACTTTAATGAACTTGATTCATATGCTGAGATGCACAACTTGGATTCAAAATGTATCATTAAAGGTGTTGGTCTAGACCCAAGAATCGGTAGTCACTACAACAATCCCTCTTTTGGTTACGGAGGATATTGTCTTCCCAAAGATACCAAACAATTAAAAGCAAATTATGAAAATGTGCCTAATAATCTTATTGGTGCAATTGTCGATGCTAATTCAACTAGAAAGGATTTTATTGCTGATCAAATATTAGCTAGAAAACCTAAATTAGTCGGGGTGTATAGACTGATTATGAAAAGCGGTTCTGATAACTTCAGAGCCTCATCTATTCAAGGCATCATGAAAAGAATTAAAGCCAAAGGTATAGAGGTGGTAGTTTATGAGCCTGTCCTCTCTTCAAAGAAACAGAAAAACTTTTTCAATTCTAAAGTAATTGACGATCTCGGTGAGTTTAAAAAGATGTGCGATGTTATAGTTGCCAATAGGCTAACAAATGAAATTCTGGATGTTCAGCAAAAAGTTTATACAAGAGATATTTTTAATTCCGACTAGTTAATATGAAAATTTTAGTCACTGGTAGTGCTGGATTTATTGGCTCCGCACTTTCCATTAAGTTGTTAGAGAGAGGCGACAAGGTTGTTGGTATCGATAACCACAATGATTATTATGACCCTCAACTGAAAGAGTTAAGATTATCAAGGCATATTCATCATTCAAATTACTGCCATTTTAGGGGAGATATTGAGAACCGAGAGTTTATAAGAGAAATCTTTAGTAGTAAAAAATTTGATTGTGTTGTTAACCTTGCGGCTCAGGCCGGAGTGAGATATTCAATTGAAAATCCGAATGCTTATATCGATACAAATCTTGTAGGTTTTGGAAATATTCTTGAGGGATGTAGACAAATCAAGGTTAAAAACCTGGTCTATGCCTCTTCAAGTTCGACATACGGTTTAAATACTAAACAACCATTTTCAGTGCATCATCCGGTGAATCATCCAGTAAGTTTATATGCTGCAACTAAGAAAGCAAATGAATTAATGGCTCATGCATATAGCCATCTTTATCAGATACCTACTACTGGATTAAGATTTTTTACGGTATATGGCCCATACGATAGGCCGGATATGGCGCTTCAAAAATTTGCCAATTCGATTATGAATGAAGAAACGATTAAAGTTTTTAATTATGGAAATCATAGGAGAGACTTTACTTATATTGATGATATTGTGAATGGAATTATTAAAGTTATTGACAATCCTGCAGTTTCTAATTCTAATTGGGACTCATCTAACCCTGATCCATCATCTTCTAGTGCACCATATAGAATCTACAATATTGGTAACAACAATCCAGTAAATCTTTTGGATTATATAAAAGAGCTTGAGATTAATTTAGGCAAGGAAGCCAAGAAAGAATTTCTTCCTATTCAGCCTGGAGATGTTCCAGATACTTATGCTGATATATCTGATTTATCTGATGAGTTAGGATATCAACCCTCTACTTCAGTTATTGAAGGTGTAAAGAATTTTTGTCAGTGGTTTAAAAAATATTATGAATCTAAGATTTAATTATCTTAGTAATATCCTTTATAGAGTCAATTACAATTGAGGCTTTTGTTGATGTCTCAGAGATAGGATGACCACTTCTAACTAAAATATTATTAGTGATTCCAGCCATAATTGCTGCTTCTATGTCTCTTTCTGAATCGCCAACCATCCAAGATTCGTGTTTTGATATTTGAAATAATTTGAAACAATTTATAAACATTCCAGGTTTTGGCTTTCTGCAATCACATTTTTGATCTGGGGTGTGAGGACAATGAATTGAGTAAAGAATTCTAACACCATTTTTTTCAAACTCTTTTTTCATCCATTTATCAAGAAGGAGATAATCTTTTTCTGAATATAGGCCCCTTCCTATGCCAGATTGGTTTGTTATGACTATAAAATAATAGCCTAACTCTTGAAGATCTCTTAGAGATTCGAAAATTCCATTAATGAATTTGAAATTTTCAATTTTGTGGAGATAGCTTACTTCTTGATTAATTACACCATCTCTATCTAGGAAGATAACTTTCTTGCTCACTTGAAAGAAATTACTGAAAATATTAGGTAGTATATTCTTTTTTTATATGATTTCAAATTATGAATTTATCAATTGTAATTCCAGTTTTCAATGAAGCGCAAAGTATCGGTTCTCTGATTACTGAAATTTCTGATGCTCTAATAAAGTTAGATTACGAAATAGTTGTTGTAGATGATTTTAGTTCAGATGATACAGTTGATGTTTTAACCAAAATTCAATTAAGTAATAAAAGATTAAGAATAATTAGACATGAAAGGAATTATGGTCAGTCATTTGCTGTCAGATCAGGAGTTAAATGTGCAAAATCAACCTGGATTGCTACTCTTGATGGCGATGGTCAGAATGATCCATCAGACATTCCAAGGCTCTTCGATGCATTAATTGAAAAAAGTGGGGAAAATAATAATATTTTGATAGCAGGTTATAGATTTAAAAGGCAGGACTCTTGGTTGAAAAGAATGTCTTCAAAATATGCCAATAAAGTCAGATCTAATTTGTTAAAAGATGAAGTTCCGGATACAGGTTGTGGGTTGAAATTATTTTCAAGAGATTATTTTTTGGACTTGCCTTCATTTAATCACATGCATAGATATATACCTGCTTTATATATTTCTAGAGGCGGCGTTGTTTTCTCATTAGAGGTAAATCATCGACATAGAGAAAAAGGTTTCTCAAAATATGGTTTTAACAATCGTTTCTGGGTAGGAATAACAGATCTATTTGGTGTTATGTGGCTTAAAAAGAGATCTAAACAAATCTCTTATAAGGAGGATTAGTATGCAGGAAATACCAACTTCATGGCTAATTTTAGGGTTTTTGGGTCAAGCTCTTTTTTCCATGAGATTCTTTATTCAGTGGATATATAGCGAGAAACACAAAAAAAGCCTGATTCCTAAAGCTTTTTGGTATTTTAGTTTAGCTGGAGGAGTTACCTTATTTAGCTATGCGCTTTTAAGGCAAGATCCAGTTTTCATAGCTGGACAAGGATTGGGGCTTTTTGTATATATTAGAAATCTAATATTGATAAGAAAGGAAAAGCTAAACTCTTAGCATTTATTGTTATTTAGAAATTTGTAGTAAAGCTTATAGTTAGAAAACAAGGATTTAGATTTGATTTCTATGAATTTGCCATATTCTGCTTCCATTTCATCTTTATTACTATCTGCCGAGCCGTCATTATCAAATAAGATTAGACACTTTTTATTTTCAATCAGAGATTCATCCCCAAATACTTTATTTCCAATAATTATTGTTTTATCTTTAAAGACTGAAAATAAATGAGCACCCAAGCTAAAGTCAGGTGTTTTTATTTTTGAAATTTCCCCAAAGTTTTGTTGAGGTATTGATTTCAATGTTTCATTAATTGGGATATTTAATCTTCCATAATATCCAAGTTGCGGAGCCAAGGTATTTTGAAGCAGGCGAATAGCAAAAACTAAAAAAGTGAAAGAAATTACCGAAATAATATAAATCTTAATTCTTTTATTGTTTAGGGTACTATATCTTTCGATTAAGAGAAAAAACCAAAATGGAGCTATCATAAGAATTGGGTGGAGCCATCTCACACGGACATCTTTAATATCAAAGAATAATGCGAATATAACCAATGCAAAAGCAAGATATAAGAAGAAATTTCGAAAGAATATCTCATTTAAACAGGCTTTTTTGGGAGGTGTTGCTTTGAAAAAAAGTTTGTCAAAATTGATAAAAAATAAAATTATGATCAAAGGACTTAAGAAACCTATCCCTCCAAGCAATAATTTATTTAAAACCTCTAGAAATGATAATGAGTTATTCTCAATTGCAAGTCTGGCATTAGCATAGGAATAAATCCTACTCCAGTTTTCTGCCAACCATAGAAAGTGTGGAAGTGTGAAAGAAAAGAGAGTCAGGAAAGTTAATGAGAATTTTGCTTTAGCAAATTTTTCCCTAAATTTTTTATTGCTCAACAAGACTAGGACCGTTAACCCTAAATAAAGTATGAAACTATACTTACCTAGAAGTCCAATTGCCAAAGAAACTCCCAGCATAAAAAATAGCCAAAGGTTGCCCCCTTGAATAATCTTTAATATGTAATAGGTACTCATGATTATTCCGAGTGATAGCATTATCGTGTGCGTAAATCCCTGATGCATATGCCAAGCAAATGGAGCAATTAATAAAAAGGAAAATGTAACAAAGGAAGAATTTCTTGAATTTTCAGAAACCAAAGTTCCAACTTTATGTATATAAATGAATGTTAGGAAAATTAAAGAATATTTAAGAATTGACAGCGCATATAAATTTACACCAAATATTTTAAAAAATAAGTAAGCCATCCAGCTATATAAAGGGGGCTGTGGCATGTCATATCCCAAAAGTATTTCCTGAGCAGTGACAATCTGTTCTCTATCATCAACCTGAATACTATTGTCGAAGATTAGACGTATAGATAAATGCAGCAGTAGATATAAAAAAATTAAGAATATCGGGTGATAAAATAGTTTCATAAAATAGTTTTATTTGTTTATGAGTTTATATCTAGATAAGTTAATTTCTTTCCTAATTTTTTTAGGATTCTCTTTTTTTTTAGTTATACCTAAAGGCGGAATAATTATCCTGGCAATTCTCGTGTTGTCGATTATTGGTATCTTTCTAAATCGAAAAATAAAAAATAATTTAGATCGTTGGGAGAAATTGTTATTAGCTGGCTTTATTAGTTTTTTCCTTTTGGTAGTCTTAAGTAATTTCATCTTTCATGGAAGTGTAAGGGATATCGATACAGTATCAAGATTCATATTAGTAATACCAATCTATCTTTATTTGCGTAAGTCAAATATTCAATATAAATCTCTAGAACTCGGAATTTTGTTAGCGTGCATTTTATTTGGTGTTAATACGATTCTTCCAAGATTCTTTGATTTAAGTCAATTTTTCCAATTTACTAAACATGAAGGCATAGTGTCCCTTTATGGAGCGATTATTGGTGTTACTTCTTTGTTTCTAGTCAGCAAAAAAAAGTCATCAATTTACAATTTTATTATTTTAGTTTGCGCTTTCTTTGGAATTGCTACAACCTTATTGGCTGGAGGAAGGGGTGTGTGGATAGCAGCATTCCTTTCTTTCATAATTTTGTTCTATCTCAACCCCTCAAGGTGGTCAAAACTTGAAAAAGTCTTGATTTTATATCTCGGTATTATTTTTTCATTAATTGGGTATTTAGTTCCCGAAACTGGAGTTAAGGCAAGAGTAGATAGGGCAGTTGGGGAAACCACTTCATATATTGATTCTAGAAACTCTAACAATTCTGTTGGTGGAAGATTAGAGATGTGGAGAAGTGCATCATATATTTTTAAAGAAAATCCAATATTTGGCGTTGGGGAAGGGAATTTTAAAGAAAAGAATGCTGAGCTTATCGATAGGGGTTTAGTTAATCCGAATATTGCCGTTTACAATCACCCTCATAGTGAGTTCATCACAACTCTGGTAGAGCAAGGATTAATTGGTTTGTGCATTCTTCTATTTCTTTTCTTTAACCCGCTACTGAAATGTTATAAAGTATTTAAAAACGAAGAAGCGAACAATGATTCAAATATTCCTCTAATACTTGTAACTTCATTAATTCTTCATTATATTTTTTACTCAATTACCAATGGAGTTTTTGATCATCAAAATACCACACTGTTTTTTGCCGCTTTCGTAACTATTGGCATGGGTTTATATTCATCGATGAATGTAGAGGATAAAGTTTGAGAATATTAGTTACAGGGGGCGCTGGATTTATTGGCTCCGCTCTGATCCGTTTTTTAATAAATTCAACTGAGCATTCTGTTTTAAATGTCGATAAGTTAACCTATGCTGGTAATTTAGACAATCTCAGAGATGTCTCCTCAAGTAAAAGATATTTTTTCTCTCAAGTAGATAATTATTTCCCCCAGAGCATGACAGAACAATTATTTGGAATGACAAATTTCTTCAAATTGATTGGGAATTTAACTAATCAGATCTTATCATATCCGACAAATACAGAAAAGGTATAAAATTTAGCGAAGCAGAATATTTATAAATAAATGGATAAAAAACTATTATTTAAAGTTCACATGCCAAAGAGCATTGATAAACCATTACTAGAAGTTCTTCATAGCGGTTTTATTGGTCAAGGTCCCAAGGTTGAGGAGTTCGAGGAAAAACTTGGTGATTATTTTCAGAATAAAAATGTAATCACTGTAAATGCTGGAACATCAGCTCTTCAGTTGGCTCTGAGATTAGCAAATGTTGGCTATGGCGATGAGGTAATAACTACTGCAATGACTTGTACTGCCACGAATATGCCAATTTTAGCTGCCGGAGCAAAAATAGTTTGGGCAGATGTTAATCCTAATACTGGTTTAATTGATGCCAAGTCGATTGAGTCAAAAATTACTAAAAAGACTAGAGCTATAATTATGGTCCATTTTGGAGGTCTGCCCTGCGATATTGACGAAATCAATAATGTTGCAAAAAAATTTAATTTGAAAACTATTGAAGATGGTGCACATGCCTTCGGATCTTCTTATAAAGAAAAAAAGATTGGAAATCACTCAGATTTTGTTATTTTTTCGCTCCAAGCTATTAAACACATTACTACAATTGATGGAGGTTTGTTATTTTGCAAAAACAATGACGACCTCGAAAGAGGTAAATTGTTAAGATGGTTTGGAATCGATAGAAATGGAAATAGAAAAGACTTCAGGTGTGAAGAAGATATTGTCGAGTACGGGTATAAATTTCATATGAATGATATAGCAGCCGTTGTTGGGATTGAGCAGCTGAAGTATGTCGACGTATTAATTGCTAAACATATTGATAACCAGAAATTTTATGACGAAAATTTAAAACATATCAGAGGTGTGCATCTTATTAACAAGCCAGATTTCGTAGTTTCATCATGCTGGATTTATGTTTTACATATTGAAAAGCGAGACAAGTTTATATCATGGATGGATGAACAGGGTGTTATGACATCAAGAGTCCATGAAAGAAATGACATACACACAGCCTTTATTGAAAGTAAGTGTGGTTTGCCTGGTTTAGATGAATTTAATAGTACTCAAGTTTCTATCCCTGTAGGATGGTGGATAAACGAAACTGATAGAGAGTATATAGTCTCTAAAATTAGCGAATTTTCAAGCACATTTCTTTAAATGCATTTATTCGGTAACCCCCATGAGTCTGGTTTTCCAGAAATTAACCAAGTTATCTGCATTAATCTATCAATAAATTTATTTTTAAATTTTCTATTCATTCCCAGAGTAATGATTGTTAGAAGTAGGTAGAATAAAAAATCCAAAATAATTTTTGGTATGTTCCATAGGTATAAGATCAATACTTTGTATCTTGGAAAGACTTTGGACCAAAAAATTAGTCTAGATCTAAAGAACTCAATTCTTGATTCAGGAAATAACGAACTAGTTGAGGCGCCCCCAATATGTGAAATTTGAATTTCAGGGGCGAACATCACTTTCCATCTCTTCGAATTATTTATGCGAATACACCACTCAGTTTCTTCATGGTAGAAATAAAATTCTTCATCGTACATTCCAACCTCATTGGTCATTTTTCTATTGACGGCTAAACACGCACCCCTTAAAGTTGAAACTTGATCAAATTTATTAATTTTCTTTGATCGATATGGTCTTCCTATGAGGTCAAGTTGAGACATAAGCCCTGGATTTTTACTAGAATATGAATTCATCTTCTTACCCATGGGTGAAAACATTTGAGGACCAATAAGGCCTGCGAATGGGTCTAATTTGAGAAACATTTCAAATTTTTCTAGAGTATCAGATTTTAATTCTATGTCGTTGTTACACAAAAGAAAAAATTCACCGTTTGCTGCATGCATACCCTGATTGCAGGCAAAACCATATCCAGCATTGCAAGTATTTTTAATTACTTTAATTTCATTTAAGGAGTAAGTTTTTTCTAATGTTTTAATTGAGTCGTCAGAACTAAAGTTATCTATTACTATAATTTCATCATTTACTTGTTTATACTTAAATACACTTTCAAGAACCTTGGAGAGTCTGTCAAAGTTATTCCTGTGAATAATGATTATGGAGAATCTAATTTCTTTTGAGGTCATATGAAATTTATACACTAAAAAATTAAGTCATGAGGATTCTTCAAATTAATACCGAAAGCACTTGGAGAGGTGGAGAAAGGCAGACCCTATTAACTGCAAAAGGTTTAATGAACAGAGGCATTAAAGTTTCTATTCTTGCAGCAAAAAATTCTCCACTATCAAAAAAAGCACAGCAAGAAGATATTGAGGTAATTCAGACTAGAGGTTTTTTTCATACATTATTTAAAATTATCTCAGTAAGAACTCAGTTTGATATTTTCCATGCCCAAGCTGGAAAAGCTCATACCCAAGTAATCATGTCCAAATTCCTTCATGGAAAACCAGTGATTTACACAAGAAGAGTCGATTTTATCCCTAAAGGTTTTGCATCAATGATTAAGTATAGGATGACAGATCAGGTGATAGCAATTTCAGAGAAGATATCTTCAATTCTTGATGCAAATAAACTTTTTCAAAATGCC
>Ga0255762_10004581_pt1 | contig 10558 bp, 10 predicted proteins | sample 101ome_16_FD_179962 | JGI IMG/M metagenome (GOLD analysis project Ga0255762, IMG submission 179962) | Coastal salt marsh microbial communities from the Groves Creek Marsh, Skidaway Island, Georgia - 101401AT metaG (version 2) | ecosystem: Environmental > Aquatic > Marine > Intertidal zone >... | reverse complement strand
AGTTTTTGAAACAATGTTAATCATATCAGAGCGTAATTCAGAGCATAAATTATCAAGGTCTTCTATTTTTAAAAACTTTAAATCATCAGGATTTTTGACCTGATCAAGAAGAGGTGTCGAGCTTGATGTATTATTTTTGTTTGCCATCTACCAATATTTACCTAACAATGTCTAAAAATTAATTATCTCTGTTTACAGTATATTTAGCTAAAGATACAAGATTTTCTGAATTAGGATGGTATTTCGTTATTATTGCTATTGCTTCTTTCGATGTTATTAGTGCTCTTTTTGAGGCTTCTTCTTTACCAAGTATAGTTACGAAATTTGGCGTTTTATTTTTGTCATCTTGCTTTACTGGCTTACCAATTAATTTTTCATGACCATTAATATCTAATAAATCATCTGCTATTTGAAAAGCAAGACCAATATTATTTGCATAATCCATTAGGGATTTTTTGTCTTCCTCACTTGCATCTAATAAAATACAAGCTACCTGACAACAAGTAGTTATTAATGCGCCAGTTTTATGCCTTTGTATCCATTCAATCTCAGATAAGCTAAGAGTGTTTTGGTAGCTAAAATCCATATCTGCTTGTTGTCCACCAACCATTCCATTCGCACCAATTGATTTTGCAATAACAAATCCAATATCAGACCTCTGCCTTGCATCTTCAATAAAATTAACATCTCCAATAATTTCAAAAGCCCAACTGAGCAATGCATCTCCTGCTAAAATAGCAGTATAATCTCCAAATTTAACATGATTTGAAGGCTTTCCTCTTCTTAAAGATGAGTTATCCATCGCAGGCAAATCGTCATGAATTAATGAGTAACAATGTATTGCTTCTATAGCAGATGCAGCAGCTCTTAATTCATTAAATTTTTGCTTTGATAATTTCTTATTATAAATGCTACTCAAAAACTTTCCTGTTTCTATAACCAAAAAAGCTCTTATTTTTTTTCCACCACTAATTGCAGAGTATCTAATAGATTCAATAAGTTTTTTGTTAAGAGTATCTCCAGAAGGTAAATAACTATTCAGAAATTCATCTATATCATGAGAGTTTTTTTTAAGTTTTTTTAAAAAATCATCCATGAAACTATCTAACTTCTTTATGATATTTTAATCTGGATTAAAAGGGGTCAATTTGTCTGGGGTAGAATTGGTAGGGTCAGAAGCTTGTATTGTTTCTACTTTCATTTTTGCCTCATTAAGTTTCTTCTGACAGTGATCTTTTAATTGCGAACCTCTATCATAAGCAGCAATAGCTTCATCAAGAGACACGTCGCCTTTATCTAAAGAATCAACAAGTTTTTCTAATTCTCTCATAGCATCTTCAAACGTCATTTTATCTAAAATATTATCACTTGCCATACACTTAATACCCGTACAATTACAATTAAGATGATATTTTTAAATTTAGCTGTTCATAATAATTTACGCAACTGATTACTTTATCATATGTAAACCGTTTATAATCTTTCTGCTGATGTCACTTTCGAAAGCTGAATGACCTGCATTTTCAACTATCTGGATTTCAGATGCCTGCCATTTTTTTGATAAATTCATAGCGCTAAATGGAGGACAAATAACATCATGCCTGCCTTGAACAATTATTGCAGGTATATGATTTATTTTATGGATGTTTTTGATAATAAAATCTTTACTTATAAAACAATCATTAACAAAATAATGGGTTTCTATTCGAGATATTGCCAAAGCGTTTTCTCCAGACATTGGGCGCTCTGCATATTCTAGCGTAGAGCATGAGTTTTCATACTCTGCCCAAACGGAAGCAGCTTTTAAATTAATAGATCTATCTTTTATATTTAATTGAGTATGAAACCAACTAAGAATATTTTTTCTTTCAGTTTCAGGTACGTATGAAATAAATTTATTATGTGCTTCAGGGAAGAACTTTTTTATATCGTATAAAAACCAATTAACTTCACTTTTAGACCCAAGAAAAATACCTCTTAAAATAAATCCAAGACACTTTTCTGGAAACTTTATCCCATACAAAAGGGCTAAAGTGCTACCCCAAGACCCTCCAAATAGAAGCCACTTTTCGATATTTAAAAAAACTCTTAAGGCCTCAATGTCTGACAATAATAAATCAGTGTCATTATTTTTAATCTCGGCATACGGAATACTTTTCCCAGAACCCCTTTGATCAAAAAAAACAACTCTAAAAATTTTAGGATCAAAAAACCCTTTATGAGAATTAGAAAAACCAGCACCAGGGCCTCCGTGAAGAAATAATATAGGTTTACCATTTGGATTTCCGTATTCTTCATAGTAAATGGAGTGCCCACCACCTACTTCAAGATAACCATCATTATAAGAGGGTAATGATTCAAAGAAAGTTTTGGCTTTTTGTTTGATGTTTAACATTAACGTTTTAATAAAAAATAATGTAACTAGGCAGCTTCCTCAGCATTTTCATCTATTATTTTTTCAAGTTTCGTAACTGCACTATCTTTATCTGTATTATCTACGGCAGCAAACTCACTTGCTAAACGTTCTATAGCAGCCTGATACATCTGCCTTTCAGAATAAGATTGTTCACCTTGATCGTCTTTTCTATACAAGTCTCTAACCACCTCTGCAATTGAAACAAGACTGCCTGAATTAATTTTTGTTTCATATTCCTGAGCACGTCTGGACCACATTGATTTTTTGAGTTTTGCTTTGCCCTTTAACGTAACGATAGCTTCTTCCATTTGTACTTTGCTTGATAAAGTCCTTAAACCTGACTCTTTAGCTTTAGAGAGAGGAACTCTTAAAGTCATTCTTTCATGCTCAAACCTAACAACTAATAACTCTAACTCTAAATCTTCAACTTTACGTTTTTCTGTACCAATAATTTTTCCTACACCATGACTTGGATAAACTACAAAATCACCAGGTATAAAAGAATTTACTAGATCTTGGTTCTTAGACAATATTTGCTCCCTATTTATTTGAAATCAGAACATTTCTATTAAAAAGAAACGGCACAATATCATATTATCGGTTAAATGACTAGTTCTAAAACAGCACTAGGTAAATAAGAATTATAATTGACCAGGGTTTTGTGATCCATATTTTGTAAATTTTTCTTCTTCATCTGCATACTTTTCGGCATCTGGTAATGGATCAATTTTCATAGTTATGTTAGGCCAAATTTCTGACATTTCTCTATTATATTCTAGCCATTGATCAGCCCCTGGGTCAGTGTCAGATTGAATAGCATCTACAGGACATTCAGGTTCACATACTCCACAATCAATACATTCATCTGGATGAATAACAATAGTATTCTCTCCAAGATAAAAGCAGTCAACAGGGCAAACTTCTACACAGTCAGTGTGTCTACAATTAATGCATTTATCGTTTACAATATAAGTCATGATTACCCTATTTAAGTGTTTGTTTAAACCACAAAAAAAGTGATTACAAGTGCAGATTTTAAAATCTTAATCTCTCCCCATTAATTTATCTGTTTGGCGTCTCTCTAACTTTGTTGGTCGACCAACCCTATCAACAAACTTTAACTTTGGATCTCTTCCTTCTTTTTCTTCTTTTGTTTCAACAGGGCTAATATCATTATAATAATTTAGAGAATCCACATAAGAACCTCTGCGCATTGGGATATCAATTACTTCTAATACTTTAATTCGGTCATGAATCGTGAATGTAAGTATATCACTTATCGATATTAGTTTATGTGGCTTTTGAGTTACCTTATCAGACACCCTCAACCTATTTGAGTTAATAAATTTGGATGCTAGATTTCTACTTTTAAAAATTCTTATATAAAATAAATACAAATCAAGTCTTATACTTTTATTATCTGATTTTTCTAGCATTGCTGAGATTATTTATTTTTTAAGGATTTCAGTACTGCAAATGGTGACAAAGGATCTGGTAATTTTTCATTTTTTATATTTTTCTTAGATTTTGGTATGAAAGGCTTATCTTTCTTTTTATTTAAGTGCTTAGTTTTAGATTTAATGTTTTTATTTTTACGTTCAAAAATTAAAATTGGAACTTGATCAGCAAGGTCCGAAGGTTCTTCTCCAACTTTTATATAATTTAAATCATATAAAATTTTTTCCATTTGTATTTTTGTAGCTCCGGCAATAGATAACATAGCATCATTAATTCTAAACTTGCCAGATCTTGCCTCTACCCTTATTAGAGCTGAAAGTCTTTCTGCAATGTCTGCTCTCAGAGCTAAGTCTCCTAATGGCACAAATCCAATTGCTCTGTAGAAGTCATAATTTGAGCCAGGTGCCATTACCACACTGACTCTTCCATCAGGGGGCGTGCCATGATCAGGAAAATTTTGATGAAAAACTGACCATAGCAAAGCCCTTAAGTTGATAGCTGATGGCTTTAGAAGATTTGGTAAATATATGGTTTCAACACCTAATCGTAATCCTAATTTTGCTAGATGTGTTTTTTCGTTATCGGATAGAGTATTAATTGACATTGACAGGTTACTTGTTTTTGCAGATCCCAACCCTTCATAAACCTCATACGCAATTCCAAGCGACTTACCAGATAAGTTTATATTAGAGGCTTTGTCTGTTTCACTAATTTTTTCTTCATTTTGGGACTGATCATTATTTATCTTCAACACTTTTTCAAAAGAAGGAGATTTAAGGGTAATCGCCTCTAACAAAATATTTCTTATATTACCCTCAACAGCCTCTATTATTCTAAGTTGAATTTGTTTTATTTGTTCATCAGAAAGCAGTTCAGTAGAATTTATATTAATTTTTGGAGAATATACATTTTCTCCATTAACCAAAGAAGCTACCACGTTGTTTTGCCACAAAATAGTACCATCATTACCAAATTTAAATGCTGCATTATCAGACATAAGGAGTTCTTTAACACGTCTACCAATTTCTTTTGGTAATGTTTTTCTAGCTGCAGTTAAAATAGGTGCGGCATTCTCTCCATTTGATAAGGTTGGCACAAAGTCAAACCCGTTTAAGGTTCCGACCTCTTCACCCTCAACAAGCACCTTGCCGTCAATCCTTACTATTGCTTCCAAATTATGATACTCTTTCAATGTTTTATTTAAAATAACAATCTTTTTATCTACAAATCTTTGAGTTAACCTTTCATGTAACTCATCTGATAATTTATCTTCTATTGTTTTAGCTTGATTTTGCCAATATTCAGTTTCATCCAACCAATTACTTCTATTAGTTATAAATGTCCAAGTTCTAATGTTAGAAATTCTGTTTAATAAGGTATCAATTTCACCATCATACCTATCAAGACGAGTAATCTGAGACTTGATCCATTCATTATCTAATTTACCTTTTGATAATAATAATTCAAAAGTTTTTTCTAGCAAGCTAAAATGCATCCCTGAAAGGGTGTTACTGAAATCAGGTATTTGACAAATATTCCATAAAAGAGTTAGATTTTCTTTAACACCAATTTTAGCTTTTATTGTCTCAAGTTGGGATAAATGTGAAAAACAAATAGCGTCTAAAGCGCCAACTTTTTTTCTCATGAAATTAAAAGGTGGGGCTTTATCTAAAGATTTAATTAATTTATTTACTGAACTAAAGTTTAGATCTGTATTTCTCCACCATAAATTTTTAAGTGGAAAAAAAGAATGGGTTTCAATTTGTTCAATTGTATCTTCATCAAACTTTAAGCTTTCATCAATGACCCCAAAGGTTCCATTTCTACTACTTCGTCCTGCTCTACCAGCTATTTGAGCTATTTCTGGTGCAGTGAGATACCTCGGTATACTGCCATCAAATTTAGAGTCTGAAGCAAAAGCGACATGGTCAATGTCCATGTTCAAACCCATACCTATAGCGTCCGTAGCAATTAAATAATCAACTTGACCATTTTGGTAAAGATCAACTTGAGAGTTCCTAGTTCTAGGTGATAACGCCCCCATCACGATTGCCGCTCCACCTTTTTTAGTTCTTATTAATTCTGCTATCTTATAAACTTCAGGTACAGAAAATGCTACAATCGTTGATCTGGGTTTTAACCTAGTAAGTTTTTTTACACCTATATAACTCAGAGTGGATAGTCTAGGTCTGGTTTCTATGATGACATCCGGAAGAATTTTCTGTAATAATGGACGTATAGTTTCTGCACCTAGTAAAACAGTCTCTTCCTTACCTCTAGAATGCAGAATTCTATCTGTAAAAATATAACCCCTATCAGGGTCAGCCGCTAATTGAATTTCATCTATACACAAAAAAGAGAATTCTCTTTCCAACGGCATAGATTCCACAGTACAGCAAAAATATTTGGCATAAGGCGGTATAATTTTCTCTTCACCTGTTACAAGAGCAACGTTAGATTTTCCTACTTTTGAAACTGCCTTGTCATAGTTTTCTCTTGCTAATAGCCTTAAAGGAAACCCAATAATACCAGATGTATGGGCAAGCATTCTGTCCATGGCATAATATGTCTTACCAGTATTAGTCGGACCTAAAATAGCTTTGACCTTTGGCCTGGAAATTGAAAAATTTTGCTGATTTAAACTCATTTAGCCAACACTTCTGAATAGTTCAGATTTCCTTAGACAAAAATAATAATGTTACCTTAAATGTAAATTATACTAACTAAAAATAATATACACTTTTTAAAATCATCTATAAGATAAAAAATTATTCCTGGAGAAATAAATGAATAACATAAATAGAAAAGTAGTAATTACTGGAGGCAGCAAAGGCATTGGGAAAGCTATAGCAGAACGTTTCTCAAAAGAAAATATAGATGTTTTTTTATTAGCATCTAACGAAGAGAATTTAAAAAAAACTGCATCTGAATTAAAAAATAAATATAAAAATAACATTTATTATCACGCATCAAATTTGAAAACAAAAGAAGGGTGTGAGAGCGCAATTAAAACTATTGAAAATGAATTAGAAAGTTTTGATACGTTAATTTTTAGTGCAGGAGCTACTAAAAGTGGTGACTTTCTAACTCAGCCCTTTGAAGATTTTGAAGATGGCTTTGCACTTAAATTTTACAGTGCTGTAAGATTATCAAAAGCATTTTGGCCAACTCTATCCAAAAATAAGGGATGGATAGTTTCAATTAATGGTGCAATGAGCCATTCACCTGATCCTTTTTTTATGGTAGGTGGTTCTGTTAATGCTGCATTTTTAAATTTTACAAAAGCTTTATCAAAAAAAGGCTTAACAGATGGGGTAAACGTAAATTCTATTAACCCTGGCATGACTTCAACAGACCGATTAATAACTATTATTCAGAGTAATGCTGATAGAGAAGGAATTAGTTATGAAGAAGCAGAAAAAAAAGCGCTTGAAAATATCGGTTTAGATAGATTTGGCACTCCAGAAGAAGTTGCTGAGTTAACTTATTTTTTATGCAGTCCCCAAATGCGTCACCTTACAGGAACTGAAATTAATCTAGATGGTGGAAAGAAACCAACAATATAAAAAAACTTAAGGAAGATTATTATAATGACTAAAAAAGCTGCGTCAGTTTTTGTACAAACCCTAAAAAATCATGGTGTAGACAGGTTTTTTTGTGTACCTGGAGAGTCTTACTTATCAGTAATGGATGAATTATTACATTCACCTGGTATAGATGTAGTAACTTGTAGACACGAGGGTGGTGCAGGATTCATGGCTGTAGCTGACGCCAAGTGTACTGGCAAGGCTGGCGTTGCTTTTGTTAGTAGAGGGCCAGGTGCGACTAATGCTTCTATTTCTGTACACTCTGCACATCAAGGTGGAATCCCAATGGTTCTATTTATTGGTCAAATAAATAGAATTAGTACTGGCAAAATGCATTTGCAGGAAATGGATTTCATTAAAACTTTTTCAGACATGGCTAAACATGTTGAGCAAATTAATACACCTAGCGAAATAGCAAACGTAACAGCAAGAGCCTTTCATATTGCAGAAAGTGGAATTCCAGGACCAGTTGTTATTGCAATACCAACTGATGTATTAGAAACAAAAGTTGAGATTGCAGACGCCAAACAGATTAAAATAAACCCACCACTAGCTTTTCCGTCAAAGGTAAAAGAAGTTTCTGACGAATTGCATTCAGCTAAGAGACCAGTTCTTGTTGTGGGGGGACAGATTCATGTGTCCGACAAAGCAAGAAAACTTGTTCAGATTGTAGCTGAAAAATACAATCTACCTGTTTTATGTACTTATGAGCATCAAGATATTTTTTCTCACAATCATAAACATTATGCAGGTGAGTTAGGTTTGAGGCCACCAGAGCCCATAAGACAAAACGCTCTTGAAGCAGATCTTGTATTAGTAGTAGGCCACAGATTTAATGGTGTACCAAACATGGCTTACAAATTCCCCTCACCAAAACAAAAATTTATACATGTTTTACCTGATCCCAATAGTATTGGAAAAATTTTTAGGACAGACTTAAGTATAGTTGCAGATGGTGAAAACTTTTTAGAACAGTTGTCAATAATAGACGGTAATAAAATAAGTTCTGATAAAGATGAATGGGTTAAATTGTGCCACAAAAGATATTTAGAAAATGATGCCACCAAACCTCCTCGGAATGCTAATGATGGTTTGGATTTTGCTCATTTAATAGATAGCTTAGGTAAACTTGCGCCCGAAGACGCTATTATAACTAATGATGCAGGAAATTTTACAAGTTGGATGCATCATAGATTTCCATTTAAGTCGTCCATGAAGTTAATAGGCTCAGAAATAGGTGCTATGGGGATGGGCATTCCAGCAGGAGTTGCTGCTGCATTAAGATATCCAAACAAACAAGTATTCTCTATCGTAGGAGATGGTGGAGCTTTAATGACAGGATCAGAATTAGCTACAGCAGTTGCTCAAAAGGCAAAAATTAGAGTTATAGTTGCAAACAACCAGCATTATGGAACAATACGTTACCATCAAGAAGTACATTTCCCAACCAGAAATCACTATGCAACAAATTTAGTAAATCCTGATTTTGCAAAATATGGTGAAAGTTTTGGTCTGCAGTGTTTTACTATAAATGAGGTTGAGGATATTATTCCTACAATTCAGAAAGCTATGGCAGTAGATGGTCCGTCTCTTATTGAATTTAAGATGAGCCTAGAGCTTAATACTAGCACTACGACTATTTCTCAACTTCAGCTAAAATAAATTATAGTTATTGCTGAGGAACTGTCTTCAAGGTAAATGTTCCAGAAAAAGGTCCACTTCCATATTCATTAGGATAACCGTCATTATTAGTATCACTCATATTAATTCCATAATTGGTAACAACAAAATTGAATTGCATACTTTGGGTATTTTGATCAATAGTGAACGGAGTAGTTAAATTTATAACTCCTACTAGTTTGCCTACCCTAGTACAAGAATCTGTACCAGCATTATAGTGCGTAGTCTCATCCCCTCTTTGTAAGGATGTATTAGTTAAAAAAGCATCAATTGTTCCTATTGGTATAGTTGCACCGACATATCCTGAATAGCAACTTCCACCATAGAAATTTCTTAAGTTATCATCAAAAGCTGCGGCCGGGCCAGTTGTATTTACATTATTATTAGCTAAACCATAATAAGTATTACCATCATTACCAGAAATGGTGAATCCAACAGTAAATTTTTCCCTAAGTATAATATATGGAAATCCATATACACCATTACCTGGCCTTGTGCTCGTTCCAACAAGATCAATCGAACCGCCAATTACGTTTGCTATATCAACAACACTCCCGTTTGTTTGATCAGTAGCCAAGAAGGTTGTAGTACAAGTGCTTCTGTCCATTGATTCCAAATCTGTTTTTGTACCATCACTGGTAAAAGGGTGATCCGTGCAAACTCCCATTTCAAAAACTCCTACTTCATATTTAGAAGGAGTAGTCCTACAGTCACCATTATTCGTCATCATATTAGCACCAGTAGAAACACATGTAGCGACATCTGCACCTTCACTTGAGTTTTTATAAGCTGCAGATACAAAATGAGCAGGATAAAAAAGAAAAAAAGCAAAAACAGCATATAGTAATTTTCTAGATAATTTTAACATATTAAACTCCTCCTGCTGAAGCTGTGAAGCCTGTCTGGATTACTATCTGGTTTTTACGTCTTACCTTATCAAGCATTTTATCTTTCATAGATGTTGTATTAAAAGCTTGGTCTGCAATCAAACTTTGGACCATTTCATCTTGCTGTGATTTACCACCACCAAGGCCTATTTTGTATGTCAAATTCACAAAATCAACATCTGTTCCAGTATCAAAATCTTTAGTACCAGCTTCTAAAGTAATATTAGGAGCAATTGGGGCGTTAATTTGTAAGCTATAAGTATTACCTTTTGTATCAGCTGCTTGATGTCCATCCCACTTCCAATTTTTGGCAAATACCTTTGCTGACGGAATGTAAGGAACCTGCCCACCCACTTCTATTTCATATCCATCTAACGCACGTTCAGTGTTTCCATTTCTTCCAGTTTTAGCACCGCTAATAGCAAAATATTTATTAGCATTAATTTCAAAAGCAGAACTTCTCAACTCAGCACCAACACTCCATCTTGAATGTTCATAAGTGTTTTCATAATCATGAAAGGCATTGATTC
>Ga0255762_10004571_pt1 | contig 10572 bp, 7 predicted proteins | sample 101ome_16_FD_179962 | JGI IMG/M metagenome (GOLD analysis project Ga0255762, IMG submission 179962) | Coastal salt marsh microbial communities from the Groves Creek Marsh, Skidaway Island, Georgia - 101401AT metaG (version 2) | ecosystem: Environmental > Aquatic > Marine > Intertidal zone > Salt... | reverse complement strand
ATAGGTGCTGTATTGCATCATCATCACGCGATCGGCCACACCGATAGCTAAGGCGCCGCCTGAACCACCTTCACCAATGACAGTCGCAATGATTGGCGTGCGAAGACCTGCCATCTCGAACAAGTTACGCGCAATCGCTTCACTCTGGCCACGCTCTTCTGCACCAATGCCTGGATATGCGCCTGGGGTATCGATAAAGGTAATCACTGGCAAATTGAAACGCTCTGCCATCTTCATCAAACGCAACGCTTTACGATAGCCTTCGGGACGAGGCATGCCAAAGTTACGATGGATCTTTTCTTTTGTATCACGGCCTTTCTGGTGACCAATAACAACAACGGCTTTATCACCAATTCGACCTAAGCCACCGATAATCGCGTGATCATCCGCATACGCACGATCACCGTGAAGCTCTTCAAAATCATCAACTATCGCATCTATATAATCCTGCGTATAAGGGCGCAGCGGGTGACGAGATAGTTGAGAGATTTGCCAAGGGGTTAATTTGGCAAAGATAGATTCTGTTAGCTTGTGACTTTTCGAGGTCAGCTTATCGATTTCGTCTTGGATATTGATCTCAGCATCCGATCCGACCAATCGAAGCTCTTCAATCTTCGCTTCAAGCTCGGCAATAGGCTGTTCGAAATCCAGAAAATCTAAGTTCATTAGACGAAACTCTATGAGTACTGATAATGCATCGATTATAACGCAAATTGACTCTATCTGCGCTCAAATGCAATCTACTTTTTACTGACTCTTTAGGCCATTTCCGGTTCCGGCGAGGTCGTGATCTCGGTACCAGGAACCCCCATACGGACCTTCACCGCCTCCTCTCCCAACCATTTACGCAATTGGCGTAAAAGATCGTGATTCACCTTGTGACTCCATTGATCTCCCAGGCGTAATCTCACCGAGGCATCCATTCGCTGGTACGAAACGGTGATGCGACATGTTCCACCCGCATAAGGAGAAAGATGCTCTTTAAGCTGATTGATGACATCCATTGAGGTAATGCCCTGACTACGCATCATCGATTCATTAATCTCGATCAACATACCTTGGCAACTTGCTTGCCAATAGTCCTCTAGTGATTCGACGGTATCGACACGCAAGGACAAACCACCGCGGTATTCATCTGGTACCAAAGAGCCTTCGACAACCAGCAAAGCATCCGTGCCGATCGCATCACGATAGCGCTCATAGGTCTCGCTAAACAACGTCGATTCAATGCGGCCCGATTTATCATCTAACAACACCGAAGCCATCTGACCTCGCTGCGTATTACGACGCGCTACCGCTACAACCAAGCCAGCAATTTTGACCTTTTTTCCACCGCGACGATTACGTGTGCCCGACACATCATCTAGAGACAGCTTTGCAATTCGACTACTCACCAAACCACCCAAGTCAGGAATGTAACGATCCATCGGATGACCGGTGAGGAATAGACCGAGCGTCTCTTTTTCACCTTGCAGGCGAATTTGCTCATCCCACTCTTCAAGCTCTTCGAGCTCTACTCCCAAAGTCGGATCAGGTTCTGCGACAGCATCACCAAACATATCCATGATGCCGGCTGCTTGGTCCGCTTCGTGTTTTTCAGCCACCTTAAGTGCGAGTGGCAGCTGTGCCATCAAGCTTGCACGGTTCACACCAATCCGATCGAGTGCACCGGCACGAATGAGCGATTCAAGGGTACGGCGGTTAGCACGCTTTAGATCAATTCGACGACACAGATCAAAGATATCTTTGAACTCACCTGATTGACGTGCTTCAACAAAGCCCTCAATCGCGCCCTCGCCGACACCTTTGATGGCACCTAAGCCATAAACCACTGTGGTATCACCGTCTACGGTGAAGCGATAGAAGGAACGATTCACATCGGGTGGCTGAACCTCGAGACCCATTGAGCGACATTCCTCAATGAAGTTAACCACCTTGTCGGTATTCTCCATATCAGAAGATAACACTGCCGCCATGAAGGCCGCCGGATAGTGCGTCTTAAGCCAAAGTGTTTGGTATGACACCAAGGCATAGGCTGCTGAGTGCGATTTGTTAAAACCATAACCTGCAAACTTTTCTACCAAGTCGAAGATCTTCATCGCCAGGTTAGGATCGATGTCGTTATCTTTGGAACCTTCCTCAAAGACTGCACGTTGCTTCGCCATCTCTTCAGGCTTTTTCTTACCCATCGCTCGACGTAGTAAGTCAGCACCACCCAAGCTGTAACCTGCCATCACCTGAGCGATCTGCATAACCTGCTCTTGATACAAGATGACACCATAAGTCGATTCGAGAATTGGCTTTAAACAATCATGCTGATAATGCACATCTGGATATGAGACTTCTTCGCGACCGTGCTTTCGATTAATAAAGTTATCAACCATACCCGACTGCAATGGACCGGGGCGGAATAAAGCAACCAATGCGATGATGTCGTCAAAGCAGTCTGGCTGAAGCTTACTAATCAGTTGCTTCATACCATCCGATTCGAGTTGGAAGACCGCTGTGGTTTCAGCACTCTTTAGTAGATCAAAGCATTTAGAATCATCTAGCGGAATACGATCTATCTCAATGATCGACTCACCCTTTTGTTGTCGCTCGCGGTTAATCGTCTCAAGCGCCCAATCGATAATCGTTAAGGTACGTAGACCCAAGAAGTCGAACTTAACTAGGCCAGCAGCTTCAACATCATCCTTATCATATTGGGTAACCAGATTAGTGCCATCGGCTTCGCAATAGAGTGGCGAGAAATCTGTCAGGTTACCGGGTGAAATAACAACGCCACCGGCGTGCTTACCCGCATTACGCGCTAGACCCTCAAGCTGCAGCGCCATATCAATGAGCTGGGTGACCTCTTCATCATCTTTGTAGGCTGCCGCAAGGTCTTCAGATTCTTCTAAGGCCTTAGTTAGCGTCATACCAAGATCGGGTGGAATCATTTTCGCAACGCGATCGGTAAAGCCATAAGGGTGGCCCAACACACGACCCACATCTCGCACCACCGCTTTTGCCGCCATCGAACCAAAGGTGATGATTTGCGATACCGAATCACGCCCGTAAGTACGCGCAACATAGCTGATGACTTGGTCTCGCTTATCCATGCAGAAGTCGACGTCAAAGTCCGGCATAGAGACACGCTCGGGATTCAAGAATCGCTCAAAGAGTAAATCTAGCTCTAGCGGATCTAGGTCGGTAATCTTCAATGCATAGGCAACCAAAGAACCTGCACCAGAGCCACGACCGGGACCTACGGGCACGGCATTGTCTTTAGCCCATCGAATGAAGTCCGCAACGATTAAGAAGTAACCCGGGAATCCCATGCCATTGATGACATCAAGTTCAATTTCCAAGCGCTCACGATAAGGTTTTGCTTTCTCTTCAAAGTCATCAGCCTTTGGATCAAAGATTCGTTGCAAACGCCAATCCAGTCCTTTTCGTGATTCCTGCGCTAAGAAATCGCCAATACTCATGCCATCTGGCACTGGATAATCTGGCAAGAAGTTTTTGCCTAGCACCAAATCTAAAGTGCATCGCTTAGCGATCTCAACGGTGTTTTCAATAGCTTCTGGAATATCGTCGAACAGCGCAATCATCTCTTCGGGTGAGCGCAAATATTGTTCATCAGAATAAAGATGAGGGCGCCGTGGATCATCTAATGCGCGGCCATCACGAATACATACACGCACTTCATGCGCATTGAAATCATCTGCTCTTAGGAAACACACCGCATTGGTTGCCACCACTGGAAGAGATAAGGCATCAGCCAACGCAACACTTTGATGCAAGCATTCTTCTTCATCAGCACGACCTGTGCGTACCAATTGCAGGTAATAGCGATCGTCAAAAATGGATGCCCAATGTTTAGCACGTGATTTAGCAAGAGCTTGATTACCTGCCAATAAGGCAACGCCAACATCGCCTCGAGACGAACCAGACATAGCGATCAAACCATCACAGCTTTCTTTAGTTAGCCAATCCATATCAACCATTGGCAAACCAAGATGTTGCCCTTCGCGATAACTTCGCGACACCAACTCAGTCAGGCGTCGATAACCGGTAGCATTTTGAATCACTAAGACCAACTGGAAAGGTTTGTTGGCATCATCCGGATTACGAATCAGTAAATCCACGCCGCAAATCGGCTTAACACCCGCATTTACCGCCGCTTTAAAAAAGCGCACTAGCGCAAACATGTTGGATTGATCGGTGAGCGCAATCGCTGGCATCCCCTGCTTTGCCACCTCTGCAACCAAGGGTTTTATACGAGCGACACCATCGACCAGTGAGAACTCGGAATGAACATGAAGATGGACGAACTGCGCGGACATAGACGGAGGATACCGACCTCTGATCTAGCCTTCCAGTAAACGCTTCACCGGACCAAAAGATCGACGATGAATGTCGCTAACTCCTTGATTTTTAAGTGCCACAATATGCACCTTAGTTGGATAGCCCTTGTGCTTTTCGAGCCCATAACCTGGATACTTTTTAGCCAACTCGACCATCTCTCGATCTCGAGTCACTTTGGCCAAAATTGATGCTGCCGCAATACAGGCTTTTGAGTCATCACCGCCGACAATGGCTTCTGCAGGACATGCCAATCCAGGTGGGATTTTATTGCCATCAATTAAGGCCTTATCAGGGGCTAAAGGCAAAGCCTCAATCGCTCGGCGCATCGCCAGAAATGTCGCTTGTAAGATGTTGAGCTGATCGATCTCTTCCACTTCAGCACGACCAATAGCCCAAGCTTTTGCCTTTGCTTGGATCTCATCAAACAAACGATCACGTTTCTTCTCGCTGAGCTTTTTTGAATCTGCCAAACCTTCAATCGGTTTATCAGGATCGAGAATGACCGCCGCCGTGACCACCGCTCCGGCTAATGGACCTCGACCGACTTCATCTACACCACAAACCCACATTACCTATTAACCTTTGGCTGCAACACTTCATCAACCGCATCGGCGATTAAACGATCGGTATCCACTATCATTTCTCGATGAATATCGGCATAACGATGTGAAATGATCTGGCGCAGGTTTTCACCTCTAAAGAAACGCATCACTTCATTCGCTAAAGCATTCGGGGTGCAGTCATCTTGAATAAGCTCAGGCGCCAACACCTCACCACTAATGATATTGGCTAAGGCATAGTGCTTAATCTTCATCAAGTTGAACCATTTGATAATCGCGAAGGTTAGCCAATGCAACTTATATCCAATCACCATTGGGCGCTTCGATAACAAACCCTCAAGGGTTGCCGTTCCCGATGCACATAACACAACATCAGCTGCCGCAAGCGCGCTCTGTGTATCTTGCAAAATCACAACAGCCTTCAGGCCATGCTGAATGAGCTTTTCCTCTATCAAGCGCTGAAGCGTTTGATTTGCAGCTGGTATGACGAGCTCTAACCCCTCAATATGTTTTTGGCATTGCTGGGCGGCATTCAAAAACGGTTGTAATAGCTTTGAAACCTCACCTGTCCGACTACCCGGCAAGATAGCGAGCACTGGCGCATCTTGAGATAAGCCACAGACTGATCTTCCCGCAGCTTGATTAGGCTCTAAAGGCATCGATTGCGCTAAGGCATGACCCACATAAGTTGCATTCACATCATGCTTTGCTAAAAAGGCAGGCTCAAACGGCAATATGGCCAACAAGCCATCAACCGCTGCTTTGATTTTTTTAACGCGCTTCTCTCGCCACGCCCACACCGTTGGACAAACGTAATGTAATGTTTTGATGCCCTTCGCTTTTAAGGCTGTTTCTAGATCAAGATTGAAGTCCGGCGCATCGATACCAATGAATAGATCGGGCGGATTAGAAAGCCACCGTTGAACAAGACGCTTACGGAGCTTAAGTAATCTTGGTAAATGTTTGAGAACCTCAACCAAGCCCATCACCGATAAGCTTTCAAGTGGCTCAAAGGATTCGATACCTTCTTGCAGCATCTGAGAACCACCAACACCTTCGAAGGAAACATTCGGATGCCGGGCTTTAATGGCACGCATAAGTCCTGCGCCCAACAAATCGCCTGAGGGCTCAGCTGCAACAATCGCTATTCGCAGCCCTGATGACATAATTAACGCACGATAGTGCGATCACTCAAATCAATAAAGTCCAAAAATGGCTTGAGTGCTGACTCATTAGCCGCCATTTCACGCAAGACTTCAGTGGCTTCAGTTAAGCGCAGACCTTTTGTATACAAGGTTTTATAGGCACGCTTGATTGCAAGAATCTGCTCATCAGAAAAATCACGGCGCTTTAGGCCTTCACTATTAATGCCATGTGGCTTAACTGGCTGACCATTGACCATCACATAAGGCGGAACATCTTTATTGATGACACTTCCCATGCCACAGAAAGCATGTGCACCAATTCGACCAAACTGATGCACCATCGAGAAGCCACCCAAGATAGCCCAATCGCCTATATGGACATGCCCACCCAGAGAAGCGGCATTCGCCATAATGATGTGGTCACCGATATGACAATCATGTGCCACATGCGTGTAAGCCATAAAAAGATTATCACTACCAATCGAGGTCACGCCGCCATCTTGAGTTGTGCCACGATTAACGGTGCAAAACTCACGAAAGACATTGTTATCACCAATGGTTAAATAGGTGACCTCGCCGGCATATTTTTTATCTTGAGGATTCTCACCGATAGATGAGAACTGAAAGAAACGGTTATCACGACCGATCGTGGTTTCGCCTTTAATCACAACGTGCGAACCAATATTGGTTCCAGCACCTATAAGGACACCCGGACCAATTACAGTGAAAGGACCGATGGTAACGTTTTCATCTATTTCCGCAGCGGGATCAATCACCGCTTTTGGATCGATCATCTTAGAGATCTCGAGCGGTACACATAATCTCAGCCGAAGCGCAAACCTGGCCATCGACGGTACCTTTACCACTGAATGTCCAAATACCTCGGCGCTGTTTTAGAACTTCTACTTCAAGCATCAATTGGTCACCAGGAACAACTGGACGCTTAAAGCGTGCTTTATCCACTCCCACCAAGTAGTAGATTGCCTTACCAGCAACATCTTCACTTTCCATCGCTAGCAAACCTGTTGCTTGAGCTAAGGCTTCAATAATAAGTACGCCAGGCATGACTGGCTTTTCAGGGAAGTGCCCCTGGAAGAATGGCTCGTTAATGGTGACATTTTTGTAACCCAAGAGGCGCTGACCAGGCTCAACGTCAACCACACGATCCACCAATAAGAATGGGTAACGATGTGGCAATAAGCTCGTAATCTTTTTGATATCCATTGTTCCAGTCAAACTCCTCAAAGCACCATAAAAGATGCAGGTTTACTCTTTATCAGCCAACGCCTTTTCAAGAGCTTTGATACGTCGAGCCATATCATCTAGCTGTTTCAGTCTAGCGACATTCTTGCGCCACTCGTCATGATTTTGGACAGGAATAGTACCAGTGTATGCCCCTGCCTTGCGAATACTCTTAGTCACCGTGCTGGTTGCTGACACATGTGTACCATCAGCAATCTCAAGATGGCCAATAATTCCTACCATGCCGGCAATCGTGCAGTTCGCACCGATTTTGGTCGAACCCGCGATGCCCGTATTGGCCGCAATCGCGGTGTTCTCGCCAATCACGCAGTTATGTGCAACATGGATATGATTATCCAGCTTCACACCATCATGGATCCGCGTGTCATCTAAAGCACCACAATCAATGGCACAACAGGCCCCGATTTCTACATCATTGCCTATCATCACGCGACCGAGTTGCGGGATTTTCACCCAACGCTGCCCATCGCGGACATTACCAAAGCCATCACTTCCAATAACCGAGCCCGGGTGAACTAAGCAACGCTGACCCAGCTGCGATTTTGAGACAACCGTGACCGAAGCAACTAGATGCGTATTCGCCCCAATCACAACATCATCATCTAACACGCAGTTCGGACCAATCACAGCACTTGCGCCAATCGATACACGCTCACCGACACTGACATTCGCCGCGACATGAGCAGATGGATGAATGTCTGCCGAGTCAGCAATCACTGCTGATGGGTGAATGCTTTGGGAAAACTGTTGCTCAGTCATTCTTTGGGCGATCAATGCATACGCTAAATGTGGATGCGAAACCTCAATCACATTACCGGCACACTGTTCTACCAAAGAACCTGATGTGACGATAACTCCAGCACTAGATTGAGCTGCAAGATCGGCATACTTAACATCAGAGTAAAAGGCGAGATCGGATTGCGTCGCTTTTTCCAAGCTCGCGATTGATGAAACTTGATGCGACGCATCACCCTTGACTACCCCATCAACCCATTCGGCAATTTGAGATAGGGAATAAGCCATTACTTTTGTGGCTGAGCCACCGGCTTAGCAATCGACTGCAGTTGCTGCATAACATCATCGGTAATATCAATTCGTTCAGAGCGCCACAAAACACCTGCTTTCGCCGAAAGTATAATCTCCAAAGATTTACTTTTACCGACCTGGGCAATCACTTCATCGATCACGCGGAAAACGCGATTACGCTCTTCATTTGTACGCAACTGTTTGTCTTGCAGAAATTCATCTTTGTTGTAGTTGTAGCGCAACTCGCGTGACTTGATGTCCCGCTCTAATCGGCGTCGCTCATCAGTGCCCATTGAGCGCTTTTCCTTGTCTAGCTTCTCTTGAAGGGCTGCAATCTGATCACGCATTTCAATAATTTTTTGCTCGCGTAAAACAAACTCTTCTTCGAGCGTTTTCTCTACCTCTTTCATCTGAGGCGCATCTCGCGTGACTTTTACAACATCAACAAAGCCTACAGTTGGCGCAGCATGAAGTGTCGAAGCGCCCAGCAGGACAATTAAAAATAAATAACTGCGAAAGATGCTTTTTAAAGAAAGCATTAAAAGACCGTACCCAATGTGAACTGGAATGATTCAAGCTCATCTAGCGAGTCCTCTTTTAAGCCTTTCGCGTAACTCAAGGTTAATGGACCTACTGGGGACATCCAAGATAACCCAACACCTGTTGAGTAGCGCAATTCATTCCAATCAACATTATTGGTATCCATAACGGTACCGGCGTCCGCAAAGGCAACTAAACGCATCGTATCGGCATAGACAGGAGATGGAACATAAAATTCCGCATTCGTTAAGAGTTTGAAATTGCCGCCAAGGATTTCATTTAGACTGTCACGCGGCCCGATAGAACGAGCTGCGTAACCTCGAATTGAGGAAGGTCCGCCAACATAGTAATTCTCATAAAAAGGCAGCTTAGAGGTGCCGCCATAAGAATCACCGTAACCTACCTCACCGTTTAACGAGAACACCAAATCACCATACATTGACCAATAACGGCGGTGTTTAGCACTTGCCTTAAAATATTCCAATGAACTACCAGGAATTGTAGATTCAGCTGACAAACGTGAAACCGAACCTGACGTTGGCATCAATACACTATCACGGTCATCACTCGTCCAGTTAAAGGCCACATCTAGGTTTGTATAGGAAGTACCTTCTGCATCTTGCCAAGCTGTAATTTCATCAGATGGACTCGCGCCTTTCTCAAAATCTGAGAAATGAAGGTTTGATTGAAAGCTAAAACGATTGAATTCAGTCAGTGGAATACCGAAGTTAACGCCTAGGATAGTATCGTCGATTTTGTAACTGGCCGTGCTATCCAAACTATCAAAGTCGGTTGATTTATGGCTAAAGGTGAATCCACGACTCACACCATCGACTGTGTAATAAGGATTCGTATAGGCAACGGTATAGTCTTTTTGCGCTGACGCAGTTTTGAACGCTAGCGACACCTTTTTACCGGTACCGATAAAGTTATCCTGCGAAATGGCTGCATTGAAAGCCACACCATCGGCTTGCGAATAACCCAAGCCTGCCACCAACTGGCCTGCTGGCAACTCTTCAAGATCCACATTGACATCAACCTGATCAGGCTGACCTGGCACGGTTGGCGTTGCGACATTTACCTTTTGGAAGTAGCCGGTACGGTTAACACGCTCTTTGGATAGCTTAAGCTTTTCGCTTGAGAACCACGCCGATTCCATCTGGCGGAACTCACGACGCACCACCTCGTCTCGAGTACGTGTGTTACCGCGGATATTTAAACGGCGCACATAAACACGCTTACCCGGGTCAACGAAGTAAGTCACAACAACTGTTTTATCGTCTTCATTAATATCAGGAATCGCATTGACATTTGCAAAGGCATAGCCCTTGTCCGCAAGTAATGCTGAAACACGATCACTGCTACCCACAATCTCTTTACGATTAAAGGCTTCACCGCGACGCAATTGAATCAGAGGGAAATACTCATCGGTTTCGCCAACATACTCACCCGCTAGCTGAATATCCTTCAAACGGTAAACATCACCTTCGCTAACATTGATGGTGATGTAGATATCTTTTTTATCCGGGGTGATTGAAACCTGGGTAGAGTCAATTTTAAATTTGATATAGCCGCGGTCTAAATAATGCGAACGAAGCTTTTCTAAATCGCCTGATAGTTTGGGGCGAGAATATTGATCTTCATTAGTTAACCACGCTGTCCAGCTACCGGACTTCGAGTCAAACATA
>Ga0255762_10004569_pt1 | contig 10572 bp, 3 predicted proteins | sample 101ome_16_FD_179962 | JGI IMG/M metagenome (GOLD analysis project Ga0255762, IMG submission 179962) | Coastal salt marsh microbial communities from the Groves Creek Marsh, Skidaway Island, Georgia - 101401AT metaG (version 2) | ecosystem: Environmental > Aquatic > Marine > Intertidal zone > Salt... | reverse complement strand
ATTACTTGGTGATTGACGTCGACTAATTACTAATTGCATACGAGCGTATATATCTTCGATACTAAGACTTCCCGAACGTAAAGTGCTCGTCGAAAATTCTCCCGGGAGCTTAGAACTCCAATAAAGTCTATTTCCATTCTTAGTCAAGCCATATTCATTCCGGCCGTATTTATCGCTGGTCCAGCATTTACCGAAACATTATTGCGAATGGAATAAAAATAAATATCCCTATCACCAAAACCGATTCTCCCCTCTGTGCAATACGCCACAATATCATCCGTTAAAAATAAAGGGTCCGACTCACCCCAACCCGTATTCACTTGTTCACCTAAGTTGAATGGGTTTTGAATTTGAAACTTTGTTGAATCTTCATTGTACACAACATCTGCCATGTACACATCACCATCACCAAAGCCACCATAATAATCTGTAACATAAAGAACACGATCAAATGTTTGGTCAAATGTCATACTCGAATAGTTAAACTGTAGATCCTTCGTTAGCACATATTCGTCTGTTATTTTACCATAACTCTGATTAAAGAATCGACGTTTTATGTTCAAACAAAAAACATCACTGTCATTGACTATTTTATTTTGTGTTGAAAAGATTTGATTACCAAAACGATCCAACGAAGAAATTTCCACGTCGCGATTTACCGGCTGTCCTGACAAAAGTTCCGCTTCCCCACTAAATAAGTCACCTTTCACTTTTAAAATCTTTGTGTAATGGTCTGAAAATTTGGGATCGACATTTGAAAGTACACCTGAAGGAACACTCTTTCGTAAATTGTAGTACCATACTGAATCTTTTTCCGAGTGAATTACCCCATAAAACGGTGTAGTATCTATTGAATAATTAGAGACCACAATCTCTTCATTATTTTCAGTGGCAATGGTATCTCCACTAAATGGGAACAAATACCTCTGATTCAAAACACCCGTATTTGCGGTTATTAGCCCAATGGCTGTCTTGTATTTCCCTAATCTTTGTAGTAAACGAATTTCACAAAGTTTAAGTTCGACATCATTCTTTTTGGGAAAACGAGCTTTAAGTCGGCTTAATTCATTGTAAGCTTTTTGGTTTTCTCTTAACTCTGATAATGCTCGAATGTATGCTACTGATTCTCGATAATTACTACTCAACTTTGAGGAATCATATGTGGCAACCGCCTCAATATATCTATTACTCTTTACCAAACGATGTACTTCAGCTGATGGCGTACTTTTCTTCTGTAAAAAACTTGGAAGTTCTACTGCAGCAAGGTGAAATAAAATCCAGAAAAATAAATACTCAGGCCTTAACATTTAATAAAATCTATTTCTTTTCTTAACTCTCTGTTTTTCAAAATTTAGCCTATAGCTAAGTCCAAATTCTGTTGAACTAAATCTATTTTGGTCTCCCAATAAAAAACCAAAGTCATAGGCATATATCAACCAAAAATATTCATTCAATTTAAGTTGGGTTAATACAATATTTGAATTGTTACTTCTTATTCCATACCCAAGCATAATTAAATCTGGAACTACTAGGTATCCATTAACCTCCCACAATGGAGAAAGCCCCATGAATTGTTTCATTTGTGATGTAAACTTAAAGGAGAGCTTCTTGTTGATTGGAACATCAAATCCAAGGTTTAGGGATAAAAGTCTCCTTGCGTTATATCCCAAATTAATATTTTCTACCAAAATATCTCGGGTAATCAAATGGTGAGGAACTGAAGCACCCAAGTAAAAATGTTCACCACTTAACATAATCCCTCCTCCAATGCTTGGAGCATTAAAATTATAATCATTTCCAAACTGTGCAGGGTCACCTAACTCATCTGCAATCAATTGGGATATTCGCATGTCCATTGAAAACACCCCTAACCTCAGACCTGTAGATAAAAATAGTTTATTTGATATTTGCTTATGGAAAGCAATGTCACCAGAAAGCAAATTCAATGTAAGTGGTGACGCCTTTTTAAATCTTCCCATTTCAATACTCTGGAAATTTGCCCCTGTAGCAAAGGATTTATGAAATGGTGATTGAAATGAGACCGCACTATAAAGGGGACTCCCCGGTATACCTGACCATTGAATCCTAGATACAGCATCTAATTGCATCCTTCGATTCAGGCCGTTGTATGCTGGGTTTTGCATACTAGAAAACAAATCGTAATTGCTCAGAAGATTGGCTTGCTGACCCATCACTAGTTGCCCACCCATGGATAGACAAATCAAAAGCGCGCGTATGATCATCCTCAATTTCATGGCTTTAGGTAAAAGTTCCCCTTATTGGGCTTTCGTTTTAAACTAGGATCATTCAAGTTTCGGTGCTCGAGGATGTAGTAATAGATACCCTCCGGAAGGCCATTATCTCCTCCCGATATTAAAGATGATACACCATCCCAATTATTCTTATAACCACCGTTACTTCTGTATACTACTTGACCAAATTGATTGTAAATCACTAACTCTGAATCAGGAAAATTCGTCAATCCTTTAACTATCAAGGTATCATTTATTCCATCTCCATTTGGAGTAAATATTTCAGGAATAAATGTAGTCGGGTCGATATAATCCTTGAAAGTATTTCCGTCTGCATCTATATCACCTTCTTGTTTATCAGAAAGTTCATCATTATCTGAATCTAAATCTAAATAGTTTGGAATTCCATCACCATCAAAATCTGCTTCGGTTTCAATTTCATCAAAGATCAAGTCCCCATCACTATCTAGATCAATAAAGTTACCTGACCCGTCAAAATCTATATCATCCGAGGTCTCATTCTTATCCAATATTTGGTCATCATCACTATCCTCATCTAAGTAATTTGGATAAAAATCAAAATCGAAATCTTCAGTACCTTCTATTTTGTCAAGGATCCCGTCATCATCACTGTCAAAATCTTGGAAATCTGGCTTACCATCATAATCAAAATCAAAAGGTTTATAATCATAATAGTCTCCATATACGCCATTATATCCATCGAAATAGTCTACGATACCATCCCCATCCGTATCGGGACCGTCTTGACGACCATCATTATTGTCATCGATGAAATTATAAAACGATTCATAAATATCTGTGATACCGTCTCCATCAGAATCTAAATCATATGGATCCAATATACCATCTCCGTCAGTGTCGGGTGGATTTAGGACCAAATGAGTTGTTATACCTCTACCTGATGTATCATCACCACCTGCTTCCCAAATATCATTGAAACCATCGTTGTCTGAATCTAAATCTAAATAGTTTGGCACTCCATCGCCGTCGGAATCAATTGAGGTTTCAATAAAATCAGGTATGCCATCACCATCCGAGTCTGAGTCAACGGCATCGCTCAAACCATCTCCATCTCTATCGCCTTGAGACTCATCTTTATCTAGTATACCATCGTCATCACTATCGTCATCTCGGTAATCTGGTAAACCATCACCATCCGTATCGGGTATATTTGGAAATCCTTCTAGGTAGTCAAAAATCTCATCGTTATCAGAGTCTTGATCAATGAAGTCGGGTACTCCATCCAAATCAGTGTCGGCTGGTAATCCGTTACTCATGGGAATTGCCTCAATACCATCTGGAATACCATCACCATCTGAATCTAAATCAATAAAGTTAGGTATACCATCCAAGTCAATATCATCTGCCAATTCGATAATATCCTTTATTCCATCATTATCGGCATCTTGATCCTTCCAATTGCCTACCCCATCTAAATCAAAATCATCAGAACCTTCATCAGCATCAAATATTAAATCACCATCAGAATCAAGATCAAGCCAGCTTCCATTTCCATCTAAATCAACATCATCAACCGTCTCAATTGAATCTTGTATTCCATCGTTATCTGAATCCAAATCAATATAATTACCCAGACCATCCCCATCAAAATCGGCATTGGTCTCTACTAAGTCAGAAATTCTATCTGCATCCGAATCTAAATCCCTGTAATCTGGAATTCCATCAGCATCGGTATCTACTATATCATTTGGTTTGAAGTTTTCAATTCTATCCTGAATTTTATCGTTATCGGAGTCAATATCTTGAAAATCCCATATGAGATCATTGTCGGTATCCACTTTCACATAACCTTTAGACTCATTTGCCAATATGGGAATACCAGAGGTATTTACGAGGACACGACCTAATCCAATCAACCCATCCATATCAGGGTCAAATCCATTAACTTCAGAAATATCATTTAGTCCATCACCATCAGTATCTAAGTCGTAAATATTATATCGACCGTCTCTATCTAAATCTAACAGTATCGACAAACCCAAATTTTCATCCACGTCTAGTATTCCATCGTTATCGGAATCTTTATCGCGATAATTGGGAACACCATCTAAGTCAAAGTCGTATCCACTCTCGATAAAATCAGGTATACTATCTCTATCAAAATCTCCAGGTAATACGATTACTTTTTCGATCTTTTGAATTGACTTATTTCCCGAGTTATCTACCAAGGAAATGGTTACATAATTTTCTCCAATATCACTTGTCCCAAATTGAACTGGACTCAGATTTAAAATATAGTCTTGACAATTTTCAAAAATGGTATCAACTACCTCAACCCATTCTAAGTTTGCAAATCCAGAGGTATCAATATAGATGGTGGTAGTGGAAGTAGTAAAGGTTGGGGCTATGGTATCTTTTACATAAACACGAAACGACCGCTGAGAACGATTACCAGATATATCAATCGCCGAAAACTGCAGAATGTTCGTTCCAATGTCATCGCAATCAAATATGCTATCTGAAAAATAAATCTCTTTTATTCCGCAGTTATCGTAACATTTATTTAAAAACTGATTAACAGAAATAGTTCCAAAACCATCCACGTCTAAATAAACATTCAAGTCTTCAACATACAAAATCGGCTTAGATGTATCTTGTAAAGTCAATTCAACTAAAGATAGACTCAAATTTTCAGAAGAGTCTCTTAACTCATAAATAATGGTATTTGTACCAACGCTCGAGCAATCAAACTCCGATTTAGACAATTTGTAACTCTTAATGGCGCAATTATCAAAGCTCCCATCGTCAAAATAGTCCATGGGGATCTTAAGTTTACCTACACTATCGAGGTATGCTACTTTATTGCGAGAACGTAAATTAGGGGATATGGTATCGCGAACAAATACCAATGTGCTATCCACCGTATTATTCCCGCTATTGTCGGTTATGTTAAGATAAATTGTATTTCTACCCAAATCTGAACAGAAAAACTGGTCTTTACTAAATGTAATAGAGCCAATACTGCAGTTATCATCAATACCATTATTTACATCATTCAAATAGATTTTAGCAAACCCATTTTTATCCAAATAAGCAGCTGCTGTCCTTAATTTAGAAACGGGTTTAATGGTGTCAATTACAGTTAACGACACTATATCAGAGGAAGTATTTCCGCTGACATCTACCACGGTATATGTAATATTGTTCGTACCTAAATCATCACAGGAAAAGACATATTTATTTAAAGATTTACTAGAAACTTTACAGTTATCAGTAGTTCCATTTTCAATATCATTTACTGAAATCTGACAAACCCCAAAACTATTGAGATACGCATTGATCGATTTTGATCGGATTACTGGTGCGATTGTATCGATTACATTTATTCTGATTGTCTGAACTGAAGTGTTACCACTCTGATCGATAATCGTGTAAAGCACTGAATTGGTCCCTAAATCAGTACAACCAAAATTTGTTTTACTAAGAAGCCGTTTAGTGATTTTACAATTATCAAAAGAGCCCTTATCCACCATTGATGTATCTAACTTTACTGTACCGTTAGCATTCAGGTAGAGATCTAAGTTTTGATATTTAATAATAGGTTTAACCGTATCAATAACGTAGGCATGGGATTTTTGACTATGCCTATTACCAGAAATATCGGTAGCTGTAAACAGCACTTGATTTTTCCCCAATAGGGAGCAACCCACTGTATCAATGTTTACATGAATTGATTTTAAACTACAATTATCTGATGTCCCATTATTGAATTGATTGGCGTTAAATATAGCTAATCCCTTTGCGTTCAAATAGGCTTTGGAACTTTTAACCACCGTCCTAGGAGATATGGTATCCTTTAAGGAGAAAGATGAATTCATTGAGGTAGTATTACCCAAAGAATCAGTGCCTTTTATTTGTAAAACATTGGTACCCAAATTAGAACAGTTAAAGCTAGATTGACCTAATTCCAATTTAACTCCTCCACAGTTATCAAATGAGGAAGAATCTATCATGCTTACATCCAAAACAAAAGATCCTGTGCTATTTAAATAAAATGAAGGTTGCTTTCTTAGCACTAAACTAGGAGGTAGGGTATCGGAAGCTTTGATATTCACATTCAATGAATCCTGACAACCATTTTTATCCCTCAAAGTGACTAAATAACTCGAGGAGGGTAAATCAATAAACTTATCTGTAGATACAAACCCATTGGCATTTAGTCTATAGGAATACGGGGTAATTCCTCCCTTAGCTTGTAATTCAATAGTTCCTGTTGAATCATCAAAACAAAGATTATCGGTTTTAGACTTTACAGTGAGTTCCAATTCCTTGGGTGAATTAATATGAAAAGAATCACTTAATGAACATGTTTTTGCATCCACTATCGTCAGATAATGCTTGCCATCATTCAGGTTAAATACTACCGAGGAAACACTCAAAACCTTACCTACCTTATCCGTCCAATTATAGCCGTAAGGGGTGGTTCCTCCCTTAATGGTAGCCGATGCAGAACCTTTTTCACCAAAGCACTTCGGATCAAAATCAGTTAATACTAACTCAAGCGAATCAGGTTGTTTTAATTTGACCTCCGAAGAGTCCAAACAACCTTTGGAGTCCTCAACAACAATCGAATAATCGCCTGCAGCCAATTTTTTAGCAATGCTGGCATTCAATTTATAGTTTTTTGGACCGTTAATGTTAACCTTCCATGGGTATGTTCCTCCACTTGGATAAACTCTAATTTCACCGTCATTAGATTTGAAGCAGTTTAAATCCACTGAATTTACAGAGGATTGTAATTCTGCAGGAGAATTTACCTGAATTGTCTTAACCAGTTGACAGAGGTTGGAATCCTTAATGATTACCGTATAACTTCCGTTCCCAAGGTTAAGTCTATCCCTAGTTTTTACACCATCCGACCACTGGAAGACATAAGATCCAATCCCGCCCGAGGTATTCAATTTAATTGTCCCTAGGCTCTCACCAAAACATATGTTATCGGTTTTTGTAACAGATACGGTGAGTTTTGTAGGCTGAGAAATAATGAGTGTATCAGTATCTTCACAACCATTGTCATCTATTACATTTAACGTGTATTCTCCAGCAATACCATTGGTAATATTTGACGTCGCAATCGTCGAACTCTCAATCCCCCATTGAATACTGTAAGGTTTATTCCCCCCTGATATAGATGAATTAATGGTGGCATCATTGCCGCCAAAACATGAAACATGCTTAATTATAGCTCCTTTTGCAATAAGCGAATCAGGTTGTAATATATTCACCTTTGCCTCGCTCGTACAAGTACCTATAGAATCTGATATGTATACTGTGTAAGCACCTGATTTTAATCCGTTCAGTTTAAATTGTTGGCTTGAAAATGAATCAGGACCAATCCAATTGAGTTCTAAAGCCGTGTATTTGGATTGTACGTTTAACGTGATTTCTCCGTTTTGATCTCCGTAGCAACTGACATCAGTTTTAGTAAGTGTAGTTTCTATACTATCCGTATATCCAATGGAAATTATAGTATCCACGGAACATCCAAGTGAGTCTGTAAGTGAAAGACGATAAGAACCGTGAATGATATTACCCAACTCACGGTTGGTAGATAATAACACTCCTTCTGAATACCAACTTACACTGTAGCTACCTAAATTATTCAACACGCTGTCCAATTTGGACGAACCATCTTGACTATAGCCACATGTAGCATCCTGTTTTGAAACAAACAGCTCCATCTCCTTAGCGGAAACAATATGGGTAGTGAGTGTATCCGTTCCACCTAATGAATCTATCACCTTTAATGCATAAACACCACCAGGCAAACCACTAAAAACTGGGCTCGACTGTGTATCTGAGTTACAGATATAAGTGTACGGCGGGGTACCATTACTTACGGATAAACTAATAGAACCGTTAGAATCTAAATAACAGGTTTCATTGACTCGACTTTGAACTGATAAACCAATCACCTGAGATTTTGCATGGTTTATTACCAGTAAGAGGAATAATGAAATCAATATTTTTAGAACCCTGATCATCGAATCAAACTTACTTTAGAGTTAAAGGTTTTTCGTGAGTTATTGTTGTCAGTCACCACCAAAACTACTTGATAATTACCCATTGGCAGTTTATCTGTTCCGTTATACAAGTTACCATTCCAAGAATCCAATATATCATTCGATCTAAAGACCTCTATTCCATTCTCGTTATAAACCATCCATGTTGCGTACTTTATAGAATGAAAATTTCCCCTGATATGGAATTCATCATTTAGTTGATCATCGTTTGGTGAAAACGCTGAAGGAATTAAGATGTTATAATCAGGCCAAATGTATAATGGGTAATAAGCGGTATCGTAGCAATAATCATAAGATCCAACCACTAATGATACATTATACCACCCAGTATCTAAGTACTCATGAAAAACCTCACGCTCATCAAAGATTATATCGGAATTATCACCAAAGTCCCATTCATGTGTGTAAGCGCCATAACTTGAATCTCTGAAACCTACTCGATTCTTTAGAATCGTTGCACGTCCGGTGAATTTCGAAATACCCGCTTCTGGATTTGGATATACGTCTAAAGTATCCTGGAATTCGTATTTACAACCTTTATCTGAGAAAATCTTTAAACCTATTCCATACCTACCGATATATTGATATCTATGATTTGGTACTGAGTCTGAATACAATGACCCATCTCCCATATTCCAACGATATTCTTTTATCTCCCCCGAGTTAATATCTGGCTCAAAATCTATGGTCAGCAGCTCATTTAAACATGGATTTTCAAAGTCAATTAATGCTTCCGGTGTTGGATGTACAACTACTTTAAATGTATCACTACCTAAACAACCAAAATCATTTTCTACTATCATCTCAACATCAAACGTTCCATCATCAATGAACTCTTGCTCGATGTAGTTTCCACTACCAAAAGAGCCATCATCGAAGTCCCATGTTACATTATCATATTCTTTATAGAGATTTTCGAACTTGAACAAGTTTGACTCTAAACATTGCTGTGGAAGATTCGATATAATCTTTGTTTTGGGTAAAGGATTGACTTGATAATCTACTGTTGACGTATCTAAACAACCAAATTCAGTAACTGCAATCAACCTAATCTTATACGAACCAGGAGTCTTAAACACAGGTGAAACAAACTCTTCATCTATAATCACTGTATCGGAGTAAATCCAACGATTGGATGCGTTGAAACCTGAATTTGAAACATCTGATAGTCGAATATCCTGTTCATTTAAGCATACTCTTACGCTATTTTTATCTATTCGGGCTTCTGGCATAGCAAAAACGACTACCTGACCATCACTCGTATCTCGGCAGTTGTGAGATGTTTCTGTGATTAATCGTATTCTATAAACTCCCGTATCTCCGTATTCATAACTCTGTGGTGAATTATCAAATACCGTATCTATAAATCCATTACCGTAATCCCAAGAGTATAAAATGATTTCATCCCCTGAAACTCTCGAGTCGTTACCAAAATCGAATGAATTACCAAATAAACAGTCAGATGAATCTAGAACCCTCAACCTTGAATCCCCCTGTGGATGAATGGTAACTATACGCGTAAATGAATCGATACAGCTTTCATCTGTTTCTCCCTTAAGTGTGATTTTATAAGCACCATCATCAGAGAAACTATAATTCAAGGTATCTGATACTCCAGCCTTCTGATCATTAACATGCCAAGTGTATTTAACACTTTCAACTCCGTTGTAACTTGATTGATTAATGAAACCAAACTGGTTTCCAACAAGACAACGCTCAAATGTATCCGACACAAAGTTAATGGCGGGATTTTCTGTAGCTCGTATTACTTTATCAATCGTATCGGTACAACCAAAATCTGAAATACTCACTAACTCAACCGTATAAATACCAGCGGATTTGTATGAATGTCGAGATATTTGTTGTGTAGCAAAGCTTCCGTCACCAAACGACCAATATTCACTTTGGCTACCAAATGGAATTACACTTTCGCTCTGATAGATAAAATCATTATTCACCAAACATTGAATCGAGTCATTAATGGAGAAATTGGATGTTGGATGAGGGTATAAAGTTACAAAGTCAACCAATGTATCAATACACCCACTCGAGGTTGACCCTATTAATTGAATAATTTTGGCTCCGAATGAAGGAAAAGAAAAAGACGGATTTTGTTTATTCTGTATAAGGGTTGTGTCAAAATACCAATCATATCTAAGAGTATCTGATGAATTAATACTTGAAGTATTCGTGATTTCAATACGATTATTTTCCAAGCACTGCTCATAGTTGTTAACCGAGAAATTTAGATTTGG
>Ga0255762_10004560_pt1 | contig 10576 bp, 10 predicted proteins | sample 101ome_16_FD_179962 | JGI IMG/M metagenome (GOLD analysis project Ga0255762, IMG submission 179962) | Coastal salt marsh microbial communities from the Groves Creek Marsh, Skidaway Island, Georgia - 101401AT metaG (version 2) | ecosystem: Environmental > Aquatic > Marine > Intertidal zone >... | reverse complement strand
AAAAATGGTACTGTTGCACATTCAGACAAATTAGATAAAGTTGACATATTAGTTCTAGGAGAAACCGTAGCACAAATAGAACAAGATATTTCATTTGACGCTGATAGAGTAATTGACGCATCCAATATGCTTGTCCTGCCAGGTGGTGTTGATAGCCATTGTCATATAGAACAGAGATCGGCCTCAGGTCTAATTAATTCAGATACCTTTTATACAGGAACACACGCGGCAGCTTTAGGTGGTAATACATCAGTAATTCCCTTCGCCGCTCAATATGATGGTGACTCTTTAATCAAGGTTGTTGAAGACTATCACAAGCTAGCTAGTAAGGGCGCTCTTATTGACTACTCAATGCATATGATTATTGCCGGTCCATCAGAAACAGTTATTTATGAGGAATTGCCTAAATTGATAAAAGAGGGCCATAGTTCGATCAAAATTTTTATGACCTACGATAGGTTGCGAATTGATGATGAGAGTATTTTAAAGATACTCAGTCAAGCCAAAGAGAGTGGGGCGATGGTTTCTGTGCATGCAGAAAACCATGAAATGATTACAAATAAAGTGGCAGAATTACTTGACTCAAAATGCTTCCATCCAAAATATCATACCGATAGTCATCCGGTAGATGGTGAGGTGGATGCATTTAAAAGAATAATTCATATGTCTGAAATAACCAAGCAACCTATTATGATATTTCATGTTTCATCTGAAAAAGGTTTAGATGTTATCAGAGATGCTAAAAAGAGGGGCATACATTTTTTTGCGGAGACCTGTACACAATATTTAACATTAAATTCAAAATTACTCGATCAAGAGATTATTACCGATGGTGCAAAATGGATTTGTAGCCCACCAATACGTGATGAGAATGACTCAATTGCTCTATGGGCCGGTCTAGAAGAAAATATATTGGATTGCGTCACATCGGATCATGCGCCATATAGTTTTGATAGCAAAGGTAAATTTTTTAAAGGAAGTAATCCTAATTTCAAAGAGATTCCAAATGGAATGCCTGGTTTACACTGGAGGTTACCAGTTATTTTGGATCGTATCTTGCAAAACAAATCAAAACTCAGCATTCTTGATTTTGTGAGAATTACATCCACTACACCCGCTAAAATATATGGTTTATTTCCTAAAAAAGGACAAATTAATATAGGATCTGATGCAGATATTGTTATTTGGGATACGAATAAGGATATGCTGCTATCCGATAGCATGGTTGTTGATGGATCAAAATACAATCCTTATAAAGATTTCAGAGTAACTTGTTGGCCGAAAGAAGTTATTTTAAGAGGAAATACAATAATAGAAGACAATAACCTTAAAGTAGATCAGGGAACTGGGAAGTTTATACCAACAGCTTTGAGTGAATATATTTAAAATTTAATGTTTAAAATGGCGAATGCCTGTGAAGACCATTGATATTTTTGCTTTATTGGCTGTCTCTATTACCTCTTCATCTCTGATGGAACCACCCGGTTGGATAACAGACTTAACACCAAATTCTATTGCAGCATCTAATCCATCTGAGAATGGGAAAAAGCATCTGATGCAATGACGCAGCCATCTCTAAATTTATCATCATGGATGTTTTCATAAAACTTTTGTATTGCTATTTTTGAGGAGTCAACCCTGCTCGTTTGTCCTGCTCCAATCCCTATTGTTTGCATATTCTTAACATAAACAATTGCATTTGATTTCACATGTTTAACGATTTTGAATGCAAATATTAAATCATTTAACTCACTCTCACTTGGTTGGGAATTTGTAACAATTTTTAGTTGTTCCTTCTCTACAACATGGTTGTCCCTATCTTGAATTAGATATCCTCCATATACTGACTTTATAAATTTAGAATCCAGGGCATCATCAGAAATATTATTGTACTTAATAACTCTCAAATTTTTCTTCTTACTAAAAATCTCTAATGATTTTTCTGTAAAGTCAGGGGCAATAACTACCTCGGAAAAAATCTTTGTAATCTCGGTAGCAGTTTCTTCATCTATGGTTGAATTTGATATTAATATTCCCCCAAATGCACTTGTTGGATCACAAGATAGTGCTGATAAATATGCATCATGTATTGTATCTTTTTGGGCTACACCGCAAGGATTTGCATGTTTGATAATAGCAAAAGTTGGCTTATCTTGAATAAAATCATTAATCAACTGCATTGCTGCATCAATATCGTTTATGTTGTTATAAGAGAGTTCTTTTCCTTGCAACTGCTCAATCGAGCCAAAACCATTTTTCTCTGTAATCTTTAAAGATGCTGATTGATGAGGGTTTTCACCATATCTAAGTAATTTTTCAGATACATTTTTATTGTTTAAGTTATCTAGATTTGTATCTTCAACCTGTGATTTAAACCAATTACTGATGATATTGTCGTATGACGCTGTTAGAGCAAAAGCTTCTGAGGCAAGTCTCATTCTCTCATCTAAATCTAACCCACCTTGTTTTTGTATTTGTGATATTATTTTGCTGTACATTTCTGAGTTTGTTACGATAGATACTCGTTCGTAATTTTTTGCAGATGCTCTAATCATTGAAGGTCCACCAATATCAATATTCTCTACAATTTCTTGTATATTATTGCTGGATTCCATGGTTTTTTGGAAAGGATATAAATTTACCACTACTAGGTCGATCTCCGTTATTTTATGATTTTGTATAGCTTTTGCGTCCTCATCATTATTCAATCTAGATAATATTCCACCATAGATATTTGGATGAAGTGTTTTAACTCTTCCCCCCAAAATCTCTGGAAATTTCGTAATATCCTCAATATTAACGACGGGAACTTTGTTTTCTAGAAGTAGTTTTGAGGTTCCACCTGTAGAAATAATCTCTACACCCAAACTGTGCAATTGTGATGCAAATTCGACAATATTAGTTTTATCAAAAACACTAATTAGTGCGCGCTTAATCCTGATAATATTTTTTGCCATATTTATATTGGAAGACTAATTTTTATAAAAATAACAAACAAGATCAATTTTGCTTTTCAAGCATCTCAATTAATTCATCCAAATTAGGAACGTCTGTATAGTCTTCACTTAGACCACCCGCCCCTGATTTATTTTTGCATGCAAAGAATGTACATTCATCATCGAGAAGTCTGATACCATGGACTGTATTTCTAGGAATAAAAATTAAGTCACCTGGTCCAGCAGTTGTTGTCTCATCTCCAAGTAAAACAGCGAGTTTCCCAGATAAAATATAGATCCATTGTTCATCATTTGGATGATAATGTGGCGGAGGTACTTCTCCTTCTCTATATGTAACAATCCCTACTTTGAGAAGATCTCCTGCATATTGAATCATTTTTATATGAGGTCTTGCTACATCTGGTGTCGCTTGCATCTCATTTTTTCTATAAATTGGCATGGGCCATTCCTCCAAATATTACAAAGTATTCCAGTTGATATTATTATGTTTTTTGTAGGATGGAAATAAAGAAACCATCATTTCCACCATCTGCTAAAGTATTTGGTATAATACGCACATAGCCTTCTGGTTTAATATATTTTTTAACAATTGATATTTTTTCTTTATCAATTTCTTTAATTTTTACATCAGTTCTTTCAGTGAGAATTTTTTTAATTTGATCTTCTCCTTCTTCTCTCTCCATAGAGCACGTGCAATAAATTAAAATTCCACCTTTTTTTAATACATTTAAGCCATTATTGAGTAGTTTTTCTTGGATCGACACAAAGTAATCTAGATTAAAGTCTTTTCTTCTTAATATATCTGGATTTCTTCTTATTACACCAGTTGAGCTACATGGAGCATCAATCAGGACGCCATCATAACGTTTTTCTGGTGCCCAAACAGATGCATCAGCATGAATTATCTCTGCTTTGTATTTTAATCTCTTCAAATTTTGTTGAAGTACTTTTATTCTTTCCTTACTCGAGTCAATTGCTGTCACTATAGCGCCGGCTTGAATTAGATTTGCAGTTTTTCCACCAGGCGCAGCACAAAAATCAACAAAATTCATACCTTTAATTTCATTTTCAATTAGTTTAACTGGGATGGAAGCCGATACATCTTGAACCCACCACATGCCATCTGAATAGTATTTTATATCTGGAATAAAACCATAATCAAAAAGTCTTATTGTTCCTGTATTTAATGTTATGCCATTTATTTCAGACGCTAATTTTGATTCTGGGTATTTCACACTAATATCTAATGGTGGAGGTGTCAGCAATGATTGAGCGGACGATAATATTTCATTCGGCTTATATTGCATATTCCATCTGCTCCTTAACCAATCAGGCAAAAGAATATTGGCATCAAATTCTTTTAAATTAATATCGTCTATTTCACGGCTTATTTTTCTCAAAACAGCATTAACAAGCCCTTGTAATTTGTATGATTTTCTATCTCTTTTGGTTAAATTAATTGCAATATTTACAACCGCATACGGTGGAGAGCTAATTACAATAATCTGAGTAATTGAAATAAGTAGGATAATATGAATACGTGGCGAGTGTTCCTCGATAGAATTAGATAAGTATTTATCTAGAATTTTTTCAATAAACCCCCAATATCGTAATGTAGTCATAATTATATTTTTTGAGAAAGCGAGATCTTCTTTGGGGAGTGACTTATATTTATCTTTTGAGAGATAGAAATCAAAACTTTGATCGGTATTAATGTTTTTTTGAGTGATATTCATCAAAACATCGACTGCTAGTTCTCGAGCTTTGTAGCCAAGATAGTCTTTTTTTTTCAGATCATTGGGCATATTATATTTAATTTTTTTTTTAGATTATTATATCTAAGATATAATCATAGCAATAAAGCTAAAAATATGAATAAAGAAAAAAGAAATGATCTTCCTCCCGCTGCATTGAGAGCATTAGCAGAAGCAGAAGAGAGAAGAAAAAAAAATGAACAAGAAAAAAAAGATATGCCTAAAGAAGTAGATGGACCGGAAGGACCTGAGCCAACACGATATGGTGACTGGGAAAGAAAAGGTATCACTTCAGATTTCTAATTAATTATTTTTCCTGTTTTTTATTAAATCATCCACTACTGCTGGTTCAGCTAATGTTGACGTATCGCCGAGCTGAGCAAAATCATTCTCAGCAATCTTTCGCAAAATTCTACGCATAATTTTTCCGGATCTAGTCTTTGGTAATCCTGGAGTAATTTGAATATGATCAGGTGTAGCAATTGGGCCAATTATTTCCCTAACGGTTTGTATTAGTTCTTTTGTAATTGCGGCATCATCAAATTCTATACCTGCCTTTAATGTAACGAATGCATATATACCTTGTCCTTTTACATCGTGGGGAAAACCAACTACTGCAGACTCAGAAACTTTTTTGTTTGAAACTAGAGCTGACTCCACTTCAGCTGTTCCAAGCCTATGACCTGATACGTTTATTACGTCATCAACTCGGCCTGTTATCCAATAGTAACCATCATTATCCCTTCGACATCCATCGCCCGTGAAGTACATTTCCTTGTATGTTGAGAAGTATGTTTGCTCAAAACGATCATGATCACCATAAACAGTGCGCATTTGTCCAGGCCAAGAGTCGCAAATAACGAGATTGCCAGAGCACTCCCCATCAAGTACTTTTCCATCTGGGTCAACAATGGCAGGTTTAATTCCAAAGAAAGGTAATGTTGCAGAGCCGGGCTTTTGATTAATTGCGCCTGGAAGAGGTGTAATCATTATTCCTCCAGTCTCTGTTTGCCACCAAGTGTCAACAATAGGTGATTTTGCTTCACCAACGATATTATAATACCAATTCCAAGCTTCTGGGTTTATAGGCTCACCCACTGTACCTAATAGTTTTAAACTGGATCTTTTTGTAGATTTTACATAGTCATCTCCAGCTCCCATCAGGGCTCTGATAGCTGTGGGAGCAGTATAAAATATATTTACATTATACTTATCAATTATTTCCCAACATCTTGATGGGCTTGGATAATTTGGTAGCCCCTCATACATAACAATTGTGGCAGCATTTGATAGAGGTCCATATACAATATAACTATGTCCTGTAATCCAGCCGACATCTGCCGCACACCAGTAAATATCATCTGGTTTATAATCAAAGACGAATTGATGTGTCATTGAAGCATAAACTAAATATCCACCTGAAGTATGAAGAACACCTTTTGGTTTACCAGTTGAGCCAGAAGTGTACAAAATAAAGAGAGGATCTTCAGCACTCATTTCTTCCGGAACAGACTCATTGCTAACTGATTTAGCTTCTTCATGATACCAATGATCAATGTTATCATTCCAATCTATTGGATTTCCTGTTCTTTGAATAACAAGACTATGTTTAACATCCGTCCCTAATCTTTTTGCAATAGCTATGGCATTATCAACATTTTCTTTGAGAGGAATTATTTTTCCACCCCTTAACCCTTCATCTGCAGTAATGATTATTTCAGATTTACAATCGTCAATTCTTCCAGCAAGAGCTTCGGGGGAGAAGCCGCCAAAAACAACCGAATGTATTGCTCCGATCCTAGCACAGGCCAGCATCGCAAATGTTGCTTCGGGTATCATTGGCATATAAATAGTTACTCTATCACCTTTTTTAGTTCCTAGGTTCTTCAGTACATTAGCAAATTTACAAACTTCTTTATAAAGCTGCGAGTAAGTGAAGGTTTTTGTTTCTTTCCCATCATCACTCTCCCAAATTATAGCTGTTTTATTTGCATTTTTACTGAGATGCCTATCAACACAATTTGCTGACACATTTAAGGTTCCATCCTCGAACCACCGAATATTGATATTGCCTTTCTTGTATGAGGTATTTTTAATTATGGTATATGGTTTTATCCAATCAATTCTCTTCCCATTCTCTGCCCAGAATTTTTCAGGAGAGCTTATACTTTCTTGATATAACTGATTATATTTTTCATTATTTACATAGGCTTTGTTTGCCCAATCTAAATTTACTTTATTTCCAAAAAAATCACTCATTTCATTCTCTTTTTATGTTTAAGTTTAAATTTAATATGGAGATCCTATTTTACAGATGATATCCCATTCATGTTCTGTGACAGGCTGAACAGAAAGCCTAGAATTTTTTACTAATATCATATCTGATAATTCTGGCATGCTTTTAATCAAATCTAAGTTAACAGTATTTTTGAAGCTTTTGTGATATGCAAGGTCAACACATCTCCACGTTGGATCTTCAATTGTGGTGTCCTGATGAGACTCAGCTATAACTTGAACAATCCCTACAATATTTCTTTCTTTAACGGAATGATAAAAAAACCCTAAATCTCCAATTTTCATAGCATCCATATTATTGCGAGCTTGGTAATTTCTCACTCCATCCCATTGTGTGCCTTTATCACCTGCTTTAATTTGGTCATCCCATGACCAAGTACTCGGTTCAGATTTAAAGAGCCAGTAAGCCATTAGTTTCTTTCTTTCTAAATTTCTTCTTTCAAAGGCCTATTCATTAAAAGCCCAATTGCTTCATCAACATTATATTTATTGTACAGTATATTGTATATTGCTTCAATGAGGGGCAAATTGATATTTTTACTCTTTGCAATGTTGTAGACAGCTTTTGCCGTATGGTAGCCTTCAGTTAGGTAATCTATTTTAATATCTACGCTACCATTTTTTCCAATATCATAGCCTAATTGAGTATTTCTGGATTTTAAGTTAGATGCAGTTAGAACTAAATCACCGAGACCAGATAATCCAATAAAGGTCTCTTTTTTTGCTCCTAAGCATTCCCCAAACAGTATAATTTCATTCATCCCTCGGCTTATTAAAGAAGCAACAGATCCATCTCCCAAATCCTTCCCCATAGCTATGCCAGTAGATATAGCAATTATATTTTTTATAGCTCCACCAATTTGAGTTCCAATAATGTCTTCACTAAAATATGGACGAAAATTATTATTTGCCAATAATTCTCCAACATCTAACAGAACCTCTTTTTTTTCACATGCAAGAGTTAGAGCAGTTGGTTTGCCATTTGCTATATCAATAGCAAAACCTGGTCCAGATAAAACCATTGGTATCCAATTTGGCAGATTAATTTTACTTATTTCATGTAAAAGAAGATTTTTCCTAGTATCAATCCCCTTTGATGCGATTATGAATGGGATTTTCTTATCTTTGTTTTTTTGTATGCGTCCTGAAATATTATCAAATTCTTGAGTTGGTGAGGCATATATCAATATATCTGAGGCCGCAACATCATCTAAATCAGATGAAAAATGAATACTATCGTCAATTAGTATGTCTCTAAGCGAATTTGAAGTTCTTGTTTTTTCAAGATCACTAGCTTTTTGGGGATTGTGATGCCATAGCTTAATATTGTGACCATTTTTTTGTAAATTAATTGCAAGAGCAATACCCCAAGCACCTGCTCCAATTATTCCAAAATTAATCATGCTTTTACACCAGCCCCTCTAACTTTTTGGCCTTCCACATCAAGAGGCCATCTTGTTCTTAATGAGACATCATTTGTTTCTAAAACACCGGCATTGGATCTTTCGATTCCCGCCCATGCAATCATTGCTGCATTATCTGAGCATAGTTCTTTTGGTGCAACAAAAACATTAAATTCTTTTTCATCACTCAATTCTTTTATTGATGAGAAGATCTTTTTATTAGCAGCAACCCCACCAGCTATAACCACATTTAGATCGATATTTTTAAATTCATCCCGAAAACAGCAAATAGCTCTCTCCAATTTATCTTTCAAAACATCAATTATAGAGTCTTGAAATTCAGCACAAATATTGCAGGCTGTTTCTTTTGAGATTGGTATAGATTTTTCAATTTCTCTTCTTACTGCTGTTTTTAATCCAGAAAATGAAAAATTTAGTTCTTGAGAGTTAATTAAAGGCCTTGGAAATGTGAAATTATAATCTGTTTTGTTATTTGCCATAGACTCTACTATTGGACCACCCGGATATCCAAGGTTCAGAGATTTTGCCACTTTATCGTATGCCTCTCCAAGCGCATCATCAATTGTTGTTCCAAGTCTTGTATATTCCCCAACATTTCTTACAATTAAAATTTGCGTATGACCACCCGTCACTAATAATAAAAGATAGGGAAATTCTATCTTTTGAACCATTCGAATTGTCAGTGCGTGTCCTTCAAGATGATTAATTCCTAATAAGGGTTTTTTCGTAACACTTGAAATAGCTTTAGCGATTGTTACACCAACTAATAATCCCCCTTTTAGCCCAGGACCAGCAGTTACAGCAATTGAGTCCAAATTGTTGAAATCACAATCTGCTTCATTCATCGCTCTTAGAATAACTTCATCAATATATTGTATGTGAGATCTCGCAGCAATTTCTGGAACAACTCCACCATAGTCTGTATGTTCTGAAATTTGGGAGTGAACAACGTTTGATAATATTTCACATCTATTTATGCTATTAAGTTTTACAACTGCAGCAGATGTCTCATCACAACTAGTTTCTATACCAAGAACAATCATCTTTTTGTTTGCTATTAAAATGGATATGTTTTAAAAAATTTATCTGAAGGATAATACCATCAAAGAAACCATTTATATATTAATTTATCAATTTTGATTTAATGTCAGATTTAAAATCCAAAAAAATCTTAAGGATTGGGACCAGGGGAACAAACCTTGCTGTTAAGCAGGCAGAAATTTTAGCTAATAATATTGTAACTAAAAAAATATGCTCTGCAAATGATATCGAAATAATTAAAATTAAATCATCAGGGGATCTCGTAGGGTCGTCAATAGGGCCATATGATGGCAAAGGATTATTTACAAAAGAAATAGACCAAGCATTACTTGATGATAAAATTGATATTGCTGCGCATTCTACAAAAGATATTGAGAGTACCATTACCGATGGTTTAGATTTATTTGGCGTTCTTGAAAGAGAAGATCCCAGAGATGCGCTAATAACAACTAACAGTTTAACAAGTATTGAAAATCTTCCTGGTAATTGTCTTGTTGGTACCTCATCTCCTCGTCGTGGGGCAATTATAAAATCCATTAGAGAAGATATAGATGTAATTGAGTTCAGAGGAAACTTTGAAACTCGAATTAGAAAATTAATTGACAAAGAAGTTGATGCAACTTTTTTAGCTATGGCAGGAATAAATAGATTATCTTTTAAAGATTGTCATATCCTACCAATAGACACAGATACAATGATTCCAGCTGCAGGACAAGGCGCTATCGGACTTGTGGCAAAGATAGGTGATCAAAGGGTAATAGATATTATTCAAAAATTAAATCACAGTGAATCCTTTACTTGCATAGTTGCGGAAAGATTAGTTTTAGAAAAATTTGGTGGTTCTTGTTTTCAACCAATAGCAATATATTCTCATTATACTGGGATAAATGAAATATCAATAATCGCAATGATATCAAATACGAATGGTAGTAAAACTTTCAAAATCAAAGAGGCGGCATCAGAAGAGACAATATTTGATATAGCTAGCGATATTGGGCAAAAATTGTTAAAATATTACCAAGAAGAATTATCAAAAGCCACAATTTAGTCCAATGAAATTTGTACTTACCAGACCGATTGAAGACTCTAAAAGGATTAAGCAGAG
>Ga0255762_10004558_pt1 | contig 10579 bp, 10 predicted proteins | sample 101ome_16_FD_179962 | JGI IMG/M metagenome (GOLD analysis project Ga0255762, IMG submission 179962) | Coastal salt marsh microbial communities from the Groves Creek Marsh, Skidaway Island, Georgia - 101401AT metaG (version 2) | ecosystem: Environmental > Aquatic > Marine > Intertidal zone >... | reverse complement strand
TAGAAACCGAGGTAAATCAGGAGGTTATTCAGCGCCACCAAAGGGGGCTGTCGGACCCAATAGACCGACGCATCAGCCTGCCCATAACCCCAGACCATCAGCACAATCGACAAGAGCAGCAGCAGGGCAATGAGCGGACGCCCAGCCGCTCCAAGTGCCGCCCGCGCACGCGGCGCAATACGCTTGAAAAGATGCGCTAGCGACCAAAGCAACAGTCCACCGGCCAGCGAAGTCATCGATTAGCCCCTATGATTTTATGCTGCGACTCACGGCGCGTATCTATTGTTTTGCTGCCCGCTGCCGCAGCGCGGCGAGGCGTTCACCCATCTGACTGTAATCAACCGTCTTGGCAAAAGCATTGCCGCGCTCACCCTCCAATTCGAGCGCATCGCCAAGCGTTTGTTTCACGCCATCATTCATCAACGCTTTTAGCGCAAAGACGGCCTTGGGGTCCGAATCGGCCATCTGAGCCGCGCAGGCGAGCGCTTCGTCAACCAACTGCTCTGGCTTACATACCCTGTTGACCAATCCCCAGGCCTCGGCCCGATGCGCATCAATAAAATTTCCGGTCAGACTCATCTCTCTGGCCCGGTTAATCCCGATAATCCGGGAGAGCTTTTGCGACAAGCCCCAGCCAGGCAGGATGCCTACGCGAGCGTGCGTATCGGCGAAACGGGCTTGGTCACTTGCAAATAAAAAGTCACAGGCTAGCGCGAGTTCAAATCCACCGGTCACTGCCGCCCCATTTACGGCACCGATGATGGGCTGTCGACACTGCTCCAGCGCCACCACAATGGGGGATGAAGGGCCCAGTCCCAGACCGGATGAGAGCAACTCAGGCTCATCCGTCAGTGCCTTCAGATCGACCCCGGCACAGAAGGCCCGGCCCGAACCGGTCAACACGATCGCTCGCACTGAATCTGACTCGGCCAGATCAGTGAAGGTATTGATGATGGCTTCGGACAAATCGCGATTCAACGCATTGTTGGCCTCGGGACGGTTAAGCGTGACGAGCGCCACTCCCGCTTCCTCATGAACTGTGATTACCGACACGGTTACTCCTCGCTAGGACTCGTTTGTGTCGCAAGCTATCAGACACCTCAGATCAAGAACAGCCCTCGCGGGACACGAATACGCCAGCCTCCGCCACTCGTTGTGGCTCGAGGCTAATCCCCGATCACTGTGCAAACGTTGTAAGTAGCCTGGTCACCAGGCTGGCTGCATGCGCACCTGATCCGGAATCGTATTAGGAATGGTCGGGAGCAAGAACAGCCTTGCGAAAGTCATGCCCGATCCGATTACGCAACCGAGCTTTTTGACGGCCGCCACCGGACCTCGCTGTCCTTCAAGTGCTTCTCTCGCTTCCTGCAACTCGCGCATTCGCTCGAGACCCGCCCGGAAACGTGGGTCATCTGTGTTGAGCGTGAGTGGGAACACCTGCTTCGAAATTTCGGTCGTGATATCAAACACCGTGTAATCAAATTCGGTGACGTCCATACCAAACGCCTCATAGAGCTTTGGTCGGGAGTGGTCCCTGACATACATCGTTGAATACACCGCCAGCAGGAAAAAGCGGATCCATAGCTTGTTGAAACCGCTCAATAAGCTCGGGTCGGAGCGCATGATGAGCGCGAACCCCTCACCGTGCGCGAATTCATCGTTACACCACTCGAGGAACCATTTGAAAATGGGGTGAAACCGCTTCTCCGGATGACGCTCTAAATGTCGGTAAATCGTGATGTAACGCGCGTAACCTATTTTTTCTGACAGGTAGGTCGCGTAGTAAATATATTTTGGCTTGAAAAAAGTGTATTCCTTTTCGCGCTTCAACACGCCCAGATCGACCGCCACGCCCAACTTGTTGAGTGCCTTGTTGATGAACCCGGCATGCCGCGATTCATCGCGTGCCATATAGCGCATCAGTTTAGCCACCTCGGGATTGCTGACGTTTTTCTCAATCTCCTGATAGAGCACACACCCCGAATACTCAGCGGTGATGGATGAGACCAGCAAATCAAGAAACTCTGCTTTCAGTTCTGGGTCTGATTCCAAAATCGACGGGTCGTACTCGTAATTCTGCTTGAAATGCCCACGATTTTTATCCAGCTCGAAATCTCGCATCATGAGATCCCACTCTGCACGGACCGGCTCGATATCGATCTTCTCCATCGCCTTGTAATCCGTGCAATAAAATCTGGGAGCCAGCGGCTGACTTTCAAGCGCCTGCTGGGTCGTTAGATTCAAGGCGGCCCCCTGATCACTGGATTGGTTCATGACGTCCCCCGAAACAGTCTTGCTCATCTGGCGTCGGACACGCGTTTGGCATTGTCCAAGCTTGTGTCCAAGTTTTTTAACATTTAATTGTCAATTTTATTTGACTATTGGCGCGGGGGCAAGCAACCTGATGGTTGACGGTTAGTTGTCCATAACCTCCGGATTCGCGCGGAGTGCACGCCATGCCCAACACACAGCAGCCAGAGGCGACCTCTCCTGCCCACAATGAACAGACGTCCCCCCTATTCCACCTGGCCTATGTCAGCACGGAAACTGCGCCTTTCTCGCCTGATTCGCTGATTGCGTTACTGACCGAAGCGCGCGAGGAGAATGCGCGCAACGACGTGACGGGCTTGCTTTTGTATCGCGAGGGTTCGTTCTATCAGGTGCTGGAAGGCGACCCAACCGCTGTCAGGTCGACCTTTGATGGAATTGAACAAGACCCCCGCCACAAGGAAGTGCGCATTTTATTCAGCGGCCAAACCGAAACGAGAGAGTTTGCAGATTGGCAAATGGGATTCATTAATTTGGATGGCGTTGCCATCGAAGAGTTAAAAGGATTTTCTAACTTTTTGACTCGAGACGCCCAACCACAGGAGTTTTTGGAAAATCTCAGCCGGGGAAAACGGCTCGCCATGATGTTCAGGTCGATGCTGTAGCGCGGGACCTGAAACGAGGCCTCCAGACACCCAGGGCAACGTTCGCGGTTGCCACCAACCCGATGATGATCAACGACCACTGCTCCGATGATGCAGTCTGACCAAGTTGAGCCACCAACTCTGCGTCCTCCAGCGCGCGGGCCGCGCGGAGCGCCTCGCGCTTGATGGGGCTCTGAATTCCCAGCAAACTGCCCTCAAGCATGAGTACGGTGGTCACAAATTTGGCCCATACCCAAGGTGCTGCGTGAAACCCGGGTACCGCGGCCATTGAGGCCATGCCAAATAGCAGACTGACCAGCAGCGAGGGCATGAGAACAAGCGAAGCAATACGCTCCATCGCCTGCCGCTGGGCAGCATAAATCTCCAACGCCTCATCGGGATGCGGTAGCTGTTGATGGAGAACCCAAAGCACCACTACGGCACCGAGGAAGCTGATCGCTGTCATGGAGTGACCGAACTTCAGAATGTGCCTCATAGTGCTTCTCGCAATTTCAACTTGGTGACACTTTGCTGATAATAAGCCTGCGACAGAACTCAGATTCACCAGTTGCACAGGATCGCTCACTGTGCGCGGACCGGGAGCCCATTTGATGAACACACCATACCCCACCCTTCAGTACGGCCACAGCGAAGAAATGGGTCTACTGAGAGACTCTGTTCACCAGTTTGCCTCCGAGGAGATCGCCCCGCGCGCTGCAGACATTGACCGTGAGAACGATTTCCCAAGCGATCTCTGGCGCAAAATGGGCGAACTAGGGCTACTGGGTATTACCATTTCGGAGCAATACGGTGGCAGCGGCATGGGCTACCTCGCCCATGCCATCGCGATGGAAGAAATTTCGCGAGCCAGTGCCTCGGTGGGCCTGTCCTACGGCGCCCACTCAAACCTCTGTGTGAACCAGATCCGACTCAATGGAAACGAAGCGCAACGAGCCCAATATCTACCAAAACTCTGCAGCGGAGAGCACATCGGTGCTCTGGCCATGTCCGAGCCGGGAGCAGGGTCCGATGTAGTGAGCATGAGGCTCAGAGCCGAGCGCAAGGGCGACACGTATCTTCTCAATGGCAGCAAGATGTGGATCACCAACGGGCCCAACGCCGATGTTTACGTGATCTACGCCAAAACCGCTCCGGACGCTGGCTCCAAAGGGATCACCGCCTTCATCGTTGAACGCGATACACCGGGATTTTCAAGGTCACCCAAACTGGACAAGCTGGGCATGCGTGGCTCGAATACTTGCGAGCTCGTCTTCGAAGATTGTGAGATATCGGCCGAGCAAGTCCTGGGAGAGGTCAACACGGGCGTGCGGGTACTCATGTCGGGCCTGGACTACGAGCGAGCGGTCTTGTCCGCCGGCCCGGTCGGAATCCTGCAAGCCTGCCTCGACGTGGTAGTGCCCTACGTTCACGAGCGCGAGCAGTTCGGTCAGGCCATTGGCGAATTTCAGCTCGTCCAGGGCAAATTAGCCGACATGTACGCCCGCTGCTCGGCGAGTCGCGCCTATCTTTATGCGGTCTGTGAGGCGCTGGATCGAGGCGAGCAGAGCCGCAAGGATGCCGCCGCACTCATTCTCTACACGGCGGAAGCGGCAACGCAGTCAGCACTCGACGCGATCCAGCTGCTGGGGGGGAATGGCTACATCAATGATTATCCAACTGGGCGACTGCTGCGGGATGCCAAACTCTATGAGATTGGTGCGGGCACTTCGGAAATCAGGCGAATGTTGGTGGGAAGAGAGCTCTTTACCGACAGCCGCTAGCCACACCTACGGTCCCATTTAATCAGCTTGGTGCGCCCGGCGGAGCCAGTGCACTGCCAAGGGCCGGCACACTTGGGGGAAGACCAGCCTGCCCACTCAAGGCCAGCGACTGCCTGAGTGATGATGCCAGCGCGGTAGTCAGCACCCGCTGCTGGTAAGGAAGGTGACGCTCTCCTTTTCGGAGTAACGCCTCCCAGCTGCCCGACTCCAAAAGTTGCTCGCGAATTCCCTCGAGGTAGTTCACGAGTGCAGTGTGCACCGGCGATCCCTCGCTCGCGGTATCGTCAAACGCCACCGCCCAAGTCATGTCATGACGCATGTGGCACTCACCTACATAGGCACCGGATAGGCGAGCACCCCACTCTTCGGGCGAAATAAGCGACAGGCGCCACTTTGCTTCACTCAAATACAAATAATATTGCTGACCGGGCGTCACACGGAATCCAAACGCCGAAGATAGGACCAAAGCTGACCAGCAGTAGTCCACCGCCGCTTCTTCGCTCGACTTGGCACGCATTTGGTTGGGCGCTGCAGCATTCAGGTCCTGAAGCACCAGCACCAGGCCCTTATCTTGGTGGGTATTTTTGGCGCGAGCCGTCACGAGTTTGTCCGCTGGAAATTTCTGAGTCGCTAGTGTGAAGGATTGGCGAGCTAGAACCAATTGCAGACCAATAACAGCTTGCGAGGTCTACGCCAAGTTCGGGTGACGGGCGAGCACCGCGGCCTTAAAGTCGGGCGGAATAGGACAGCTCTTGCGGGTCGCCTTGTCGACAAAGACATAAGTAAAGCTCCCTCGCCCGATCGCCTCCTCCGTCCTGAGATTACTCATCACAAAACTGATGACGAGACTCGAATTTCCCACGCGCTCTGTCTGTACCTCTACTTCCAATATGTCGCCAGCAAGACTTTCCCCTAAAAAATCCATGTTGGCATTGACCGTAAACGTCAGAAAATCGGGTCCAACAACATCAGCAATATCCAACCCCATTTCGTTCCAGTACTCGCCCAAAATCTCGTCAGCAAATACAAAGTAGCTTCCGAAAAAAGCGTGCCCATTGGCGTCGGTATCGGCAAAACGCACCTTGATCGTGCCTCGGTAAGGGTTCGTCATGATAAGAGCTCCTGATTAGGGCAATGAGTTCTGGGTCGGACGCGCGACGAGTGCGGTCACAAAGCCATCCCGCTGCGCTTGGCACACTGCGGCGCATCTTGAGCACCATCGCCCGGCGGGCATTATGCCCAGCGAGTTGTCTCAGGTCATCCCTCTCCAACCCCTCGAGCACGCGCAAAAAAGCGTCCAGCAAACCCTGTTATCTTCCTCGATGAAACACTATCATTCCGCGCTTTCCGCCATGCGCCTCTGGCGCCATCCACGTTTTTAGGAATCAACCCATGAATACCACCTCCCTCGTTGCCGCTTTTATTGTTGTCGTCTCTGCCTTGATATGGATGGGTATGCACGGTAACAACGCTGACTGGACCGGCAATCGCAACCAATGCGTGGGAGAGTGCTACGAGCAGTGGAAAGCGGATAACGAAGGCGGCATCGCAGAGATGGAGCAGGTCAAACAAGCCGCGTTAGCAGCCGCATCACCTGAAGCGCTTGGCGAAAAGTATTTTGGCCAGTGCATTGCTTGTCACGGCGGCCGTGGCGAGGGCGGCATTGGCCCCATGCTGGCAGGGCAAACCGCCGCCGATATCGTTGCCAAACTGACGGCCTATCGGGCAGGACAGGAACGAGGCGCGCAATCTGCCATGATGTATCCCGTTGCCAAGCCCATGAGCGACAGCGACATCGACAATCTGGCAGCCTACGTGGCCTCGCTTTAGCGATGTCTGCGAGGAGTGGGTATCTTCCGCTCCTCGAAGGTTGAGGCGCAGGTACCGTTAAAAGCGATACGACACCTCTATCTCGAACTGGTGCATGGTCAACTCGATCCGCTGACTGGGGTCGAAGAAATTAGCGCCGCTGATGCTGTTCTCAGGCGCATACATGAATGCAATAGAGAACTCGTTGCCATTCTGCCGTTGATAGGAAAATCCCCCCGTAAGGTGATGCTCCATTACCGCGGGTGCAAGAATGTTAATCGTGGCGTCGGCAGATTGAATGGGTTGTTCGCCATAGGCATACCCAAACCGCCAAGTGGTATGGGGTGATGCGCTAGGAGACCAGTCAACGCCCAACTGGATGACGGTCATATCGTCCCAACCGAACCCAAAGCCTTGATCGCCCCCTAGGCAATTTTCTACGTTCATCCCTCCCATGCCCGCAGTAGGGCAGCCCATAACGTTGGCGAGCGGATTGCCTACAGAGTCAACATCACTAAAGAAGATGTGCTCGATATCAATGTGGTAGCCAAGGTTGGGCTTGGGGCGGAAACTGATGCCTGCGCGGGCGGAAGCTGGAATATCGAACCCACCCGCCTCTGCGAACAAATCGCTGTAGTCATCAAATTCCCCCATAGAGATTTTTGACTGGTAAGCCAAAGAAAGGGAGACCTGATCGGAGGCTGCAAAAACGCCTCCCAATTTAAATCCGATCCCGGCGCTGGAATCGGAACCATTATTGGTCAGATTTTGCGGCATCTGGGGCATACCGGTGGTGATGTAGCTATTGGCGTAAGTCTTCGTATAGGGAGCAAAGGTTCCCACACCCTCCGCTTCAAACATCTGGTACGCAATCACGGGGGCGAAACCCAGGGAGAGGCTACCGAACTGGCGGCTATAAGAAATATCGAGAAAAGCCTGCATTAAATCCACACCGGCGGTGCCCGCACCGAAGGTACCAGCCATGGTCATGGTCGGCGCTGGCCCGGGGCCGTCGGGATCGAAGGTCGCCGCCGCGCCGTTGTACTCCGTATTCATTCCGCCGCGACCATAGAAAGAAAACGTCAACGCAGATTGATCGTCGATTCGCCAGTTATAAGAGATATAGGGGATAGGGAAAAAATTGTTGTCGCTCTCGACGGTGCCAGCAACTTGCGAGGGAGAGGACTGAAGCGTAAAGGATCCTCCTTGTCCCATATAGGCACTGCCACTCAGGCTGTATTCTCGATAAGGAGCAAAAATACCCAGCCCAACATTCCATTGCTGATCAAGCAGGACGCCAGAAGCTGGATTATTCGCCGCGTCAATTGCCATCGTCGGCGAAGCATCGCCCGCGCCCGCCATCGCCTTATTGTGAGTGCCGACTCCGTGGGTGAAATAACCGTTGGTGGCAAAACCATCGGCCGCCAACATCGTATAAAAGGCGGCCCCCACCCACGTAATCATTTTCTTATGCGTCATATTGATCCCCTCATTATTAATGGCTTGCCATCGTCATTGCTTCATCGATTGCTCGAGCGCTCAGTCGCTGCGTCGCCTCTGCAGCCTCTCGCCACCATAACACTTTTTGGTTATATGGTTAGATTAATTAGTTATTTAAAAGGGGTCGCCGTTATGCGGCTTGATCGATGTCAGCGCATCAGCCTCCGGCCGTCACCCGCCTTAGCTCTAACCCTGTGGGTCACAGGCTCCCTGTTGAATCCGGGAGCCCACGCATTTGAGGCAACCATCGAGCGCGACGCCTTGGGCGTGCCACACATATACGGCGAAACCAATGCCGACATGGCATTTGGTCTTGCCTACGCGCAAGCGGAAGACGGTTGGGAGATTCTCGAGGAATCTCTGCCTTATTACCGGGGTCAGGCCGCCCAATTCTTCGGTAAAGATGCGGCAGCAACGGACTATCTGGTGAAATGGCTTGGCTTCTGGCAAGTCATCGAGCGCGACTACGACGCATTACTGAAGCATGATACCAAGGAATACCTGAAGGCCTTTGCGGAGGGCTTTAATGCTTTTGCGGAGGCGAATCCTGAGCGCGTCTCGCTCGACGTTCTGCCCGTTACGCCACAAGACGTGATTGCCGCGCACATGCTCCGGCATCCCCTGTTTTACGGGTTCGAGAAATCGATCTCTGCGATCCGCGCAGAGAGTCGCCAGTTTGAGGTAAGCGAGCCCCCCATACTGCCCAACACTGCCATCACGCTGGGCTCCAACGCCACCGCAGTCGCGCCGCTGAGAAGTCGGGATGGCTCTACGCTTCTCATGATCAACTCGCACCAACCTCTGACCGGACCGGTTTCCTGGTATGAAGTGCACCTGCGAAGCGGCGAAGGGATCAACGTGATGGGCGGACTCTTCATTGGCGCGCCCGCGCTGGGAGTTGGCTTTAGCGAGCATCACGGATGGGGAGCGACCGTCAATCAACCAGATCTCGTCGATGTGTTTGTGCTGGATATTGACCCGGAAAATGAGAACCGGTACCGACTCGACGGAGAATGGCGCGAACTCGAAGCGTTTAATATTCCGATCAAGGTTTTACTCTGGGGATGGCTACCCTGGACGGTCAACGAAGTGGGCTATCGCTCCGCACACGGTCCGGTCATGAAAACGGACCATGGCACCTACGCGTTGCGTTATGCAGGCATGGATGAGATCCGACAAGTCGAACAGTGGCTCGCCATGAGCGCGGCTCAGTCATTTGACGAATGGAAGGCCGCTATCGCCCTGCAGCACATCGCCAGCTTTAACTTTGTCTACGCCAATGCGGATGGCGTCATTCATTTCATTCACAATGCCATGATGCCGCGGCGAATCCCCGGATGGCGCTGGGATCAATACTTACCGGGCGACCGCAGTGATTTGATCTGGAGCGAGTATCTCTCGATCGACGAGTTACCCAGTGTGACCAACCCGATGTCTGGGTATGTTCATAGCGCCAATCAGTCGCCCTTTCACGTGAGTTCCGCGGGCAGCAACCCGGACATCTCTGACTACCCGATTGAAAGTGGATGGCCAACGCGCATGACAAACCGAGCTGTGCGAGGTCTGGAGTTACTGGAGGCCAATCGCGCCATCAGCGCCGCCGATTTTCACGATCTCAAACACGATAACGCCTACTCTCCTCGGTACCGAGGCTATCGCTACCTGGAGTCAGTCGCCGCACTGAGCCCTGAAAATGCCCTGGAAGCAGAAGCGATCCAGTTGATTCGGGACTGGGACCTGCATACTGATCGGCAAAATCGTCGCGCCGCTTTGGGGGTCTGCATTCTTCTCGAGGAATGGCAGGCGGAGCGCAAGAGCGCCCCCCCTCCCGCGCCACGGATCGCATTGAACACATGTGCGGACTCGATAAAGGACGTTTCAGGGCGCTTGGATCCGGAATGGGGCGCGGTGCAAAAACATGGGCGCGACGGGCGGATGTGGCCGGTCTCTGGCGGCCCGGATACGCTACGCGCGATGTATGCCGAGCGCCTTGAGGAGGACGACCCTCATTTCACGGTGACCGCTGGAGACGGACTGTATTACCTGATTGAATGGAAGGCCGATGGCACGCAGCAAGTGTTCGGGACACATCAGTACGGTAGTCACATGACAGATTCCGCCTCACCCCATTATCTTGACCAAGCAGAGGCGTTTTCTCTCGAAATCACGAGATTGCGGAGCTTAAAGCCCCCGAATCGCGCTGCTGGCGCGAAGCGCTACACAGTCTCTCATTAAAAACTGCTCGCCCCACACCGTTAATGCAGGCTGCAAAGTGCCCGTGCGATTTCGGGACTTCACAACACATACGGTTTACTACACCGAGTTTGCGATGACACAAAGTGGAAGCAATGTCATGCTCTACCCTGATAACGAGGAAAATCAATGAATGGTGCAGAATCGCTGATCAATGCACTTGCAGAGCAAGGAATCGAAGCCTGCTTTGCCAATCCCGGCACTTCAGAGATGCAACTCGTGGCTGCGCTCGACAAGCAACCGGGAATCCGCGCAGTGCTCTGCCTCTTTGAGGGGGTTGTTACGGGAGCGGCAGACGGCTACGGGCGCATGGCAGACAAACCG
>Ga0255762_10004535_pt1 | contig 10614 bp, 9 predicted proteins | sample 101ome_16_FD_179962 | JGI IMG/M metagenome (GOLD analysis project Ga0255762, IMG submission 179962) | Coastal salt marsh microbial communities from the Groves Creek Marsh, Skidaway Island, Georgia - 101401AT metaG (version 2) | ecosystem: Environmental > Aquatic > Marine > Intertidal zone > Salt... | reverse complement strand
TAGCGCCAGCCTTACTTAAAAAGTTTGCCAAATCAACAATTTCCGGCTCTCTAGCAGCATTATTAATGCGAGTTTCTCCTTTAGCTAAACATGCTGCCATCATAATATTTTCTGTAGCCCCTACGGATGGAAAGGGTAAATCAACATTGTTACCTTTCAAATTCAACGCAGAAAACTCCACAAATCCATGCTCAAAATTTATTTCTACACCTAATTTTTTGAATCCTTGAATATGAATATCTACCGGACGTAAACCAATCGAACACCCCCCCGGCAACGGAACTTTAGCAAAGCCTGTTTTTGCTAATAATGGCCCAGCAACAAAAAATGAAGCACGCATAGCCGTAACAAGTTCATATGGAGCAATATGTCTTATTTTCTTTTCATTTAAAATATGGATTGATTCATCAGAACGATACTCTGTTCGAATGTTAAGCGAATTTAACATTCTCACCATTGAGTTGATATCTCCAATTGGAGGTATATTTTGAAGAGTTGTTTCACCATCAAGCATAATTGTTGCTGCCAAAATTGGTAGCACCGCATTTTTGGCACCACTAACTTCAATACTACCTACTAGTTTTTTTCCCCCCTCAACAATAACACTCGTTTTTTGCATTATGATACAACCATAGAATCTAAAACCGAATTAAGTTGCGCTAAAAAATAATCTAAACTTTGATCATTATTAATAATCACATCACAAAACTCATAACAGGCTTCAACCGATTGACCTTTATTTGTACCCGATAATTCGTGATTATCTTGCGTTGTAAATGTAGCTAAATCAACAAAATCAGTTCCATGCTGTCTTTTTGTAATCCGATCAAATCGCTTTTCTTGATTGGCACGAATACCTACTAAATAAACCCCATTTTGTTTAAGAAATTGCGCTTCGCTTGGATGACGAATACTATCAAAAACTACCTGGTCGAATTTCTCTTGAGTTACTTTAGAAAACATTGTTTGTGCAAAATAAGTAATGCCATAGTCATCTTTAAGTTTATTTGAATAATGAGTAAGTGTGTCACGATCCTCTGGCAACTTATTCAAACGAACATAGTCCCGAATGACATCAGACAAAGAGACTACCTGATAATCATGATTCTTAAAAAAATCACACGCTGTTGATTTTCCAGATCCTATAGGTCCAATAAAGCCAATATATTTTTTGTTGTCTGCACCTTCTACCATTTTCTCCACCTCATAAGTAATTTTCTCTACACATCTTTATGATACATATCCACTATTTTTTGGGCCGTTTTCTTTCCTAAATCAACATGCTTATTTACAGAAGCTACCGAAGCTAAGGATGGTGTTGGATCGTGTTCTTTTTGTAGGTGAATTGTTTGTGTTGGAAAGGCAAATTCCACACCAATCTTCTGGGCAAGGCGTATAATATCTAACATTAATCGTTCTCTAGAAGCTAGCTCCGCATCCCAAGAGGCTGAAGCAAAAAAAACATATAATAAAATATCCAAACTACTACTTCCAAATGAATTTAAATGTACCATATAGTAATCTTTTCTAGTCTCAGGTTGTAAGTCTATTAACGTTCGTATTCCCGTTATAAATGCTTCAATCTTTTCTGCTGGAGTATCATAAGTGATTGCTATCATTGTTTTAAAACGACGATAGCGACGCTCTCCTAAATTATCTACAGATGCCGTTAATAAAATCGAATTAGGCACACTTACTAAAGAGTTATAAAATGTACGAATTCGAGTACTTCGAAACCCTAATCGCTCAACCGTACCTTCAACACCATCTATTTTCACCCAATCCCCAATAGCAAATGGGCGATCAGTAACAACTGTCAACGATCCAAAAATATTAGCAATAGTATCTTTAGCAGCCATAGCAATTGCAATACCCCCAATTCCTAACCCTGCAAGCAAACTTGCTAATGGTAAATTCAGAATTTCTGCAATAGAAATTAATGCAACAATAAATAATATAATTTTTAATGTTTTACTTAATAACGGAATTAATAAATCATCTGTTTTTTGTGGGCTCAGACGTGCTGATTCCAACATAAAAACCTCAAAATAAACCGTTAAACGTAAGCCTATCCAAAATAAGGTAAGGTATGTAAAGACAGTAGCAATTTTAAAAAATAATCCACTTCCTCCATCAGAAATCAAAAAAATAGATACACAAAGCGATACTGTCCAGATAAAAATTAGACATTGAATAGGCGCTGATAATAAAGGAACTTTCTTTGACTTCACAAACGACGAAAAATCAAGATTTTTCTTTAAAAAGATAAGTTTAATCAATCGATTAGTTAAAAACGTTAAAACTTGAGCTGTAATAATACCAAAAAAAATAATCCCAAAAACAACACCCCAACTCAAAGGAACACTACTTATATTATTTTCTAAAACAATTTTTGATACAAAATTCATAATTATCCCTATGCTTAGATATACAATAACTTATGATACAACCGATGATCAATAATCAAGCCTAACCTCACTTAAAAATTTATAAACTCATAACTATCTCAAAAAACATATCCTTTTTATGGTTTATTTGTTTGATACACTTTTATAAAATTAAAAAATTTATTAGTATTATGCTGTAAGGGAAAAACAATGAAGAAAATAACAGTAAAAAAATTTGGTGGCACCTCTGTTGGATCTCCTGAAAAAATCCAAGCGGTAGCACAAAGAATTAAAAACTCTTTAGAAAAAGACAAATCCTATGTGATTGTTGTATCTGCCATGGGGAATACAACCAATCAACTTGTTGAGCTTGCTAAGCAAATTTCTTCAAATCCAAGCCCTCGTGAATATGATGCCCTGGTATCTACTGGTGAAAATATCTCTGCATCCTTACTAGCCATGTCATTTCAAGAACTTGGTATCGATGCCATTTCTCTTACCGGTGCTCAAGCAGGAATATTAACTCAAGATCTCCATGCCAAAGCAAAAATACTAACCATCAAAACAGATCGTATTCAAAAAGAATTGGCAGAAAACAAAGTAGTTATTATCACTGGTTTTCAAGGTATAAATCCTAATTTAGATATCACTACTATTGGACGTGGAGGCTCAGATACTTCTGCAGTAGCTTTAGCTGCAGCACTTGAATGCAAAGAATGCGAAATTTACACAGATGTAGACGGTGTATACACCACAGATCCACGACGGATTAGCAATGCTCAAAAAATACATGAAATTTCTTATGAAGAAATGCTCGAAATGGCATCTTTGGGAGCCAAAGTACTTCATCCTAGAGCTGTTGAATGTGCCAAAGAAAACAATATTGTTTTACATGTACGATCATCATTTGAACTATCTGAAGGAACTCGAGTTAAGGAGGTAAACGAAATGGAAGTTAACAAACCCGTAACAGGGGTAGCAATGAATGAAAACGAAGCAATTATTTCATTAATCGGTGTTCCGGATAATCCTGGAGTTGCTGGCGATATTTTTAGCGAATTAGCAGATAATGGTATTAATGTTGATATGATAATCCAGAATGTACTAGAAAAAAATGATAGCAATAATATCTCCTTTTCAATTGCCGAAGATGATTTAGAACAAACATTAAAAATTACTGACTCAATTACAAAAAAATTAAACTGCAAATGTGTAAAAGATACAGCTATTGCTAAAATTTCTTGCGTTGGAATTGGCATGATAAGCAAGCCTGGAACTGCAGCAAAAATGTTTTCTGCTTTAGGCCGTGAAAATATTAATATCTTAAGAATTACGACATCAGAAATCAAAATCTCCTGTGCCATCGAACAAAAAGATGCTCAAAAAGCATTAGAAATACTGCACAAAGAATTTGACTTAAATGATAATTAGTCTTAATTATTTTATTTTATTTTTTTTTGCATCATTACCAATTAACGCTATTCTTGGTTGGATATTACCACAACCACAATCTATCAAATCGTCCCATGTAAAATCTGGAAGCAGCATTCTACGATTTTGCTTCATTCATCTTGTTAACTTTAGTCTTGGCTTTATAACAACAACCCTTGCAAATCAATTTTTTTTCTATGAAATTTCTTCCTTCTTTACTATTGCAATAAGCATTATTTTAGTTAGTTTCTTTTGGTCTGTATTTAATAAATTTAAGTCTGCCGGAAATATCATTCCTTTTATCTTAGGAATTTTATCATTTTATAGCATTCATTTTATATGGCTTTTTAGCCTATTTGCTTTACTATTTATCATAATTTTTAATCATACCACTATTGGTGTTTTTATTGCTTTATTGGCCACCTATTCTGGGTTAATTTTCTTCGATATTTCAACTGAATTTATCACTATTCATACACTAATTGTAATTATGTATATTCTTAGAAAAAATAATAAAATATTAGATTTCTTTTCAAAAAACCCAAAAACCTTATTAATTCAATTCCAGCAACGAAATCTTTGATTTTTATTACTAGAAACATAACTTAATTAAAATTAATCATTATTGCACCTTTGCTCAAGAGTGCTATAATAACTATGCTTACAAATCAAAATTTACAAAAATTAGGATTTATTTATGAACCTTTTAGAAAAATTTTTAATTCAACTTCGTTGCGATTTAGGTATTGATCTAGGAACCGCCAACACCCTTGTTTTTTCACAAAACGAAGGGGTTATTATTCAAGAACCATCGGTTGTTGCTTTAGATAAACAAAAAAATCTAGTTCTTGCAGTAGGTAACGAAGCAAAACGAATGATTGGACGTACCCCTGGCAACGTTGTTGCTGTAAGGCCTTTAAGAGACGGCGTAATAGCAGATTTTGATATTACTGAGACAATGTTGAAATACTTTATTAGAAAAGCATTGCCAAAAAATCGGTGGTTAAAACCACGTATCATTGTTGGTGTTCCATCGGGTATAACCGGCGTTGAAAAACGAGCAGTCCTTGATGCTACGTACCACGCAGGTGCAAAAGAAGCCTATTTAATTGAAGAACCAATGGCAGCTGCAATTGGGGCGGCATTACCTGTATCCGATCCTTCAGGTTCAATGATCGTTGACATTGGTGGAGGTACAACCGAGGTTGCGGTTATCTCTTTAGGCGGGATTGTTTTTTCAAAGTCTATCCGTGTTGCAGGGGATGAAATGGATGAGGCCATTATTTCTCATTGTCGTGATAACTACCGCTTACTCATTGGAGAAAGAACAGCAGAAGAAATCAAAATGAAATTGGGTTCTGCCTATGATATAGGCGAAGAAAAAACGCTCGATGTTCGTGGGCGTGATTTAGTTTCTGGATTACCAAAAACATTTACTTTGACACGTTCTGAAATTCGCGAAGCGCTTAAAGATACCATAAGAATTATTCTTGATGGAATTCGAACAACATTAGAAAAAACACCTCCAGAACTATCTTCTGATATTATGGATCGAGGGATTACTCTAGCGGGTGGAGGTGCGTTATTATTAGGACTAGATAAACATATTGAAGCCGAAACTCAAATTAACGTTACAATAGCACCAAACCCTTTAGAATGTGTCGCTATTGGTACAGGAAAAGCTTTAGAAGAGATCGAAGTTCTCAAGAAAGTTCTAATTTCTGAATAGGTGATCAATAAATTTCCAGATCTCAAGGCATTAATCTCATATAGCAATCTTGCTTCAACCCCATTTCTAGAGCAATTTTCAAATCAGGAAAACAAAAGTTTATACAATGCATTAATTGGCCACCACATCATGTCCGAACATGCATTGCAATCGTTATTTAAGAAAGAATTAGGGTGTGAAATAAGCTCCCTAAAAAACGTTACTATAGATCCAAAATTAGCTAAAAACATGCCTAATCAATGCTATATTCCTCTGTATGAGACTCAAGATACACTGGCAATTGCGGTAAGTAACCCCTACGAAATTACAAATATTTCTTCCCAAAAAGAAGTCGAAATTACCTTAATCCCAAACCATGAACTTCAAGCATATAATAATTCCAACACTAATAATTTTTCTGCGCTTGAATTAATTACAACCGCATTTAATCAGCAAGCATCCGATATACATACCTACGAGCAAGAGGATCATTCAGGAATAATTTACTTTAGAATTCAAGGAAACCTAAGTCCTTTTGCGCATATCAGCGAAGCCCACTATACCCAGCTAAAACATCATTTAAAACTTGATGCCCATTTAGGTTTAAGTGTGTCTCCAAAACCCCAAGAAGGCCATATTCGCTGGACACTGTCACAAACACGTATAGATACACGAATTTCTATTATTCCAACACTTCATGGTGAAGATATTGCCTGTCGTTTATTCAACCAAACCCACACTTACGAAACATTTTCAGATCTTGGTATTCCTAGCAAAAACGACCATGTTATAAAAGAACTCTGCAACCATACTAATGGATTAATTTTAGTGACTGGTCCTACTGGATCTGGCAAAACCACAACCCTATATACGTTACTACGTTACTTACAAACTCAATCCAAACAAAACATCATTACCCTTGAAGATCCTATCGAAAAAGAGCTGTATGGGATTCGCCAAACAAATATCAAGCCAGAGTCTGGGTTTACATATGCAGCTGGATTAAAAGCTATTTTAAGACAGGACCCTGATATTATTATGATTGGTGAAATTAGAGATGCTGAAACGGCTCAGATCGCTTTAGAGGCAGCCTACACAGGGCATCTGGTTTTATCCTCTCTTCACACCAACGATGTTTATTCTACGTTATTGCGTTTAAAGCAATTTAAATGTGATGACTTTTTAATACAATACGTCTTACGAGGAATTATTGCACAAAAATTAATAAACACCCCGTCTGACTCGCAAAACTCTCGTAGCTTAGATCAAGAAATTTTAGCTATTCCTTCACCAACCACAATTGATATGTCTACATTAACTAATTTAGAAAATCTAGGAACCTATATTCCCTACGCAAACTAGGTGTTATATCTCGCAAACTTTAATAGCTATTTTTATTATTAATCTAAAATTTCTGTCTTAAAATATTGAACATTTAATTTCTTAATATTAAACTACCTGTTTCAAAAATCAGAAATTTTTATAATAAATCAAAAAAAATGAATCCCCATGAACCCGAAACTAAGCTCATTAAACGTAGGTAGCTTTATAGAAGCTATGAATGCAATCAGATCACAACAAATCCGTCTAACAACCCAACATCACCTAGTAGACCCTTCAGAAAAAAAGCGCATTGAAGCGTTTAATTTAGCCCTGGGCATGCCCCCTTGGATGACATCTGAATTTATTAAAGATCTTTCTGTAGAAGATTTTATAAATATTCAAACCGTTATTTTAAAAGAAAAAACGGTTGATGAGTTTTTAAAAAAAATAAGTGAATCAAGCATAAACGTTACCGAATTAAAAAAAGTAGCTGTATTATTTAACTATCTAAACATTGATTACAATGAAAAAAACAAAAATCTTTTTATTAAATTTAGACGTCGATTATATCCAAACATGAACTTTATTGATCTTCTTAAAGATAAAGAAAGACAAAGAAAAAACAAATCAAATAGTATATCATATTTAGAAAAAGAAAAAGCAAAGCTTAAACAAAAATCAGATATTTTTCAACAAGCTCTAGATTCTCTACCAAAAACCGATTAATCACCACGCACTAGCCAAAATTAACTCAAATTAGTAAAAACCATAGAAGAAAATAAAAAACTACTATACGATTATTTCTATGCCCGAATCTATTTTAAAATCTGTGTTTGGATACTCTACCTTTCGCCCCTTACAAAAAGATATTATTTCACATACCCTAAATCATCAAAGTAGCGTTGTGCTAATGCCCACTGGAGGCGGAAAATCTTTATGTTACCAAATTCCAGCCATTGCTTTTGAGGGAACCGCCATTGTAATCTCACCATTAATTAGTTTAATGCATGATCAAGTCTTAAATTTACAACACCTAGGCATTTCTGCCAGTGTACTTAACTCCTCGTTATCATCACAAGAACGCTTTCATGTCTACCAAGACCTACACCAAGGCACCTTAAAACTCTTATACATTTCTCCCGAACAGCTCTTATTAGATGGATTTTTAGATACGCTTTCTCAAACAACAATTAGTCTTTTTGCAATTGATGAAGCTCATTGTATTTCTGAATGGGGCCATGATTTTCGCCCCAGTTATCGTGAATTATCATCCATTCGTCACTATTTTCCAAGCACACCTATTATGGCCTTAACAGCTACGGCAACAACACAGGTTGTTGAGGATATAAAAAATCAATTAAACATCCCTCACGCACCCTGTTTTCAAGGAAGTTTTGATCGGCCTAACTTATTTTATGACATTCGCCCAAAGCAAGACACATACAAACATATCCGTAACGAAATTAAACAACGTCCTAACCAAAATGGCATCATTTACTGCCAATCACGTAAATCCGTTGATTCTCTCACTGAAAAACTTAATCGTGATGGTATTTTAGCAAAAGCATATCATGCAGGGTTAAGTACAAACACACGAGAAACCCACCAAAATGAATTCAAACATGACAAGATTAATATTATTGTTGCAACCATCGCGTTTGGCATGGGCATCGATAAACCCGATATCCGCTTTGTTATTCATTACGATCTGCCCAAAACAATAGAAAACTATTATCAAGAAACCGGCCGTGCTGGTAGAGACGGGCTGGAAAGCCAGTGTATTTTATATTATTCATACGCTGACACCCAAAAATATGAAGGGTTTATCAAACAAATAAGCGATAATAACGAACGAAAAAATGCCTCAACAAAACTACAACAAATGACCCACTTTGCATTTCGCCCACTCTGTCGACGCAAACAACTGCTCACCTATTTTGATGAAAACACCGAAATAACCCATTGCAACAACTGCGATGTTTGTGTAAATCCTCCCGAAACATGGGATGCCACTATTACTAGTCAAAAAGTACTATCTTGTATTTATCGTGTTAACGAACGATTTGGCGCAATGATGATTACAGATATTTTAAAAGGTAACGCTAATCCTAAAATCAAATTATGGAACCTTGATAAACTTAGTGTTTATAATATCGAAAAAGATGCCTCTACCAGCCAAATTAGAGATGTTATTCATTATTTAACATTTATTGGAGCTATTGTTGTGAAAGGCGATACCTACCCAACATTATCACTCACTGAAAAAGCGCGCCCTATCCTAAAAGGCCAAGAATCTATCTTTGTCCCAATTTATCAACAGAAAAAAGCCAAACCTAAAAAAGAACCCTTTGATAATAGCAATACGAATCCCGCCTTATTTCAAGCACTAAGACAAACACGCTTAGCTTTAGCAAAACAACATCACGTGCCACCATTTATGATTTTTAGTGATAAAACATTACTTGATATGTCTAACAAACAGCCTCAAACTGATGATGAATTTTTAACAGTTCATGGCGTTGGTGCCAAAAAAGCATCGGCGTATGCCATCCCATTTATCAAAACCATTCAGGATTTCAATACAGCACTCAGCACGACTTTGTAGCCTAGCGCTTTAGTCATCTTCATTTATCTGATAAGATAATTTTTATGGATATTCAAGTATCAACCGAGTCGTTACTATTTAATGAATTATTTCTTCGAAGTATCTTACTCATTCCACTAACAATAATGATTTACATTTTACTTACAGTATATAAACAATACCAAAATAAATTCAAAAATCATGATTTAATAAAACCAACGCCTCCAGCTCCCGAAAATCACACCTCAAAAGATAGCCCAGAAAGTTCTTGAGTTAACTGCTGAATACTTAATTCACAATCTCTAATTAATTGTTTTTCTAATTCCTGAGGCTGAGATAATTGTAATAACCGTGCTAATTGTGTTCGATAGGATGCTAACCGTTGCTCCAACTGAATAATCAACTTTTTTACCATCATCTGCAAATCATAAAGTTCGCCATACACATCTTTATGCTCTGGAAAAAATTCACTTGCTTCTAGTAATACATCCTGTAAATCACGCGATAACCCATCAAGCCCTGATTCATGTAAGGAAATGACAATCCCTTTCACGTGTCCATCTGTAGTAATTACCTCTTCGTGCAGGTTTCCTATACTCTGAATAAGACGTCCCAAAGACTCTGTATATCCTATAGCTTCAAACATTCCTGATTGATACTGCTCATAAGCAAGTTTAAATTGCTTCAAAGAATCCAAACGCATTTGCAATGGTTGCTCTTGAAGCATCGCGTCATCGATAGCTTCAATATCACCATTAAAAAAAGCTACCAACGTCTCTAACTGCTGATGCAAGGGCAATGTCTCAATAACCATATCATCACACAAGCCTATTAAATCATCTGCTTTTTTTTCTAGATTAGCTAAAATAGTTTGAATTTTTTGATTAAATTGCTCCCCTTGTGTTTGGCGAGGTTCACGTTTATCTAGAGCCTGTTTAGCAACCGCATCTAAGCGAACCACAACATAATTATTAATCTTACCCCGTGTGATAGGGTGTGATTTTCCATTAGAAACTAACTGCTCTGCAGCTAAGACACTAAAGCAATGATGTTTTTGAGGATACTCAAATAAATCCTGAATCGACCCTACATCATCAGAATGATATAAAATAGCCATGTCCGTACCCAACGGGCATTCCGTTAGCCACATCGGACATTCCAAGTAAACATTATTATTATCA
>Ga0255762_10004514_pt1 | contig 10641 bp, 7 predicted proteins | sample 101ome_16_FD_179962 | JGI IMG/M metagenome (GOLD analysis project Ga0255762, IMG submission 179962) | Coastal salt marsh microbial communities from the Groves Creek Marsh, Skidaway Island, Georgia - 101401AT metaG (version 2) | ecosystem: Environmental > Aquatic > Marine > Intertidal zone > Salt... | reverse complement strand
GTAAATCCGTTGGGAAACCTTCGCAGGTTCGAATCCTGCTCCCCCCACAACCGCGGAAGTAGCTCAGTTGGTAGAGCATCAGCCTTCCAAGCTGAGGGTCGCGGGTTCGAATCCCGTCTTCCGCTCAAAGGCTAAGGCCGATGTAGCTCAGGGGTAGAGCGTTTCCTTGGTAAGGAAGAGGTCACGGGTTCAATTCCCGTCATTGGCTCTAAAATTTAGAATCTTTACACTGTTTATATATTTAATAATCGCTAGTCATGGCAAAAGAGAATTTTGTACGTACCAAGCCTCACTTGAACATTGGTACAATTGGTCACGTTGACCACGGAAAAACTACATTGACAGCAGCAATCACAACTTGTTTGGCGAATGCTGGTTTGTCTGAAAAAAGAGATTTCGATTCAATCGACAACGCTCCAGAAGAAAAAGAGCGTGGTATCACTATCAACACTTCACACGTTGAGTACGAGACGGCTAACCGTCACTACGCACACGTTGACTGTCCAGGTCACGCGGATTACGTGAAGAACATGGTAACTGGTGCTGCTCAGATGGACGGTGCTATCCTCGTAGTAGCTGCTACGGATGGTCCAATGCCACAAACTCGTGAGCACATCCTTCTAGGCCGTCAGGTTGGTATTCCACGCATCGTTGTGTTCTTGAACAAAGCGGACATGGTTGATGACGAAGAATTGATGGAATTGGTAGACATGGAAGTTCGTGATCTACTTTCATTCTACGAGTACGATGGTGATAACACTCCAGTTATCCAAGGTTCAGCCCTAGGTGGTTTGAACGGAGAGCAGAAGTGGGTTGATACTATCATGGAATTGATGGACGCAGTTGATGCTTGGATCGAAGAGCCAGAGCGTGATCGCGATAAGCCATTCCTAATGCCAATCGAGGATGTATTCTCAATTACTGGTCGTGGTACTGTAGCAACTGGTCGTATCGAGACTGGTGTTGCAAACACAGGTGAAGCAGTAGAAATCATCGGTTTCGGTGACGAAAAATTGACTTCAACTATTACTGGTGTTGAAATGTTCCGTAAGATTTTGGACACGGGTGAAGCTGGTGATAACGTAGGTATCCTTCTACGTGGTATCGACAAGTCTGATATCCGTCGTGGTATGGTAATCTGTAAGCCAGGTTCAATCACTCCTCACAAGAAGTTCAAAGCAGAGGTTTATGTTTTGAAGAAAGAGGAAGGTGGTCGTCACACTCCATTCCACAACAAATACCGTCCACAGTTCTACCTACGTACAACTGACGTAACTGGTGAAATTCACCTTCCAGACGGTGTTGAAATGGTAATGCCAGGTGATAACTTGAGCATCACTGTTGAGCTGATCGCAAACGTTGCTGTTAACACTGGTTTGCGTTTTGCAATCCGTGAAGGTGGTCGCACAGTAGGTGCTGGTCAGGTAACTGAGATCATCGAGTAATACACTCGACTGAATAACCACAAGGTAGTTAAGGTGCCTCCTTTTTAGGAGGTGCCTTTCTGCCTACATACGGGCATAGTTCAATGGTAGAATAGCGGTCTCCAAAACCGTTGATCAGGGTTCGAATCCTTGTGCCCGTGCAAAGAGATAAAAAGATGAGCAAAATAATTACATCACTACAAGATTCTTGGAACGAGTTTGCAGTTAAAGCAACTTGGCCTTCATTAACTGAACTGCAAAAAAGCACAGTTCTGGTTCTTATTGGCACTATCATCTTTTCACTCGTAGTATTTGCTATGGACAAAGCAATCTCAACAGTGCTTGAGTTTGTGTATTCAATTTTCGGATAATCATGTCAGATACTGGAATGAAATGGTACGTTCTCCGCACGATTAGCGGTCAAGAACACAAAACCAAGACTTACATCGAAAAGGAGATGGCGCATGCAGGCATGAGTGATCTCGTTGGTCAGATTGTAATACCGATGGAGAAGGTTGTACAAGTTCGCAACGGTAAGAAGGTCATCAAAGAGAAGACCAAGACTCCTGGTTACATGTACGTTGAAACAACGTTGACGGGTGAGGTGAGTCACATGATTAAGAATCTTCCCAACGTGGTAGGATTCTTATCAAATGTAAAAGGTGGAGATCCTTCACCAATGCGTGCATCGGAAGTAAGTCGTCTACTCGGTGAGGTAGATAGAGAAGCTGAAAATGCTGCAATGCTGTTGATTCCATTTACAGTGGGTGAGACAGTAAAAGTGATCAATGGTCCATTCAGCACTTTTGATGCGACCATTGAGAAAATCAACGAGGAGAAACAAAAACTGGAGGTTACTGTTAAAATCTTTGGTCGTAAGACTCCTGTTGAGTTAAGCTTCACGGAAGTGGAGAAGTTATAATTGATATAGATGTGAGACTATATATAGGTTCGTTTTTCATGCTTCCAACTAGAGAAACGGCCACAACAACAACGCTAAATAGTAATAACAAGAAATGGCAAAAGAGGTTAGTAAAGTAGTAAAGCTTCAGGTCCGTGGTGGCCAGGCTAACCCTTCTCCTCCTGTAGGTCCAGCATTGGGTGCTGCGGGTGTCAATATCATGGAGTTCTGTAAGCAGTTTAATGCTCGTTCACAGGATAAAATGGGTCAGGTGTTGCCGGTAGTGATTTCTGTATATACAGATAAGAGCTTCGACTTCATCGTAAAGACACCTCCAGCGGCGGTTCAATTGTTGGAAGCTGCGAAGATCAAGAAGGGATCATCAGAGCCTAACCGTAGTAAAGTTGCTAAAGTTACTTGGGATGCTGTTCGCAAGATTGCAGAGGATAAAATGGTTGATTTGAACTGTTTTACCGTTGAATCAGCAATGTCTATGATTGCTGGTACTGCAAGAAGTATGGGTATAACTGTTACAGGCGAGAAGCCGGTTTAATTAAAAGTTTGAAGCAATGGCAAAATTGACGAAAAACATGAAAAACGCGCTCGCTAAACTTGAAAAGGGTAAAGTATACTCTGTAAGCGAAGCAGCGGCCTTAGTAAAAGAGGTAAACTGCACTAAGTTTGATGCATCTGTTAACTTGGCAGTTCGTTTGGGTGTTGACCCACGTAAAGCAAACCAAATGGTTCGTGGCGTGGTAAGTCTTCCTCACGGAACTGGTAAGAGCGTACGTGTTTTGGCTTTAGTTACACCAGATAAGGTGGAAGAAGCAAAAGCAGCAGGTGCTGATTACGCGGGCCTTGATGAGTTCATCGAGAAAATCAAAGGCGGTTGGACGGACATTGACGTGATCGTTACAATGCCTTCAGTAATGGGTAAGATTGGACCTTTGGGTCGTGTGTTGGGTCCTCGCGGCTTGATGCCGAATCCTAAGTCTGGTACCGTTACTATGGATGTAGCAAAAGCTGTAGGTGAAGTGAAAGCTGGTAAGATCGACTTTAAAGTAGATCGTTACGGTATTGTTCACGCAGCGGTAGGTAAGGTGTCTTTTGATGCAGCAAAGATTCAAGAGAATGCTGAGGAATTGATCAGAACATTGAACAAACTCAAGCCGTCTGCGGCGAAGGGTACGTACATGAAATCTGTATACATTTCTTCAACAATGTCTCCGGGTATTGCTGTAGATGCTAAGTCAGTTTCATAATCTTAAACGAGGAAAGCATCATGACAAGAGAAGATAAACTTACCCAAATTGAAGAGCTAACAACTATTCTTAACGATACACCGACAATTTACTTGGCGGATATCGCAGCACTAGACGCTGATACCACTTCTAGCTTACGTAGAGCGAGCTTTGGTAAAGGTATTAAGCTGACAGTGGTTAAGAACACGTTGCTCAAGAAAGCTATGGATGCGTCTGAGAAAGACTTTGATGGTCTTTACGACGTATTGAAAGGAAACACTAGTATTATGCTTGCTGAAGCTGGTAACGCTCCTGCGAAACTCATTAAAGAGTTCCGTAAGAAGAACGATAAGCCAGTTTTGAAAGGCGCTTGGATTGAAGAAAGCGTTTACGTAGGTGATGAAAACTTGGAAATGTTAACTGCAATCAAGTCTAAAGAAGAGTTGATTGGAGATGTATTGACATTGCTCCAGAGCCCTGCGAAAAACGTTGTTTCTGCACTTCAAAGTGCCGGTGGAAGCCTTGCTGGTCTCCTAAAAACTTTGGAAGAGCGCAACGCGTAATTCCTTGAATAACAAATAACTAAGAATTAAACTTTTTAAATTTTACTAAAAATGGCTGATATCAAAGAATTGGGCGATGCTCTAGTAAACTTGACAGTTAAAGAAGTATCTGAATTGGCAGATTACTTGAAAGAAGAATATGGCATCGAGCCGGCTGCTGCTGCAGTAGCTGTTGCTGGTCCTGCAGCTGGCGGCGAAGCTGGTGGTGGCGACGAGCAAACTGAGTTCGACGTAATCTTGAAAGCTGCTGGCGGTTCTAAACTTGCTGTAGTTAAGCTTGTTAAGGAAATGACTGGACTTGGCTTGAAAGAAGCGAAAGAAAAAGTAGATGGCGCACCTGCTGCATTGAAGGAAGGCGTATCAAAAGACGAAGCAGAAGCTTTGAAAGCACAGCTTGAAGAAGCTGGTGCTGAAGTAGAGATCAAGTAATTGATCACCTGCTAGGTTATCCGGTTTAGGTCTTTGGGGAGGTCCCCTTAGACCTAAACCTTTTTGTGTTTAATTAACATTTTGGGCTGAAATGGTAAACCAAATTAATGCTCCACAGGAGCGAATCAACTTCTCATCAACTGCTATTAAGACGGCATTCCCGGACTTTCTAGACATTCAGTTGAAGAGTTTTATGGACTTCTTCCAGATTGAGACGAAGCCATCAGAAAGATCAGAAGAAGGTCTTCACCGCGTATTTGCGGAAAATTTCCCTATTTCGGATTCAAGAAACAACTTCGTTCTTGAGTTCTTGGACTACTTTGTAGATCCACCGCGTTATTCAGAGCGCGAATGTATCGAGCGTGGCTTGACATTCTGTGTTCCATTGAAGGCGCGTCTAAAATTGTACTGTACGGATCCAGAGCACGAAGATTTTGAAACGATTGTTCAAGACGTGTATCTCGGGACCATCCCTTACATGTCTCCACGAGGCACCTTTATTGTAAACGGTGCTGAGCGTATTATTGTGAGCCAGTTGCACCGTTCACCAGGTGTTTTCTTCGGTCAGTCGTACCACGCAAACGGAACTAAACTATATTCAGCCCGTATTATTCCGTTTAAAGGATCTTGGATTGAATTCGCTACGGATATCAACCAAGTGATGTATGCGTACATCGACCGTAAGAAAAAGTTACCTGTAACGACGCTACTGCGTTCTATTGGTTACGAAAGAGACAAAGACATTCTCGAAATCTTTGACCTTGCAGAAGAAGTTAAGGTGAGCAAAGCAGCGTTGAAGCGCTCTATTGGTCGCAAGCTTGCTGCAAGAGTACTGAAGACGTGGATTGAAGATTTCGTTGATGAGGATACTGGTGAAGTTGTATCTATCGAGCGTAACGAGGTTATTTTGGACCGCGATACGATTCTGGATAAAGAACACACGGAAGAAATCCTTGATGCTGAAGTAAGTACTATCCTACTTCACAAAGAAGATATTGCATCTTCAGATTTCGCAATCATCCACAACACCCTTCAAAAGGATCCAACGAATACGGAGAAAGAGGCTGTAGAGCACATCTACCGTCAGTTGCGTAACGCGGAACCGCCTGATGAAGAAACAGCTCGTGGTATAATCGACAAATTGTTCTTCTCTGAGCAGCGTTACTCTCTAGGTGAGGTAGGTCGCTACCGTTTGAACAAGAAATTGTACGAAGGTTCTGATGAAGATTCTCAGGTATTAACAAAAGGCGATATCATTGAAATCATCAAGCGCTTGATTGAGTTGATCAACTCGAAGGCGGAAATCGATGATATCGACCACTTGAGTAACCGTCGCGTACGTACCGTAGGTGAGCAGATGGCCAACCAGTTTGGTGTAGGTCTTGCTCGTATGGCGCGTACAATTCGTGAGCGTATGAACGTTCGTGATAACGAGGTATTTACTCCGATTGATTTGATTAATGCGAAGACATTGTCTTCAGTGATTAATTCTTTCTTTGGTACCAACCAGCTAAGCCAGTTTATGGACCAGACCAACCCATTGTCTGAGATTACGCACAAACGTCGTCTTTCAGCCTTAGGTCCTGGTGGTCTTTCTCGTGAGCGTGCAGGTTTCGAGGTTCGTGATGTTCACTACACGCACTACGGTCGTCTATGTCCTATCGAAACTCCGGAAGGTCCAAACATTGGTTTGATTTCTTCACTTTGTGTCTATGCCAAAGTGAACTCTATGGGATTCATCGAAACACCTTACCGCAAAGTTGAAGAGGGTAAAGTTGTTGTTGATGAAGCACCACATTATTTAAGTGCAGAAGAAGAGGAAGCGAAAGTTATCGCTCAGGCGAATGCTCCAATCAGCCCAGACGGAACATTCATCAATGAGAAGGTAAAAGTTCGCGAGGAAGGCGACTTCCCAGTTGTTGAGCCAACGACCATTGATTTCATGGACGTTGCGCCAAACCAGATTGCTTCTATTTCTGCATCCCTCATTCCATTCCTCGAGCACGATGATGCAAACCGTGCATTGATGGGATCAAACATGATGCGTCAGGCCGTACCTCTATTGCGACCTGAGGCACCAATCGTTGGTACTGGTCTTGAGAGACAAGTGGCTACGGATTCGCGTGTTTTGATCAATTCTGAAGGATCAGGTACAGTTGAGTATGTTGATTCTATGCAGATCCAAATTCGTTACGACCGCACTGAAGATGAGATTGCAGTGAGCTTCGAAGATGACGTGAAGACGTACCATTTGGTGAAGTTCCAGAAGACCAACCAAGGAACAACCATCAACTTGAAGCCAATCGTTAAGAAAGGCGATCGTGTAGAATTTGGACAAGTTCTTTGTGAAGGTTACGCAACGCAGAAAGGTGAGCTCGCCTTGGGTCGTAACATGTTGGTATCGTTCATGCCTTGGAAAGGGTACAACTTTGAAGATGCAATCGTAATCTCAGAGCGTGTAGTACGTGAAGACATCTTTACTTCTATCCACATCGACGAATACTCTTTGGAAGTACGTGATACGAAATTGGGTGCTGAAGAATTGACAGCTGATATTCCAAACGTTAGTGAGGAAGCTACTAAAGATCTCGACGAGAACGGTATTATCCGTGTTGGTGCTGAGATTAAGCCAGGTGATATCCTCATCGGTAAGATCACACCTAAAGGAGAGAGCGATCCTTCTCCAGAAGAGAAACTTCTTCGCGCCATCTTTGGTGATAAGGCCGGTGATGTAAAAGATGCTTCATTGAAAGCTTCTCCATCATTGAATGGTGTGGTAATCGACAAGAAGTTGTTTACGCGTTTGGTTAAAGACAAGCGACAACGTGCTGAAGACAAAGAAGAAATCGCACAGCTCGATCTTGAAATGGCTGCTGAATTGGCAGATTTGAAGTCGGTGTTCGTCTCTAAATTGAGCACTTTGGTTCAGGGTAAAACTTCTCAAGGTGTGATCAACGACCTTAACGAAGATGTAATTCCTAAGGGAACGAAGTTTACGTTGAAAGCGTTGAATGCAATTGAAGACTACAGCCGTATCGTAGGTGGTAAGTGGACGACTGACGACGTTCGCAACGACAAAATCGACTCGTTGATTCATAACTATAAGATTCGAGTAAATGATATCCAGGGTTCATACCGCCGTAAGCGCTTTGCGATTACAGTAGGAGATGAGCTGCCAGCAGGTATCGTGAAATTGGCTAAAGTATACATCGCTAAGAAGCGTAAGCTGAAAGTAGGTGATAAGATGGCTGGTCGTCACGGTAACAAAGGTATCGTTGCGAGAATTGTACGTGATGAAGACATGCCGTTCTTGGAAGATGGAACTCCAGTGGATATCGTATTGAACCCACTAGGTGTACCTTCTCGGATGAACATCGGTCAGATTTATGAAACTGTACTAGGTTGGGCAGGTAGAAAACTCGATAAGAACTTTGCTACTCCAATCTTTGACGGTGCGTCACTTGACGATATCTCTTCGTACGTGAGCGAGGCAGGTCTTCCTGAATTCGGTCACACACAATTATACGATGGAGGTACTGGTGAGCCGTTTGATCAAAGAGCAACTGTAGGTATTATCTACATGTTGAAACTAGGTCACATGGTTGATGATAAGATGCACGCTCGTTCTATTGGTCCATACTCATTGATTACACAGCAACCGTTGGGTGGTAAAGCCCAGTTTGGTGGTCAGCGTTTCGGTGAGATGGAGGTATGGGCACTTGAGGCCTTCGGTGCTGCCAACATCTTGCGTGAGATCCTCACAGTGAAATCGGATGACGTTATTGGTCGTGCGAAGACTTATGAGGCTATCGTGAAAGGTGAGCGTATGCCGACTCCAGGTATCCCAGAATCGTTCAATGTATTGCTACATGAATTGAAAGGTTTAGGATTGAAAGTAACGTTGGACTAAAAAATGAATAATCCCTGAGGCTCCGGCCTCGGGTTTTAATAAAATCGCATTATGGCTCTAAGAAAAAGCGATAAAAATCAAAACAGCGCATTCAACAAGATCACAATCTCGTTGACTGCCCCAGAAACCATCCTTGAAAACAGTTATGGAGAGGTTTTGAAACCAGAAACAATCAACTACCGTACGCACAAACCAGAGCGTGATGGTCTCTTCTGTGAGCGCATCTTCGGTCCCGTTAAGGATTACGAGTGTGCTTGTGGTAAGTACAAGCGTATCCGCTACAAGGGTATTGTTTGTGACCGTTGTGGTGTTGAGGTGACTGAAAAGAAAGTACGTCGTGACCGTGTAGGACACATCTCTTTGGTGGTTCCTGTCGTTCACATTTGGTACTTCCGTTCGTTGCCAAATAAAATTGGTTACCTATTGGGATTGCCGTCTAAAAAGTTAGATATGGTGATTTACTACGAGCGTTATGTAGTGATTCAAGCAGGTAATGCAGTAGATAACGAGGGTAATCCGCTAGAGCGCATGCAGTTCTTGACAGAAGACGAGTACTTGGATGCAATGGAGCGTTTACCAATCGAGAACCAGTACTTGGAAGATTCTGATCCAAACAAATTCATCGCCAAAATGGGTGCTGAAGCAGTTCAAGCGCTACTAGGTACGCTTGATTTGGATGAGTTGTCTTACCAGTTGCGCCACAAGGCCAACACGGAAACTTCTCAGCAGCGTAAGCAAGAAGCGTTGAAGCGTCTGCAAGTTGTAGAGAGCTTGCGCGATGCAAACTCACGTATTGAGAACAATCCAGAGTGGATGGTGATGAGCGTAGTTCCAGTGATTCCACCAGAACTTCGTCCATTGGTACCGCTAGATGGTGGTCGTTTCGCAACATCAGATTTGAATGATCTGTACCGTCGTGTAATTATCCGTAACAACCGTTTGAAGCGTCTTCTTGAAATCAAGGCACCAGAGGTGATCTTGAGAAACGAGAAACGTATGCTTCAGGAATCTGTAGATAGCCTTTTCGACAACACTCGTAAGTCGTCTGCAGTTAAGACAGAAAGCAACCGTCCTTTGAAATCACTTTCAGACTCATTGAAAGGTAAGCAAGGTCGTTTCCGTCAAAACCTATTGGGTAAGCGTGTGGATTACTCAGCACGTTCGGTAATTGTTGTAGGTCCAGAATTGAAACTACACGAATGTGGTCTTCCTAAGAACATGGCTGCAGAGCTTTACAAGCCGTTCATCGTACGTAAGTTGATTGAAAGAGGTATCGTGAAGACTGTGAAGTCTGGTAAGAAGATCATTGATCGTCGCGACCCAGTTGTTTGGGACATACTAGAAAACGTGATGAAAGGTCATCCGGTACTATTGAACCGTGCACCGACCCTTCACCGTTTGGGTATCCAAGCATTCCAGCCGAAGCTTATCGAGGGTAAGGCTATCCAATTGCACCCGCTAGCGTGTACGGCATTTAACGCGGATTTCGATGGTGACCAGATGGCTGTTCACTTGCCGCTAGGTCCAGCCGCGATCTTGGAAGCGCAAGTATTGATGCTAGCTTCTCACAACATCTTGAACCCTGCAAACGGTTCGCCTATTGCAGTTCCTTCACAGGATATGGTATTGGGTCTGTACTACATGACCAAATCCATGAAGAATACTAAGGACATGCCTGTAAGAGGTGAGGGTATGGTATTCTACTCTCCTGAAGAAGTGGGAATCGCTTTGAATGAAGGCGCTGTTGATCTGCATGCTCAGATTAAGATTAAGGGGCGTGTTGAGCAAGAGGATGGTTCCATGAAGATGGAATTCATCGAGACTACTGTAGGTCGAGTATTGTTCAACCAAGCAGTTCCAGAGCGCGTACCGTATATCAACCAAGTACTTACTAAGAAAGCGTTGCGTGGTATTATCGCTGATGTCTTGAAGAAGACGGATGTACCTGCTACAGCGAAGTTCTTAGATGATATCAAGTCTATGGGTTACGGCCGTGCATTCCGCGGTGGTCTATCGTTCTCATTGAATGATATCCGTATCCCGGATGCGAAGGAAAAATTGATCTCAGAAGCTTCGGAAGAAGTAGAAGGCATTTTCGCTTCGTACAACATGGGTCTTATCACCAATAACGAACGTTACAACCAGGTAATTGACGTATGGACCAACACCAATG
>Ga0255762_10004504_pt1 | contig 10655 bp, 11 predicted proteins | sample 101ome_16_FD_179962 | JGI IMG/M metagenome (GOLD analysis project Ga0255762, IMG submission 179962) | Coastal salt marsh microbial communities from the Groves Creek Marsh, Skidaway Island, Georgia - 101401AT metaG (version 2) | ecosystem: Environmental > Aquatic > Marine > Intertidal zone >... | reverse complement strand
TTTTTTACCTGGTGGTTTCCTGAACGACCAAAAATACTTTCTACCAATGTAACGTCGTGAGTTGGACTTATTGGTAATGAGATAAACAAACCCGAAGTAATCCCTAATATCATTACTATCAAAAGGTTTGTTATCAAACGTCCATGGATTCTCATAACTTACATTAGTATTTATATCCAAGCTCATCTTATAGATCTCAATGAGCTATTATTTATCTTTAACCGGGACAAACCTAGTCTAGACAAAAAAAGGGGACTTGTCAAGCCCCCTGAGTATTATGTGAGTTTTGTATCAACCTTCCATTCTACGTTTGGCAGCATTACCCGATCCTCTATCGGTCTCTGAACCACGACCCTTTCTACCAGATCTCTTAGGAGCATTTGGTCCAGGTCCGTCAGTTTCTCCAGCAATATTGCCCTTTGATCTCATAGAATACTTAGTATGGAGAGCACTAGCTGCCATACCTTTTGGTCTGCCTTGAGTCTGCATTACACGCTTAGCAGCAGCGTGCATTTTGGGTTCGTCATAACCTTCACTCATTTCTGCTTCCATTATTGCCTCAATCTCTTTTGTGGTAAAGAGACCGGTTGCTTCCAGTTCTTCCTGGCGAAGTGATTTACGACGCTTCTTCTCAATCTGCTTACGAGTAAGAACTTCACCCTTACCACGATTAGCATCGGGGTCATAGTTATTGGGTGGAGTGAAATTACTTCCAAAAGCCTTGATGTTCTGTCTTACACTAGCAGTTTTTTGCTTATTACTCATACGACGTGAGTCTTCTTGGATTGCTTCTTCACTCATGCGATTCACGACCTTCTCTGCCTGACGCTTGATGAATCCCTTAATGCCACTCTTTGCCTTCTCCTTCGCCTTACCAGGAGCACTCTTAACAGCAGATGCTGCCTTAGAGGCGCTGTGTGCCGCCTTACGTCCTGCTCTCCTTACCTCATCCTTAGCGATAGAACCAGCAATTGCAGCACCAGCAGCAGCGCCTGCTGCCTTCTTCTTAGCGGTGTCTACAGCATCCTTGGCTGCCTTGACTGCCGCTCCTGCCTTTCTCATACCATATCTTCTTCTGGCACCAACAGGAGCACCAGACTTTCTGGTTGCTTGCGTATCATGTCCGAAAGTAACCTTTGCCTCATCAATGTAAGTATCGGTTGCTTCCTCTACCAGTGAATACGCTTCCTCTTCCGCATACCCCTCTTCTACAAGTTCTTCTACCAATTCATCAAAAATTTCATCAATAAGTTCTTCGGTGATTTCTACTTCTGGCGAAACATAAACTTGCTGATAAAGAGATCTGAGTTCTCCGTATTCTGACTGCGACAGGGACTTCATGTTACTATTTTAATATCCTTTATGAAGATATTTATAAAAAAAGAGGGTCAAAGACCCTCAATGTTATTCATCCATTCTTTACAATAATCATAATCTCCGAAGAGATGTGCATCAGATTCTGCCGCTTCTTGGTATGCTTTTAAAGCATCTTCTGGTTTTAAGCAGTTACAGTTACAGTTTCCCTTACAATTGGAATCCTGTAAACGAATTTTCTGTGACATCTTGCTTGATTCCTCCGACGATATAAGACTCAACTTCGGTTTCTTGTGGTGCCACTTGAAGACCTTTAGAAGAAATCCAGTGCTCTGTCCAAGGAAGTGGATTATTCTTTGCGGCAATGTCATAGAGTGGTTTGAGTCCAATTGCTTTCATTCTACGGTTGGCAATCCATTCCACATACTGTTGTAGCAGTTTATCATTCAGACCAATCATAGAACCATCCTTGAACAGATACTCTGCCCAATACTTTTCTTGATTGACTGCATTCTCAAACGCCTTGTACAACCATTGCTCCTCTTCTTGAGCAATCTGCTTCATCTCTGGGTCATCACCATTCATCCAATTCTTAAGAATATTCTGAGTGATAACTAAATGCTGATTTTCGTCTCTTGCGATAAGAGAGATAATCTTTGCGCTTCCTTCCATAAGTTTGAGTTCGCCAAAAGCAAAACTGCAAGCAAAGGATACGTAAAAGCGAATACCTTCAAGAATATTAACGTTTGCAACTGCTCGGAAGAGCTTGCGCTTGAGTTCATATCTTGCCTCTTTTGCGTAGGGGACTTGCTCTAATGCGTGCATCCACTCAGCAGAATTATCATACTGATGTGCTGAATTAATAAAGTCGTTATACGCTTGCGTAACGGTCACCGCACGCTCCATAATGCGATCCTCTTTAAGGATGGTATCAAAGACTTCAGAAGGGTCTGAATAAACGTTCTTGATGATGTAGGTATATGAGCGACTATGGATCATCTCCATAAATTCCCATACTTTCATACAAGCCTCCAGTTCAGGAAGGGAACAGTATGGAGCAAATGCCATACCAGGACCACGACCCTGAACCGAGTCCAGCATGATCTGATACTTCAGATTGCTGGTAAAGATATGTTTTTGTTCTGGACGCAGCAACTGATAGTCACTGCGGTCTTTTTGGAGGGAGACCTCCTCGGGTCTCCAAAAGTAACCTAGTTGTTGTGTTGTAAGTTTATCAAAGATTGGATATTTGTAAGAATCGTATCTCTGAATCCCCAGAGGTTGTCCAAAAAACATTGGTTGTTTCTTAGTATCAACCTCGTTAGAGTTAAAAACCGTCATGGATTCAACTGACGGTTTATCCTCTAGCCCTGTCTTAAATCTTACAAGACTCACAATCTTCCTCCTCGGCGTTTTCTATTTGAGAGATTAAATCATTGAGAGACTGACCACTGGTTTCTTCAACCTCGTCGTCTTTCATATCATAAGTATTTTGATAGTAACTGGTCTTCCAACCGTACTTATATGTAGTTAAAAGGTCTTGTGCCCAAACTGAAATAGGAATCTCATTGTTAGGATAATGAGTCGGATTATAAGACCAGTTGCCACTGATTGCTTGGTCGAAGAACTTCTGCATCACAGAAACAATATTAATATAACCACGATTAGACTTCATTTCCCAAAGAAGCGTGTAAGCATTCTTAAGAGATCCATATTGAGGGACAATCTGTTTAAGAACTCCTTTTTTGGATTTCTTAACGGACATGTATGCTCTAGGAGGTTCGATTCCGTTTGTGGCATTTGACACAACGGAACTGCTCTCTGAAGGCATCTGTGCGGACAATGTTGAGTTCCTAACTCCGTATTGTTTGACCAGTTCTCTAAGACCCTCCCAATCATATTTTAACTCGTTAGGCACAATTTCGTCAACGTCCTTCTTGTATGTATCAATAGGAAGAATTCCACTAGCATACTTAGTTCGGCTGCTATACTCACAAGCACCTTTTTCCTTGGCAAGGTTTACAGTTGCTTGGATGAGATAATATTGGAATGCCTCAGTGAGGTCATGAACTGCCTGCCAGGCGTCTTGAGAGTCATAGTTATACCCTTGCTTGGCTAGGTAGTGTGCGAGACCAATATAACCGATTCCAAGGGAGCGTCGCGCCTTAGTAGCGATCTCTGCTGCTTTGATGGGATATCCTTGAAAATCAATGAGTTCATCAAGACCCCTAACAGCAAGATCACAAAGAACTTCAAGATCCTCAAGGTCCCTAATTTTTCCAATATTAACAGCAGAAAGAATGCAAAGAGCAATTTCGCCATCGCCATCAATGTGTTGAAGTGGTCTAGTAGGAAGTGTAATCTCTTGGCAGAGATTGCTCATCTCAACTTTATCCAGGAAAGATGAATGGGAGTTACAATGATCAATATTCATGATGTAGAGACGACCAGTCTCTGCTCTCTCCTTCAAGATGTCCAAAAAGAGTTTTTGAGCACTGATAGTCTTTCTTGGGACTGATGTATCAGATTCATAAACATCATATAATGCATCAAATCCATCAGTGCCAAAAGCATCATACAAACCAGGAACGTCGTGCGGACTGAAGAGTGAAATATCCTCGTTTTTGATAAAACGCTCATAGAAGAGTTTAGAAATCTGAATAGAGTAATCTAGTTTACGGACACGGTTGTCTTCAGTTCCCTTATTATTCTTCAGGACGATGATGTCTTCGATCTCTTGGTGCCAGATGGGGAAGTGGACTGTTGCGCTTCCACCTCTGATGCCATTTTGTGTGCAGCATCGGACAGTTGACTCAAACTTTTTGAGAAATGGTACAACGCCTGTGTGCTGAACCTCACCGCCTCTGATTTTGCTGTTGATGCCACGGATTCTGCCCGCGTTGATACCGATGCCCGCCCTTTGTGCAACATATCTGCCAATAGCCATATCGCTAGTAAAGATACTATCGAGGGTGTCATCAGCATCAATAAGGACACAGCTAGCATATTGTCGAAGTGGAGTTCGCACTCCCGCCATGATAGGTGTGGGAATGTTGATCTTGTGCTTCGAGATTGCGTCATAGTACTTCTTAACGTAATCCAGGCGGGTCTCCTGTGGATATTTAGAGAAGATCGTTGCCGCAATCAAGAGGTACATAAACTGTGGCGTTTCATATAGTGCGCCACTGCTTCTATCTTGCACAAGGTACTTGTCAACGACTTGACGTAGACCTGCATAAGTGAACAAATAGTCACGACTATGATCAATATACGACTGAAGTTTATCAAACTCTTCGTCAGAGTAAAGGTTGAGAATTTCACCATCATACACTCCCCTCTCCACACAACGCTCAACATGGTCTTTGAGAGTTGGTGCTTCGTGCATACGCCCATACAACTGCTTACGAGTGGCAAACAGAAGCAGGCGAGCAGCGACAAACTGATAGTTTGGATGATCCAGATCAATCAAATCAGAGGCAGCACGAATCAAAATCTCTTGAATCTCTGCCGTTGTAATGCCGTCGTAGAACTGAATGCCTGACTTCATCTCAACCTGACTAGCAGAGACTCCTGCAAGGTCCTTACATGCCTCTTCCACCATGATGTGAAGTTTATTCAAGTCAAGAGGTTCTGTTCCGCCGTTCCTCTTGACAACCTTTGTTCCGTTGCTCATATTTTTTTCCAGTTGTTAAACTTAATTTTTGCTTCTAAACCTGAGTATGTATTTGATTTTATCACATCCATAACATTAAGTCCAGAGAGGACCATATCGTTGATGTCTTTTTCTAAGATTCCGTTTGGCCAGATGACGACTCTCTCACCTCTTGTAATACATTTGCTAATTCGATTGACGATTTCTCGATTACGGGGTTCATTATCATAAACAAGAATAATATCGCTTCCCTTAAAATAACCCAGGTCACCGTCACTACCACACAGAGCCACACTATTGTTGATGAAAGTGCTGTCAAAGGGTCCTTCGACCACATAGATTGGTAGTTTGTCATTGACTTCATTAAGTCCATAGATCTTTGGTGCCTCCTCGTCAAGCATCACGGTGATATATTTAACAGAGTTAGGAACTAGACTTCTTCCCTGAAAACCGATAAGGTTATTGTCTTTATCATACATTGGTATAATAATGCGACACTCGTCCCTACCTATGGTGTCAAATGTTTGTTTTCGGGAGTTAGTCCATTCCTTAAACTTGTCAGCAAAGTAAAACTTTTCTGGGTTTAGTTTCCTCTTTTCAAGGTATTCTCTGGCAGCAGGAATCTCAGATGCTTTTGGTAAATCTAACTTTTTCTTGAATACTGGTTTAGTAAACTCAAACTTTGGTTCTTCAACCACAAATCCTCTTCCAGTATGACCCTCTTTAAACTTTTCAAGTGTGTATTGCTTATGAAGTACTGGGTCTAATTCTTTCAGAAAATTATTGAATGACAAACTAGCACCACAATTATGGCATTTGAAGTTGGTGTTGTTCTTCACAGGATACAAGTATCCCCTAGTCTTGTTTTTGTTCTTCTGGGAATCCCCACAGATAGGGCAGCGGAAGTTGTAGAGATCCGTCTTAACCCTCTTGAATTTTTGCAGACGTGACGAAACTAGTCCAATATACTTGGAGTCAACCAAATCCATTATGAAAGGGCACTACTTTGACCTTTCTATTGTAGTGGGTGCTGGACCAGAAGTCAAGAAGAATGGTGCCAATCTGCTTCCAGCACCAACAATCAAAACTGCGGCGGCAACTATTGCCCCTGCCTGCCATCTGAACTTCGATAAACTCTTTAACTCTGCTTGTATTCTATCAATCCTATCATGGATAATTCTATGATTCTTCTCTTCCGTTTCCTTCATCTCATCAATCATCTTGATGATGAGAGAATCAGTCTTCATACTCTGCTCTATTCTTTCATCATGTTTCGCAAGAATAGAAGCGATACGATTGTTTCCTTCTGATATTTTTTCTACGGCAGACTCTAACTTTGTCAGCATTTCACGGGACAAGTCCTCATAGATGTCAAGTTTTGATTCTAGAACTGCAACCTTAGAGTCGGAGAACATTTTACTTACCGTTTAAATAATCCATCCATACTTTTCTTCCTGGTCCTTTCATATACTTTCTTTCTTTCTTCTTCTTTCTCACAGGAGGTTGATCTGGCGGAAGTCCAGCAATGTTTCCACTTGATGCATTATTTGCTGGACCAGCAACCATCATACCCTCTTCATTGAGGTTTCTGACAATACCAATTATCTTATCCAAATTCATTAGATTTCTTGTAGTTTAGATAAACAATCCGAATCTGCTTCTATATCAACTATTCCAGTTTTGGGGTATTCTGGTATCCTGTTTAAGAATACCAGAAAACTTTTAATACAAGACCAAAGATCTTTCTCTAAATTATAAAACAGTAGGGGAACAGTAGCATCATTAAACACATTAAACAAAACGGTCAAATGATTCAAAATGAGATGTGTCTTTAGTTCACCAGTGTTCTTATATCTCTTCAATAACCTTTTAATATATTTGATTCTTTTCAGGTCATCATCAAAGTCATCCTTAGTGACTGCCTGAGGATTATCGTAGAATTTTATAGCAAAGAGCAAATAGTTGCTCTCGTTCAACTCATCAAATCTCATACATCATTCAGTTATCAACTATCTGCGAAAATATCATCGTCAAGTGCGTCATTTGCACCCATGGTTCCACCCATAGCAACAAGAACTTCACTCTTAACTCTCAGTCTGTTATTAGAATCAATGTACGTGGTGGCGACCGCAACCCATCCAGAGTGAGCAACTCCAAAACCACCCGCCTTATCAATACCACCAGAAGAAGCAGTTGCAGTTCTTGCAACAGCAACCTCAGTTTCGTCTACACCATAAACAAATGATGCTCCACCAACGGTTCCTCTAGCAGTTTCTCCAATACCAAGTGTATAAATTGGTTCTTGAGATACTGTATAGGCAACTCCTGTCGCACCAAATTCTGGAATTCCAATCGTTAAAAATTGTGTGGAAGCGATTGAAATTTGAGTTTCAGAAGTAACACCAGCAACAACTGCCTGTCCGAAAGTATTTCCCGTACCGATTGAGATTACATCTCCAGCGGAAAGACCAGCGGTTACGAAAGTTGTAGAATCTCCATCAATAAGTTTGGAATCATAATTTACGGTTACTGTTCCTACAAGATCATTAAGAGTATCTTTATTGCCCCAAAGAGCCATGTTTCCCTACCTATAAAATTCTTTGTATACAGATATTTATAAAATTATTCAGCTTCTCTTGCTCGGATTGCCTTAGTAACAACCTCAAGAAGTTGATCATCCATATCAGTCTTAGTCAGCTTAACCGCTTTACCAAGGATAACAAGACAGATCTCAACCAGCTTCTCACCAAGTTCTTCGTTTTCTGGAATCTTGGCGACGGCATCTTGAATTACCTTTGCTGCGATTGGAAGTAAAAATCCTAACATAATAGATACCAATTATCTATCAATATATAGGAACTTATTTTTTATTTTTTGCTGCTTCTACTTTTTTCTGAAACTCACTGAAAGACTTCTTTCTCTTTTCCATGTCTTTCTTAACAGCGCCCATTTTGAGAGAATCACTAACCTTTCTTCTCAGACTGGCGCGTCCAAGAGGTGGTTTGGTCTTATCAATCGCTCGGGCAAGTTCTAAACCAACACCCTCTTCTACCTTCTTCTTTTCAGGAAGACCTTTGTGCTTAGTAGAGGCAAAGTCCTTAGCATCTTTCTTTTTCATAGATGCTGCTGCCTGTGCAACTTCGGCAGAAGGTGCAGGCATATCTCCTTTCTTAACGGCATGGACCATACCCATGAACCGTTGTTGTGCTTTAGATACTGCTGGCATATCACTTCATCTTTTTGAGGTGTGCTGCCATCTCCTTTGCCCTTTTTGCTTTTTCAGCAGGGGTAAAGTCTCTAATACCGAGTTCTTTATTGGAGAGTTTCTTGGCAGGTGGACGATCATAATCTTTGCGGGCAGCCATTCCGCCACGCATTTGATGCTCATCTCTTGCGCGGTCTTCTGCTGATTCACCGAGATCATCATAGGTCTTCATATTTCTTGGTGAGATTGAAAGACCAGCAACCTGAATGCCTCTTGCTCTCAACTTATTCTTGAAGAGCATTGCCTTTGTTGGTTCTTCTCTTTTATCTTCATTATCACATTCGCAAGGTGACTTACCACACTTTTCACAGACCTTTGCTTCTTCATTATAATTCAAAGGGAGTCTTCCTTGTTTTTGCATCTGCATTACCTGCTTCTGCATCATAATCTTTTTCTTCAGCATCTTATCCTTATTCATAAGTTGCTTCTTTTCTTCGTCAGAAGGACCTGCTGCCTTCATTGCAGCTGCTGCTTCTTCAACCTTTTGTGCTTTCAGAGCATCAAGTTCGGCACGAATACTTTCACCAATAGTTGGATTAACCTTGACGGTATTCTTACCCTTCATTACATCAAGTTTCTTCTCACCAGATTCTTCCTTTTCATAAATGACTTCTTCTTTTGCCATTGCCTTCTTAATGGCACGGTCCTTTACACCAGCATACTCATGACGATCTGGTTCTTTGGTTCCGTCTCCGTCCTTATCACCGACGGTGTTCTTACCTTTTGCGGGACCATACTTCTTTTCATGCTTCTCACCATAAGCATCGTCTGCTTTTTTTCTTCCAGTGATTTCAACAGAAGCGATATTCTTATTTGCTCTCAGTTCAGCAATCTTAGCACGATCTGCTTTTCTGTATGAGGTATTACCCGTTGCCTTATCAGTTACACGAATAACAAACTTTTGATCTGCTGCTTCTTCAATCTCTTCTACTTCTACCTTCTGTCCACCACCTTCTACAAATACTCTTCCCAATACAGTAGAAGTCTTATTTTCTAATATCTCTGCTACAAGTTTCTCACCACGATCAATTTCTTCACCAAACAACTTCTTCTTGACGATTGCCTTAACACCACTAGGAGCAGGTGAAGAATTCAACAAAGATCTATAAAGTGCCTGAACCTGACCAGGACTCAAACTGGATCCTGATGCGCCCTTCATCTTTTGTCTTGCCTTATACTTAATATCAGAAGCAAGTTGAGATGCCTGTTGCTCAATGCTAGTATCTCCTGCCGCATGACCCTTACGTGGTCCTTTGGACTCCTCAGAAATATGCTTACTCATTGGAAGATCTAATAATTCTTACTTTTTTCTATACTTATTTATAAATTGCTTTCCCCATTCACTTCCAGGAACCATTTTCTCAACATACTTCCTATGAGCATCGGTCCCAACAAGTCTCTGATCGGCAGGAACTCCTGATGGTGCATCGCTATTTTTGACTGCTTCCATCACATCTTTGATCCAAGACTTGAACATAATATTGTCTTCTGTTACACAAATCAGATAGTTAGTGCCTCTGCGAATAATCTTACCAACGAGTCCAGTATTCAAGTTTTCTACCAATTCTCCAATATTAAAGATCTTATTGGAAATAAAGTTTTCGCGTAACCCAATCCAATCAAACTTAGGTGCAATCTCCCAGGTGTTCCAACCTTCTTTGATTTGCATTGCGGCACGAAGAGTATTATAAAGTTCCCTTGCCTGCTTATTATTCATAGAAGCAGGAACACCCTTACGGAATGTGGCAAAGTCTCCTTCTGCTGCTGCCTGTCTCTGTTTTGATGCAGACATTCCAGAAACATCATCACTATCAGGATCTCTGTCACCTGCCGAACGAACTTCTAGATTATCAAACTGATAAAGTTTTCCGTTATAATTACCAGAAAGTTTTTCAAATTCTGCTACACGATCACCACCACCAATAATTCTTACACCAGCATATCCATCCATATGTGCCTTCTTGAGCACATCAAAGATGGTGCGGTTTTGTGGATCATTTACAATTCTCTCACTGTGATTCGGATACATCTGTCTCATAATAGAGACTTTGGTATCGGCATCTAATGGATTCTTTTTCTTATCTTGTGTTCTAGACGGAACAATAATATAGTCACCATCATCAGAACTTGATGCCACTGTGTCTAAAAGTTTTTCGTGACCAGTGGTTGGTGGATTGAAACGACCAAATGCAACGGTCAGTGTTCCTTTGGTTTTTTCTACTGGTGGTGGACCTTCTTGTGCAGGTGGTTCCTGTGCCTGTGGTTGTGGTGCAGGTTCTTGTTGTGCTGGTTCAGAGGTTGTCGCAGAAAGTCTTTTTTCCTTATCAGTCTGTGGAGGATCTTGCTGACCAACTCTCTGTCTCTTATTATAAAACTTCAGTCTTCCCTTATCTGTCTTCGCAACAAACTCTCCATCCTTATACC
>Ga0255762_10004503_pt1 | contig 10656 bp, 8 predicted proteins | sample 101ome_16_FD_179962 | JGI IMG/M metagenome (GOLD analysis project Ga0255762, IMG submission 179962) | Coastal salt marsh microbial communities from the Groves Creek Marsh, Skidaway Island, Georgia - 101401AT metaG (version 2) | ecosystem: Environmental > Aquatic > Marine > Intertidal zone > Salt... | reverse complement strand
GTTGCGCACCCTGATGACGAGCGCTATCAGCACCTCTTCGGTCAGAGCGCAAAGACTCCAATTTTTGGCGTAGAGGTGCCGATCGTTGCCCACCGCCTTGCCCAGATTGATAAGGGCTCTGGCATCGCAATGATCTGTACCTTCGGTGATGTCACCGACGTTATCTGGTGGCGTGAGCTCAAACTGCCAATGCGACCAATTATCGGCTTTGACGGACGCATACTCAGCGAGGGTCCGCAGGAGATTCTCGAGGGCGAGGGCGCCGAGCTCTACGCCGAACTAGCCGGCAAGACAGTCTTCAGTGCCAAGGAAATCTTGGTGAAGGCATTTATGGATTCTGGCGATATGTTCGGCGAGCCAAAACCAATTACTCATCCGGTGAAGTTTTTTGAAAAGGGCGACAAAGCCCTTGAGATCGTCTCAACTCGCCAGTGGTACATCAAAAACGGTGGTAACGACAGACCTCTTGCCGAGAAGCTGATCAACCGCGGCAGCGAAATGTACTTTCATCCTGCCTTCATGCGAGTTCGACTTGAGGACTGGATCAACGGCCTAAACGGTGACTGGCTCATTTCTCGTCAACGTTTTTTCGGTGTGCCAATACCCATTTGGTATCCGCTAAATGTCTCCGGAGAGCCGGATTATGAAAACCCAATCGCTCCAACTAGTGAGCAGCTCCCCGTTGACCCATCGAGCGACTGCCCAGATGGGTTTACTGAAGAACAGCGCGGCAAGCCCGGTGGCTTCATTGGAGAGCTCGACATCATGGACACCTGGGCAACGTCTTCGCTCACCCCTCAGCTCGCCGGCGGATGGCTAAGTAATCCAGAGTTGTTTGCCAAAGTTTTCCCCTATGACCTTCGCCCCCAGGGGCAGGACATCATTAGAACTTGGCTGTTCTCTACTCTTGTGAGAAGCGAACTAGAACACGACCAAGTTCCCTGGTCAAATGCGGCAATCTCGGGTTGGATCCTGGACCCAGACCGAAAGAAAATGTCGAAGTCAAAGGGAAACGTTGTCGTTCCCAATGAACTGCTAGAAACTCACGGCTCGGATGCCGTTCGCTATTGGGCCGCAAGTGCACGCCTAGGGACCGATGCTGCCTTTGATGAGGGCCAAATGAAAATCGGCCGCCGGCTTGCGATCAAGCTTCTGAATGCTGCCAGGTTCGCACTCAGCTTCGATATGCCAAGCGGAGTAACTGAGGTGACTGAGCCAATTGATAAGGCCATGCTCGCAAAGCTTCGTGAAGTGGTGGGTACTGCCTCAAAGGCCTTCGAGAACTACGACCACACCAAAGCCCTGGAGACCACGGAGACATTCTTCTGGACATTCACCGACGACTATCTCGAGCTTGTCAAGGAGCGTGCCTATAGCCAAGAGGGTTACACCTCCCAGGAAATTGGCTCTGCAGTGCTAGCCCTCCGCGAGGCACTAGGTGTGATTGTCAGGCTACTGGCTCCTTTCCTTCCCTTTGCAACCGAGGAAGTCTGGTCATGGTGGCAAGAGGGTTCTGTGCATCAGGCCGCCTGGCCAAGCCAGGATGAACTGCCGGATGGCTCGGCGGAACTCTTGGGAGCAGCATCCGAGGCGCTAATTGCTATTCGTAAATCAAAGACTGACAAGAAGCTCTCTATGAAAGCTGAGATTTCAATAATGGTCTTACAGGGACCTGCTGTGCTCTCTCAAGCTCAGCGGGACTTAGCAGCCGTTGGACGAATCGCAAACCTCAATCTCGAGCAAGCGGACAAGGTTGCTATCTCGTCAATGGAGTTTGCTGAGCAGCAATAGCATTGCAGGATGACAAATCCCCTTCTCCAACTTTCGACTATCGAATATGAACTGCCCGACTTCAGCAATCTAAAGGACGAGCATTACCTCCCGGCATTTGAGGCTGCAACTAAGGCACACCTAGCCGAGATTGAAGAGATAGTAGGCCAGTCTGAAATCACTTTTGAGAACACCCTTGTAGCTCTAGAAAGTTCTGGTCAGCTCCTGACGGCGATGATGTATGTCTTCTACAACAAGACAGCCTCTGACACCAATGAAGAGATACAGCGTCTTGAGGCCATAATCTTCCCAAAGTTTTCCACTCATCAGGACTCGATTCAGCTCGATCCGCGTCTCTTCTCTCGGCTCACAGCGCTTGAGGCTAGTCGGACAGCAGGGGAAATGAGTCTCGATGCCGAATCCGACTGGCTGCTGACTAAGTACCTCGAGGACTTCCGCCACGCCGGAAGTGAGCTTGGAGAGAAGGACCGTATAAGAGTCTCAGAGATCAATGAACGCCTTGCAGGTCTGGAGGCAGAGTTTGATAGGCGCCTCTTGGCAGACAGCAATGACCTTGCGATCAACCTCCCTGACCCATCTAGGCTCTCGGGTCTGAGCCAAACAGAGATTGATAGCTGCAAGCAAGCCGCGGAGACCAGGGGGCAGGACGGCTATACCATTCCGCTATTGAACTACTCCGGACACCCGATGCTGGCGACCCTTGATGACAGAGAGCTGCGAAGAGAGATTCTTGAGCGAACACTTTCTCGCGGATCAAGAGGCAATGCCAATGACACCTCAGAATTAGTGAGGGAAGCGCTGGATTTGAGACGTGAAAAAGCGAGGCTCTTTGGTTACGAGAACTACTCCCAGTATGTAACAAGCAAGCAGACCGCGAAGAGTCCTGCGCGCATTCATGAGGTGCTGAGGCGCATTGCGCCGATAGCTCGTCGCAATGCCGAGACAGAAGCGGGTGAACTGCAGAAACTTATGGAGCGAGAGCTGCCCGGTGAGGAGCTCAAGGCCTGGGACTGGGACCGCTACACAGAACAGCTGCGGGCAGAACGCTATTCGGTTGACACTTCATTGCTCAAACCATTTTTTGAGCTGAGACGAGTCCTCGAGGATGGCGTTTTCTTTGCAGCCGGCGAGCTCTACGGACTCAGGTTTGAGCCAAGAACCGACCTAACTGGATACCACCCAGATAACTGGATTTATGAGGTTTTCTATGAGGATGAGTCAAGGTGTGGGCTTTACATCTTTGATCCCTATGCAAGACCATCTAAGTCGGGTGGGGCATGGATGAACAACCTGGTTGATCAGTCACGACTGCTCGGCAAGCTACCTATTGTTGTGAACAACATGAACATCCCGAAGCCGGCAGCTGGCAGCCCCGCGCTAATGACCTTCGACGAAGTAAACACACTGTTCCACGAGTTTGGCCACACCCTTCACGGCCTGCTATCGAACGTCCAATACCCAAGATTCAGCGGCACAAACGTCGAGCGAGACTTTGTCGAGTTTCCCTCACAGGTCAATGAGATGTGGATGCTCTGGCCAGAGGTTTTGGCAAACTATGCCGCACACTACGAAAGTCAGGAAAAACTGGACCCAATCTGGATAGACAAAATTCAGGCAACAGAGGCATTCAACCAAGGCTTCGAGACTACGCACTATCTGCAGGCCGCCATTCTTGATCTTGCCCTGCACGAAAGCGATAACACTCCCGAGGACCTTGTCGCGTTCGAGCGTGAGGCGATTGCAGGTTACGGCCTGGAATTTCATGCGGTACCGACTAGGTATCGAACCAATTACTTCGCCCACATCTTTGCTGGTGGTTACTCAAGTGGTTACTACGGCTACATCTGGAGCGAGGTATTAGATGCGGAGAGCGTGAACTGGTTCAAGCAGCACGGCGGGCTCAAGCGCTCTAACGGGCAGATTTTCGCCGATGCACTGCTTTCAAGAGGTGGAAGCCAGGACTCGATGGGGCTAGTGCAGAGTTTCCTCGGGCACGAGCCGTCGGTTGAACCGCTTATGAAGCGCAGGGGGCTGCTGGACTAAGCCGACTTGTCTTTCAGGCGCTGCGGAAGTGGCCTAATTTTTGGAATCGAGTGATTCTCAACGTTATCTGCAGTGATAACCACAAGCCCCTGCTCGGCAGAACCTGGGAGCTCGAACATGATTGGGCTCAATAGCTCCTCGAGGATTGCCCTCAAGCCTCTGGCCCCAGTCTCCCTCTCCACGGCCAAATCGGCAATCATTTCAATAGCGGCTGGCTCGAACTCAAGCTCAAAGCCGTCAATTTCAAACATCCGTTGATACTGCTTCACAAGGGCATTCTTGGGCTCGGTGAGGATTGAAATTAAAGCTGGTTGGTCTAGCTGCTCAACGGTTGCCACCACCGGTAACCTTCCGATGAACTCTGGAATCAGGCCAAATTTTCTGAGATCCTCTGGCTGGACCTGACGGAAGACATTCGAGTCATCTGTCTTTACTTTCAAAGGCGAACCAAAGCCGATTCCCTTTTTGCCGGTGCGCTCCCCGACGATCGACTCAAGTCCCGCAAAGGCACCAGCGACGATAAAGAGCACGTTTGTGGTGTCAATCTGAATGAACTCTTGCTGAGGGTGCTTGCGACCTCCCTGCGGTGGAACAGATGCAATCGTTCCCTCAAGAATCTTAAGCAAAGCCTGTTGAACCCCCTCGCCTGAAACATCGCGGGTAATTGATGGGTTCTCCGCCTTGCGAGAGATCTTGTCAATTTCGTCTATGTAGATAATTCCAGTCTCAGCGCGCTTCGGATCGTAGTCGGCTGCCTGCAAAAGTTTCAGGAGGATGTTTTCAACATCCTCTCCCACATACCCAGCCTCAGTCAGTGCCGTTGCATCGGCGACCGCAAAGGGCACATTAAGCCTCTTGGCCAGAATCTGCGCTAGGTAGGTCTTGCCGCAACCTGTTGGACCGATCATCAAGATGTTGCTCTTAGCAATCTCCACATCGTCGTGTGGTTTACCGGCGTTCGTAAGAGTTCCGGTAGCCCGAATTCTTTTGTAGTGGTTGTAGACCGCTACCGAGAGCTGCTTCTTTGCATCGTCCTGCCCGATGACGTACTCGTCCAGGAACGACTTGATTTCCTTGGGCGTCGGCAGCTCGAGTGACTGGGTCGACTCTGCGACCTGCTGACCGAGCTCCTCTTCGATGATCTCGTTGCACAGCTCGATGCACTCGTCACAGATATAGACCGATGGTCCAGCTATGAGTTTACGAACCTGCTTTTGGCTTTTGCCGCAGAAGGTGCACTTCAGCAGGTCACTTGTCTCACTTAAAGTCATGAGGAAAGCCTATATCTACCGCTGAACGAAGCTCTTAGGAGCTGTCGGAGTGTTTAACCCTTGCGAGTTGTCAATACTTGGTCGATTAGGCCGTATTCAACAGCCTGAGCCGCGGTCAAAATCTTGTCGCGATCGATGTCCTTGTTGACCTGCTCCTTGGGCTTGCCAGAGTGCTTCGCCAGGGTGTCCTCGAGCCATTCACGCATCCGCATAATCTCCTGAGCCTGAATCTCAATGTCAGATGCTTGACCCTGTCCGCCACCACCGGTTGCCGGCTGGTGTATGAGGATTCTCGCGTTTGGAAGCGCTAGACGCTTTCCCTTTGCTCCGGCTGCCAACAGCACGGCTGCAGCAGATGCAGCCTGACCCAGGCAAACTGTCTGAATCTGAGGCTTGATGTACTCCATGGTGTCGTAGATGGCAGTTAGGGCCGTAAAAGAGCCACCCGGAGAGTTGATGTACATCGTTATGTCGCGATCTGGGTCCTGTGACTCCAATACCAATAGCTGAGCCATGATGTCATCCGCGGAAGCGTCATCCACCTGCACTCCCAAAAAGACAATGCGATCCTCGAAGAGCTTGGTATAGGGGTTATGGCGCTTGAAGCCGTAAGAAGTACGCTCCTCAAACTCCGGAAGGATGTAGCGGGCTTCAGGCATTGCGATTCTGCCTGACCCTGTTTCGATAAAACTCATTTACTTGCCCTTCCCTACTCCGGTGGAACCGGAGGCAAATTCTTGGATGTGGTCAATGAAGCCATACTCGAGCGCCTCAGCAGCTGTAAACCAGCGGTCGCGGTCGCCATCGGCAATGATCTGCTCAACGGTCTTGCCCGTCTGCTCTGCGGTCAGGGTCGCGAGCTGACGCTTCATGGACATGATGAGTTCCGCCTGAGTCTGGATGTCGGATGCGGTTCCACCGAAACCACCGAGTGGTTGGTGCAGCAAGACTCTGGTGTTCGGCGTCGCGTATCGCTTGCCCTTGGTTCCGCTGGAGAGCAAGAACTGGCCCATTGAGGCTGCCATGCCGATGCCGACGGTAACAATGTCGTTTGGCACGTACTGCATGGTGTCGTAGATCGCCATTCCCGCAGTTATCGAGCCGCCAGGAGAGTTAATGTAGAAGTAGATGTCCTTTTCGCTGTCCTCTGCTGCGAGAAGCAGAATCTTGGCGCAGATCTCATTTGCGTTTTCGTCGCGAACCTCACTGCCTAGCCAGACGATGCGGTCTTTGAGTAGCCTCTCAAAAACGTTATTGCGCTCAATTTGTGGCATTGCCATCTAGTACTCCTTAGCTATCTAGTAAACGATAGCCACGAGTGCGGGGGTATTAGGTGCTTGTTCGCCTTGGGCGTTAGACCTGATAGTCGACCTTGTTGCCCTTGGTGTCAGCAATCTCCACGTTTGCAACCAAGAAGTCAACGGCCTTGCGCCTTGCAAGCTCGCTTGCGTAGAGAGCAACCTGACCATTTGAGGCAACCTGCTTGATGAAATCGTTCGGGTCCATGCCGTAGCTCTGTGCATTCATCGCTAGGTACTCGATGAGCTCTTGGTCCTCAACCTTGATGGCTTCGGCGTCGACGACCTTGTCCAAAATCAACCTGGTCTGGAAATTCTTCTGCGACTCCTCGGTGACCTCTTTGCGGTGAACGTCGTCCTCGAGACGGCCCTCCCCCTCAAGGTGGTTGTGAACCTCGCGCTCAATTGCAACGTCCGACATTGGAATCTTCGCCTTGGAAATAAGCTCCTCGACAATGAGGTCCCGTGCCTGCAGAACCTGCTTGCGACCCAACTGCTGGGCGACTTTATTCTCAATGTCTGCCTTGAGCTCATCAAGAGTGTCAAACTCACTTGCTAGCTGAGCAAAATCATCGTCGGCCTTAGGAAGCTCGCGCTCCTTGACCGCCTTCAATGTCACCGCAACCTCAGCTTCTTTGCCTGCATGTTCGCCACCTACAAGCTTGGAACGGAAGGTGGTGGACTCTCCAGCAGTGAGAGTGTCTAGAGCTTCGTCAATACCGTCCAGAAGCTGGTTTGATCCAATCTCATAGGAGATATCGCTGGCGGTGTCGATCTCTGCACCATCCAGGGAGGCAGTCAGGTCGATTGTCGTGAAATCCCCCATCTTGGCTGGGCGCTCAACTGTCTTCAACGTCCCAAAGCGGGCTCTCAGAGCATCAAGCTCCGCCTCAATGTCCATCTTGGCAACCTTGACTGGGTCAACCTTGACCTTCAAGCCTTTGTAATCAGGCATCTTGAATTCAGGCTCAACCTCTACCTCTAGCTCAACAACTAGCTCCTTGGTTGGCTCTTGGGCGTTTGGAGCAGATTTGATGTCTACCTCGGGAGCCGCGAGCGGACGAAGCTTCTCGCTAATGAGAGCCTCGCGGTAAAAGTCGTCGATGCCGTCATTGATTGCCTGGCCAATGATGGCGTCCTTGCCGACGCGCTGGTCAAGGACTGGCGCTGGAACCTTACCCTTGCGGAAGCCTGGAATGTTTACCTGACCCGCGATGGTCTTGTAGGCCTTATCGAGAGCTGGCTTGAAAGCCTTCTCGTCGACGGTAACCGTCAGCTTGACGCGTGTGGGGTTTAGCTTCTCGACTGTGGTTTTCAAGTCCTACTCCAAGGGGTTGGTTGATCTACTGGTCGGGATGACAGGATTTGAACCTGCAACCCCCTGTACCCAAAACAGGTGCGCTACCAAGTTGCGCTACATCCCGGGGATTTCATAACTAGCGTCATGAACCCTGACACTCTATCCCATAGAATGGGGTGTCGTCTAACGATGCGCGAGTGTAGCTCAATGGTAGAGCCTCAGTCTTCCAAACTGATTACGCGGGTTCGATTCCCGTCACTCGCTCCAAAGCATTGAACATCTCTAGGTCCACAAGCTGAGCATGGTGAGTCGCTTCCAGAGCCTGCTTTTTCAACTACGCAGTTCCCGTGAACGACAAATCTCTTCACGCCAGATGCAAAGGGGCGAATTCTTATCAAGTTTGGGGAGAGAAAGACAAGTGCAGCAAATAGACCGAATGTTAGGCCTGACGAATTTGACGTGTGACTTCTATCTGTGCCCTCAAGCCTTGAGGCGAAGGTATGAGCGGATAAACGTGCAGTGCTCCCGGCGCGAAGTGCAGCGTGTTTTGTACCCCTGCAGCATCCAACCTCTGCTTCAAGGCGAGTGAGTCTTGATACAGCAGGTCGTAGTCTCCGACATAGATTGATGTTGGCGGGAGTCCACGCATGTCTCCTCTGAGTGGACTCACCTCAACTCTTTTGTAGTCCCCGCGGTTGGACCAAACAATTGCGATGTATCGCAGTGATTGAGGGAGGAGCCACGGATCTCTTCTCTCATAGATCCCGAAGTCCTCATAGTTCCATTCAGAATCTATCCAAGGTGCAATCAGGATCAGCCTCTTTGTCATTTGCTGCCAAGAGCTTTGCTGGGCAATTGTCAGGGCCAGTCCTCCACCTGCCGAGTCTCCGGCGATAATGACCGGCAGCCCAAGGCTTGCAACTTCATGGCGAACAAGCTCCAGGAATCCAAGAGCATCATCGACATTGTGCCGGGAGGCGAGTCCGTATCGCGGCACGAAGACTGTGGCGGAGGTCTCACGCGCGATCTTCCCAATTAGGTCCCAGTGCTGCTTGGCAATTGGCTGGACATAGCCGCCACCGTGGAGGTAGACGACACAGCGCTCACTTGGAATTGGGCTACTCACGACGTGCAGAGGAAACCCCCCAATGACTCTGGTTTCGATACTCAGCCCTTTGAGCTGCTTAGTGGTTGGCATGGCAGGTTGTCGGGCCGGCCTGCCGAGCTTGGTGAGACCCAGCTTCTTCTTAGCCATAAAGAAAAGCCAAACGATTCTCATGATCGGATTCACTTCTGGCACCTTGCGCAGTAGTAGAGCTTTCTTGTCGCCATCAGCTCCATGGTCACCTCATGCCCGCACTCCCTGCACGGCTGACCCTCTCGCTTATAGACGTAATAGCGATCAGCAAGCTTCGGCCTACCCCTGAGGTGACCTTCACGGGTAAGCATCAGCCCGGTCCGTACCCCAATTGGCATGAGTGTCACGCTGTCCTGCCAAATCTGCTCGGCAAGCTCTAGAGGCAAGAGGTTGCCTGGAGTATGGGGGTTAATTGCGGAGCGAAAAAGTAGTTCGGCACGGTAGACATTGCCGATGCCGGCAATCACACTCTGATCCATAAGCTGCTGCCCCACCGCAGACTTTCTAGATGCCAGCTTCGAAATAAAACGCTCACGCTCAGAGCCGTTGCGGTCAGGCCTCAGTGGATCAGGGCCAAGCCTTGACAGAATGCTTTTGATACCCACTTTGTCAATCACCTCGCAGGCCGTTGGACCCCTCAGATCTGCCGTCATGCCGGGAAGTTCAAACCTTGCTCTGACCTGACCTGTGGCCTCGGGGGTATCGCCTGCAGTAAAGCGCCATTTGCCATAGATACCGAGATGAATGCGGATAGCGAGGTCATCAAAGTGCAAAAACAGTTGTTTACCCCAGGCATCGGCCTTGGTTAGTTCCCGGCCAGAAACGAGCCGAGCGTCGGCGAACCTGCCCTGAGGTGAGCTGATGGCTAACTTGCTGCCTAGGAATTCTTTTTGAAACCTCTTGGCGATGCGGTGAACGGTATGACCCTCGGGCATTGCTAGTAGAGAACTTCGCCGGTTGCCTCGAAGTGGGAAATCTTGCTAATGCGCCTCACGTGGCGTTCATCATGAGAGAAGGGCTCGGAAATGAATATTTTCACCAGCTCGAAAACTTCCTCTTTGCTGTGTTGGCGAGCGCCGAGTGCTACGACATTGGCATCGTTGTGCTGGCGAGCAAGCCTCGCAGTCGATTCATTCCAAACCAGTGCCGCACGAATACCGCTGACCTTATTTGCGGCCATTTGCTCTCCGTTACCACTTCCACCAAGAACTATGCCTAGAGCCTCAACGCCCTCACGCTGATCTTTGGCCACCCCTTGAGCAGCCGCAATGCAAAACCCCGGATAATCGTCGAGTGCGTCATACTCCTGGGGTCCGTGATCGATTAGCTCATGTCCGAGAACGTTCAGCTCAGAGACCAGGTAGGCGCTGAGCTCCATGCCCGCATGGTCGGTAGCAATGTGAATGCGCAACTATCCCATCCTCTTCTCTATCTCTCTGAGCTCTTGATCAGCATTGTCAGTTCGAACCAAGACTGTTTCACCCTTGGTAGTCAAGAGTTCAATCACCTCACCCGAGCTTGGCAGAAAGGCAACTTTCTTTCCCGAAACCCTCAGCCCTAGACCTCCATAAGACTTCCAGCTGGCCTCGGTCTTTCGAATACTCTCAATGTCTCCATAGCCCACCCGAAACATAGGAATGCCCCTGAGGTAGACGGTGAGTTCGTTACCCACCTCAAGCCTTGGCTTTGCGAGAAACAGAATGAGCAACACCGCGACGGGCGCGAGGACAACCAGATAAGGAAAAGTGAGTGTCGACTCACTGGCATCGAGTAGACCCACCTGCGAGTCAATTGCCGCCACCTGAATACCGGCCA
>Ga0255762_10004497_pt1 | contig 10667 bp, 9 predicted proteins | sample 101ome_16_FD_179962 | JGI IMG/M metagenome (GOLD analysis project Ga0255762, IMG submission 179962) | Coastal salt marsh microbial communities from the Groves Creek Marsh, Skidaway Island, Georgia - 101401AT metaG (version 2) | ecosystem: Environmental > Aquatic > Marine > Intertidal zone > Salt... | reverse complement strand
AAGTTGTATAGCAGCTGAAGCGGCAAGACCGGCAAGTGCATCAGGCATGACTTCTTCATCATGAGACATGAGCTGAATCATGACTTGAGTTTCTGCGTGGTAATCGCTAGGAAACAAGGGGCGTAGTACACGATCTACTAAACGCATTGTTAATACCTCTTGGTCACTGGGGCGTGCTTCGCGTTTAAAAAAGCCTCCAGGGAAGCGACCCGCTGCTGCAAATTTTTCTCGATAATCCACCGTTAAAGGGAGAAAATCAACAGGACTTGCGGTTCTAGAAGAAACAACTGTGGCTAAAAGCATACAATTGCCCATTCGAACGACGACAGATCCATCCGCTTGTTTTGCAAGTTTTCCGGTTTCTAGTGTTATTGTTCTACCGTCTTCAAGACGGATTTCTTGGGTGTGTGTTTTTGGAATCATTTTTCATTTTTTGGTTAAAAAGGTGTTGTGTGTTGTGGCAACCAATGAAAAACTAAGATTCAGTAAACGGCAAGGTGTTTTTTGATTACTTACGTAATCCTAATTCTTTTACGATATTTCGATAACGTTCGATGTCTTTTGACTTTAGATAATCTAGAAGACTTCTACGCTTTCCTACTAAACGAACCAAAGAACGTTCGGTATTAAAATCTTTGCGATTTTTTTTCAAATGTTCAGATAAATGTTGGATTCTGTGAGTAAATAATGCTATTTGACCTTCAGCTGATCCTTTTTCTTTTTCTGATTTCCCGTGTTTTTTGAAAATACCTTCTTTTACTTCTTTTGAATTGTACATGCCAATATTAATTTTAATGATTTTTATGTATTCGTTTTAAACGTGTGGCAAAGATACAACTAAACCTAATTATAACCACAAAATTTATAAAAATAAACCGCTCTTTACCTGCATATTATGCTCGGATGGGCTGGTTGCGTATCAAATCAATGTAGAGGTTGATTTTGTTTTTGAGATCATTTCTGTGAGATATGAAATCCAAAAAGCCTTTTTCTAATTGAAATTCACTGGTTTGAAAACCTTCTGGCAATTCTTTTCCAGTGGTGTCTTTTACCACTCGGGGTCCAGCAAAAGCGATGAGTGCTTTGGGTTCTGCAATATTAATATCTCCAAGCATGGCATATGAAGCCGTCGTTCCTCCAGTTGTTGGGTCTGTACAAAGCGATATATAGGGTAATTTTGCTTCTGCCAATTGTGCTAATTTCGCAGAGGTTTTAGCCATTTGCATCAGTGAAGTAGCGGACTCCATCATACGTGCTCCTCCAGACTTTGAAATAATCAGAAGGGGAAGTTGATTTGCTATTGCATAGTCTGTTGCTCGTGCTATTTTTTCACCCACTACAGACCCCATAGAACCGCCAATGAATCTGAAATCCATACAAGCTATGACTAAATTTCGTCCTTTTGATGGCCCAACTGCTGTTCTAATTGCATCGTAAAGCCCCGTTTTTTTATGAGCATCTTTGAGTCTGTCTTTATACTTTTTAGAGTCTTCAAATTTCAAAAAATCTTTAGAGATTAACTTCTCGTTTAGCTCTTCAAACTGATTGTTATCAAAAAGAATTTCGAAGTATTCCTTGCTGCCAATGTGGACATGATAATCGTCTTCAGGGCTTACGTAATTATTTTCGGCAAGCTCTTTCGTCTCTATGACTTTTCCGGTTGGTGTTTGGTACCACAAGCCTCTAGGGGTATCTTTTTTTTCTTCTGTTTTAGTTTGGATCCCCTTTTCACTTCGTTTAAACCAGCTCATATGATCGTTTTACTCAAAGATAAAAATAAAAAGAAACTAAAGGGTATTGATGTTATTCAGGTCTTCAAATGCTTTTTTCAAACGTTTTTTGAAGGTCTCTTCTCCTAGTCGTAACCATTTTCTAGGGTCGTAGTGTTTTTTATTGGGTAGGTCTGAACCTTCTGGATTTCCAATTTGGTTTCTTAGGTATTCTATGTGATCATTCATGTAGTCTCTAATCCCTTCAGTAAAGGCAAACTGTAAGTCAGTATCAATGTTCATTTTGATTACACCATAGCCTATGGATTCTTCAATTTCTGCTTGAGTAGATCCAGAGCCTCCGTGAAATACAAAATCAACTGTGTTTTCGGGAAGATTGTGTTTTTTTGAGATATATTCTTGAGAGTTTTTTAAGATTTTGGGTGTCAGCTTTACATTCCCTGGTTTGTACACTCCATGAACATTTCCAAAGGCAGCGGCTACAGTAAATTGAGAACTCACTTTGCTCAATTCTTCAAAGGCATAGTTTACTTCTTCAGGTTGTGTGTAGAGTTTAGATGCATCAACATCGCTGTTGTCTACTCCGTCTTCCTCACCTCCAGTGATACCCAATTCTATTTCTAAAGTCATGTCCATCTTTGACATGCGTTCTAGGTAGGTTTTACAAAGACTGATATTTTCTTCTAAAGGTTCCTCAGAAAGGTCAATCATATGGGAGCTAAACAAGGATTTCCCGTAAAGCTTAAAGTAGTCTTCACTTGCATCTAAAAGCCCATCTATCCAAGGTAATAAATTTTTAGCACAGTGGTCGGTATGTAAAATAACTGTAGCGCCATAGGCTTTGGCAAGTTCATGAACATGCTTTGCTCCAGCAATAGCACCTGCTATAGCTGCTTTTTGATTTTCATTGGAAAGCCCTTTTCCTGCATTGAATTGTGCCCCACCGTTAGAGAACTGAATAATTACGGGACTGTTAAGCTCAGCTGCGGTTTCTAGTACCGCATTGATCGTATTACTCCCTATAACGTTTACAGCAGGAAGAGCAAATGCTTTTTTTTTCGCTAGCTTAAATACTTCTTGAACTTGTTTTCCGGTAAGAACTCCAGAGGGTATAGAATGACTCATCAATTTTGGTTTGCTGCAAAAATAAAAACTTATTTGATTTAAAAAGGATAATTGATTCCGATATTAAAAACAGCATTTTTAAAATTGTATTCTGTCCACCAGCGTTGCCCAATTTCTAGAGATGGATTATAGGTTTTAAAACCGGTATCAAAACGAAAAACAAAAAAATCAAAATCATAACGCAAACCGAAACCTGACCCGATTGCAATTTCAGAAAGATCTTTAAAGCTATTGAACCGCATTTTCGGGTCTTCAACATCATCCCACAGATTCCAAATGTTTCCTAAATCAATAAAAAGGCCACCTTTTAGTGGGCCTGTAAGTGCAAATCGGTATTCGATATTAAAAGCTAGTTTAAAGTTAGCTTCATTAAATTCATTGATATTACTGCTGCTTCCAGGGCCAAGTTTATAGGCTTTCCAAGCTCTGTTGTCATTTGCACCTCCCGAAAAATAGGATCGTGCAAAGGGAATGTTGGTTGAATTGCCATAGGGGAGTGCTGCTCCAACAAAGGAGTGAAATGCAATTACCCGCTCTCTTCCCAAAGACCAGTGTTTGATAAAATCAAACTCTGTTTTTATATATTGTGAAGGCTGAACACCTCCTAAGATATTTTGACCCAATGCATTTTGATTGGCATTAATACTTTTTAAAAAGTAATTTAAAAAATTACCTACCCAGTCTATTTTCCATCGCAATTGATAAAAAGTATCATCAAAAATACTTTCTTGACTGTTCAAATTTAAGGTGAAGGAAGAACCGAGAATTAAGTTATTTGTTGTCAAGCGATCGTAGCGTTCTTTAACTGTATTTACTGTTCTATAAGCTTCATCCTCAATGCTAAGTGGTGTTTGATTTTCTAGGACTGCAATGATGAATTCATTAGCACCTTCGGGAATCAACAGATTTCCATTCGAATCTACTCGATCTGTATTTAGGTTGTACTGTTGAGCAATTTGATTTAAGCGATCGTAGGAATTTTTATAAACGTTAAAGTAATTGGATAGCTTTCTGTTATTGACAAACTCTAGATCAATCCATTTAAATTGAATTCTTTTTTTGCTGTTGGGTTGCCAGTCAAATTGATAAGTGCCTTTAAAAAATTGCTTGTCCAAACCGATGTTTTCTTGCAGACTAGTTCCCAAAATAATTTCTGTTTTTGGTGCCTTTTCCGATGAAACCCAATCTTTCTTTGAAAAAGGAATTAACAGCCGAGGAACACTCAGTTTTAAATCTGCACCTAGTTCAAATAAATTAAAAAATTGATCTTCGTTTTGTGCGATATCACGAGAAGCTCCTAATGTGCTCTTTAAGTTCAATTCCAAAAGCTCTGCTCCTCTTAAAACATTGCGGATACCCAGACCACCCCCCAATCCAATTCCAAAATCCTGAATATTGGAATGGGATAAATCCAGATCAAATCCTAATGAAAAGCGGTCTCTCGGATTTAAATAAATGGCAACATCTAATGAGTTTTTTTCAGGAATTAAAGTATAATTGATACTAGGGTATTTAAAGTTCTTTAAGTTGGTAAAATACTTAAAGGTTGCATCGCGGTCATCATCGCTATAAAGCGCCCCCTGTTTTATTCTGATTCCAGCTGTAATGGCTTTTGGACGGTACTTGAGTAAACCTTTACTGTAAAGGGTTAAATTATTATAGGTAACAGAATCAGTATATTGTGAAAACTCATTTTCAGTGCCCAAATTATCTATAAATACTTGAACGGAATTGATTTTTAAGGGCGTATAAGGTACTTTTGTCAAACTGTCGTTTATACGTTGCTGGAGGTTTTCAATCCTTATTGTTACGGGTATATTAATGTCATTTCCAGTACTGTCTATCGCAGCCGTAAATTGAATACTATTCTGTTGGAAGTTGTAAATTCCTTTATTGCGGAAAAGCAGAAATAAACGTTCTCGTTCTTCCTCAAATTTATTTATCTCAAAAGGAGCCCCTTCTTTTAAAATTTGATCTTTAAGTGTACTGTTGTAAAGAAGTTCTAACTCAGGAGATTCGATTGTCGCAGAAATCGAATCTATAAGGTATTTTTCTTTAGGTTCTATCTGATATTTCAAGGTAGTTTTTTGGTCCTTTATAGCCTTTACTTCGGTATGTACTTGTACATCATAATACCCCAAATTTTTATAGTATTGAGCAATTCTTTTTTTAGAATTTTCAACTTCAGTACTGTCTAATATTGCTGGGGGTTCTCCGGTGTTTTTTAACCAAGTATTGAATTTTTCCGCATAATTACCCAAGGCTAAGATTTGTTTTTTTGAAATCCACCCTTCTAAGTGTTTTGCTCTGTTTTCTTTTTTTTGGAGCCATTGATTAAATTGTCTGCGTGGGTCAGGATGGGCTGTTTGATAAAGAAGTTTTCCCAATGGAACACCGAGTATTTTTTTGTTGGCAGGGGTAGTGATAATGAAGTTTACAGGGTGATTATTTAACACTTTGTTGTCTTCATATATTTCTATGCGATCGATTAGGGCTCCTTTTTCTCTGAAAACACGTGTACCAGAACAACCACCCAAAATATGTGCAGTCAAAAGTAGAATCATTAATTTTGTTCGGAGGCGAAACACTGTATCAGTTTTATAGCTTCAAAAATAAGTCATTTTTATGGTCAGTAAGAGTCAACAGAAACAAATCCTCCAACTCAAGCAAAAAAAATACCGCTACAAATGGGGGCTCTTTGTTGCTGAAGGAGAAAAAGTAGTGGATGAATTGCTTAAAGCAGGATGGAACTGCCAGTTCTTATACACAACAAAAGATTCTTCCCACTCAGGGGCGATTCGGATTGATTCAACCCAAATGAAACAGTTAACTCATTTTAAAACTCCTAGCCCCGTTTTAGGTGTTTTCAAGATCCCTAAACCAAAAGCCTTTCAAAACACAAACACAACCATTGCATTGGATGGTATTTCCGATCCGGGGAATTTAGGAACACTAATTCGACTTTGTGATTGGTTTGGTATAGATGAACTCGTTTGCAGTGACAATACAGTGGATAGTTTTAACTCAAAAGTTGTTCAGGCAACTATGGGATCGCTCACTCGCGTAAATTGTTTCTACAAAAAAGATTTAGCTGGATTTTTAAAAAGCTTGGAAAAAGATGTATTTGCAGCAGATGCAGGTGGGAACTCGCTTTATAAAACAGAACTCTCCTCTTTTGCGACTTATGTTTTTGGAAGTGAATCGCATGGCCTTTCAGACGAGGTAAAGCAAATAGTGAGCGGCACTCTTGCTATTCCTAACTCGCGACCTGCTGGCGGTGCAGAAAGTTTAAATGTCGCTACTTCAGCAGCAATTTTTTTAAGTGAAATCTCCAGAAAAACATAAATTATTCGAAGGTTATAATTAAGCAAACACCTCTGCTGAAAATGTTATTTATATAGCTTGTCCATGGGCTTTCTGGTGACGAATCTGGTATCAATTCATTTTCAAGCGAAAAAATACCTCGTAGGGAAGGTGAGAATTTAAAATAATACAAGTAAAATTCGAATCCTATTCCCAATTCATAGTTGAATTGTTGTGAAACGGTACGAAAGACATTGCTCGCATTGTCGTCCGGGTTTTTTTGATTGCTGGACAGGTTAAAATCTGTTGAGAATCCAGCTAGAATAAAGGGTCTGAAATTATTAATTCTCTTTGTGTTAATTTTTAAGTATAAAGGAAGGTGTATGTAGGTGGATTTAACTTCTCTGAAGCGATCCGATTCGCGTTCAAATTCTGGAAATTCAGGATACACAAGCTCCCTTTGATTGTAATAAAGACCCGGTTCAAATCGTAGGTTGAAAAAATCATTTATGCGTATATCACCAATCAAACCAACATTAAAGCCTTTTTTCTGATTTACAGCAATGTCTTTATACATCAGTTCTTTGTAATAAGAATCGATGTATTCAAATTTAAAATCGTATTGGTTTGTGCCTAAAAAGTAACCGTAATGTAAAGGCTTTTTATCAAAGCTGGGTAAATTCAAAATACGTTCTTTTACTGTGGGATATTGAGCAAAGAGTCCTTGAAAAATAAGGAAAGCAATCAAGCTATAAAGCAGGTGATATGAATTATGATTTCTTTGCAAAATAAATGGAAGATACTCCTAAAGTTTGTGAGTAATCCTCTACTTCTATAAACCCTATTTTTTGTAAAATATTGTTGAACTCTTTTCCACATGGGAAGGCGGCTGCTGAAGAAGATAAATAGTGATAAGCAGTGCGGTTTTTTGCGAGAATTTTACCAATAAAAGGCATGATGTTTTGGGTATAATAAAGGTATACTGCTTTGAGGAATCTATTTTTAGGAACTGCTGTTTCTAGAATAACTAAAGTTCCTTGAGGTTTTAATACACGTAAAATTTCATGGAGCCCTTTTTCTAAATTTTCAAAATTACGTACACCAAAGGCTACCGTTACGGCATCAAATGTATCAGAATTGAAGGGGAGAGATTCTGAATCACCCAATTGCATTTCTATGCGATCTTGCAGCCCTTTAGCTTTTACTTTTTGTTTGCCAATATCTAACATCCCCGGGGAAAGATCTAAACCAATGATCTTTTTTGTTTTTAATTTTGCCAAAGCCAAGACCAAATCGCCGGTTCCTGTAGCTATGTCCAAAACCACTTCATGAGGATGCTTTTCAACAAGTTGAACCAGGCGTTTTCGCCAAAGGGTATCGATTCCTAAAGTGATGATTCTGTTGAGCAGATCGTAACTTTTGGAAATTCCATTAAACATTTGAGTTACCTGCGTTTTTTTTGCTTCAGGATTGTTCTGGTTTGGTTTTATTGCTTGTTTCATAGCATTGCCAAAGATACTAATTTGGGAGTCATGTATATCTTGTTTTTCGATATCGAGTAGTAATATTCGTATATTTGACCCGTATTTCGATTTCGATATATGAAAATTATTATTGCAGGAGGAGGTGAAGTAGGTTTCCACCTTGCTAAGCTTCTTTCCTATGAGTCGCTGGACATCACCTTAATTGATACGGACAAGGATCGTCTCAATTATGCAGAAACCCATTTAGATATTAGGGCTATAAGAGGAGATGCCATATCTCTTAGTGTTATGGAAGATGCCCAAGTGGCTAATTCAGATCTTTTTATCGCAGTTACTTCAGAAGAGTCGATCAATATTACTATTTGTGCAATAGCAAAACAATTGGGAAGCAAAAGAACCATAGCTCGTATTTCCAATTTCGAACTCATTAATGCGCAAGACTCCATTAGTTTTCAAAACATTGGAGTGGATGAACTCATCTCACCTGAAGAGCTAGCTGCTGTTGAAATTCAACAACTTTTGGACCAATCTGCTTTTTCAAACAGCTATGAATTTGAAGGAGGAGCACTTACCTTAATTGGGACCCGTTTGGATAAAGAAGTGCCTTTTGTAGGTAAAACAGTAAAAGAGGCTGCTTCTATCTTTCCAGACGTGCATTTTATGCCTATAGCCATTCAAAGAAAGGGAACTCAATTGACCATGATTCCACGCGGAGATACCTGTTTTGCTGAGGGAGATACCGTTTTCTTTATAACGCTTAAAGAAGGAGTGGAGGAGCTCTACAAACTAACCGGTAAGACCAAAGCCTCAGTCAAAAATGTAATGATCCTAGGGGGTGGAAGAATCGGATTCAATACGGCTCGTGAATTGTGTAAAAAAAAGTTTCACGTCACATTAGTTGAAAAGGACAAGAAAAAAGCATTTGAAATTGCCGATCTGCTGCCCAACGCTCTCGTAATACACGGTGATGGTAGAAACGCAGAACTACTGGATGAAGAAAACCTCTCTTCAATGGATGCCTTCATTTCAGTTACTGAAAATTCAGAAACCAATATAATGAGTTGCTTAATGGCCCATACCAAGAAGGTCAACAAGACCATTGCTTTAGTAGAAAATATGGATTATTTTCAGCTCTCTCATTCCATTGGTATTGATTCATTGATCAATAAAAAACTTCTTACTGCAAACACTATTTTTAGATACGTTCGACGGGGAGAAGTGGTGGATATGACTACACTAAACACCTTAAATGTGGAAATTTTGGAATTTGTAGTTAATGCAAATTCTGAGGCAGCTAACTATAAGATTAAAGACATAGATTTTCCTCGTACTGCCATAATAGGTGGCGTCATAAAAGATGGAGAAGGAATCATCGCTTTAGGAGATTACACCATTCAACCTGGAGATCGAATCGTGGTAGGTTGTCTCCCAAGATCCATTAAACGTATAGAACGTTTGTTTTTGTAAAAGGATATGCACTCATTCAATTACAAAATCGTTGTTTTTTTAATGGGAGTCTTGTTGCTTTTCAATGGGGGGTTTATGTTACTCGCTTCTTTGATTAGCTTTTTATACAAAGATGGGGTTACTTTTGAACTTACTCTATCTTCTTTTGTTGTATTGTCCTTTGGAGCGTTACTGATGCTCTTTGGAAGACAGTACGATAAAAAAATTCAAAAGCGAGAAGGCTATTTAATTGTCAGTTTGGGTTGGTTGTTAATGGCTTTCTCCGGAACTGCACCCTATCTTTTTACGGGTACTATTACTGACTTTTCATCTTGTTTTTTTGAAACCATGTCCGGTTACACAACAACAGGAGCAACTGTTTTGGAAGAATTAGATGTTGTTCCTAAAGGGATTTTATTTTGGAGAAGTACCACGCATTGGATAGGAGGTATGGGGATTATTGTTCTTGCCATTGCTATTTTACCTTTTTTAGGTATCGGAGGAATTCAGCTTTTTTCGGCAGAAGCACCAGGTCCTGCTGGAGATAAGCTTCATCCTAGAATTACAGATACGGCAAAGCGTTTATGGTTGATATATGTCGCCTATACGGTGCTTGAAACCTTTTTGCTTTATTTTGCAGGGATGTCATTTTTTGATGCTTTAAATCATGCAATGAGCACAATGTCTACTGGAGGATTTTCTACAAAAAATGAGAGTGTTGCTTTTTGGAACGACCAACCCCTAATTCAATACATCATTTTACTGTTTATGTTTTTGGCAGGCACCAATTTTGTTTTGAGTTATTTTGCTTTTACCAGAAAATTTCAAAAAATCATAAAAGACGATGAATTTAAATTATATGTAAAATTCCTTCTTTTATTTACTGTTCTGGTATCTCTAATGCTTTTCTTTAAACAGCAGTCCGTATTTATGAACTCTTTTGATGATTTTGAATTTTCAATAAGAACTGTTCTTTTTCAAGTGGTATCAGTCATAACCACAACGGGTTTTGTGACGGCAGATTTTACCCAATGGACCCCTTTAATCACTGTTGTCTTTTTTGGGTTGATGTTTTTGGGAGGCTCTTCGGGTTCCACAGCTGGGGGGGTCAAAGTAGTACGACATATGCTAATGATTAAAAGCGGTTTTTTGGAGTTCAAACGTGCATTACATCCCAATGCCATTATCCAAGCCCGATACAACGAAAAGACGGTAAGTGATTCGATTGCCTATAATATACTAGGTTTTTTTATCCTTTATATGCTGAGTTTTATTGTTGGAGCATTAGGTTTCAGCAGCTTTGGAATGGATTTTGAGTCCTCTGTAGGCCTAGCAGCTTCTACTTTAGGTAATGTAGGACCAGCCCTAGGGGCTTATGGTCCGAGTCATACTTATGCTGCACTGCCTGAATTCGCTCAACTTTGGGCCAGCTTTTTAATGCTTTTGGGTCGTTTGGAACTCTTTACTGTTTTGATTTTGTTTACTCCTTTCTTTTGGAAAAAAAATTAATTAATAGTCGTACTTATCTTTCCAAAGGTCTTCTAGAAAATTTCTAATCTGCTTTTCTTTAGCGTTTTCA
>Ga0255762_10004493_pt1 | contig 10674 bp, 9 predicted proteins | sample 101ome_16_FD_179962 | JGI IMG/M metagenome (GOLD analysis project Ga0255762, IMG submission 179962) | Coastal salt marsh microbial communities from the Groves Creek Marsh, Skidaway Island, Georgia - 101401AT metaG (version 2) | ecosystem: Environmental > Aquatic > Marine > Intertidal zone > Salt... | reverse complement strand
TTTTTTTAGATACAAAGCAGTCCCAGCATTATTTTTAGCAGAGTATACCGGTCAATTATTAGAGTGGCCAAATACAGATATGGTCTATATGTATGCAGGCACTATTACATCAATTATGTCTGTGTTATTAGCTGTTGAAATAATCAAGTGGACACAAATAGCTAGCCTCAAACCATCAGATATCTTTTTAGAGATTAATTTTAATAACTATAAATTTATAGTATTTGCTATAGTAATATCAGCGCTCTTTAATTCAATATTTACTAATTTAGTTTTATCTCAGCTCAACCAAGTCCCAATTGATGTTGCAGTTATTGTAAGATTTTTTGTGGGTGATATTGTGGGTTCATTATTTTTTATTTTGTTTGTAGTAATATCGCTAAAGTTATTAATATCCCAAAAAAATTAGCTGATTAATTAGTCTTTGATTATGTCTAAATTATGTGTATATTTAACCTATGACCAAATCATATATTGAGCAATTAGCCAATCTTCTTCAGATGCTACAGAATTTAGACAGGGACTTGAACCTTGTCGCTTTTAATGAGACTGAAAAGAAAATTTACTACACCATTGCATATGAAGTACATAACAATGGTAAATGTAATATTTCAGATGTAATACAGTCTTCTGGTTTCTCTCGTTCAACAGTCTATAAAGCCATAAAAACTTTTGAAGACAAAAAAATGGTGAGATTAATACAATCTAGAGCTGACAGAAGAGAGATATTTTTAGATTTAATTACCGTTTAATTTAATCTAAAAATTTCTTATGAAATATTTTATTCAAGTATCGTTAATCACATACATAGCATCAATGTTGGTTTACACTCTATGGTCAACTATTACTTTTGCTACTCTAGATAAAGGGTGGATAGGTAGTTTGGTTTATATACCTCATGGTTGTAGAGTGATATTTTATTGCTTCTTTGGTTCTCGATCATTACCTGCACTTTATGCAGCTGAAATAACAGGACCCACTCTTGTTTGGGGCGATCAATATTTAGATTACTGGACTTTTGCAAGTATTTCATCTTTATTATCAGTTGTAGTTGCTGTAGAAATTGTAAAATGGTCAAGAGTTTCTACGTTTAATTACAACATTCTAAAAAAGGTAAATTTTGCTAATTATAAATTCCTTATTTTTGTAATCATCATATCTGCTTTATTTAACTCTATATTTACAAATCTAGTTCTTTCACTGATTAATGGAATAAATATTGGGGTGGAGGTAATCGCAAGATTTTTTATTGGTGATATGCTTGGTTCAGTTGTTTTTATAACATTTTTAATGATCCTTTTTAATTTATTAAAACAAAGAAGACTTTATCAAATTCATGATGAATAAATAGTTGTATACTGTATATTTATACAGTACAATAGATTATTATGAATAACGTAATCAAATTAAATAATCTTGATCCCATTGTCGAAAGATACTTATCATCTGTTGATAAATCTTCGATAAAAAAAACCTTAGCTTTTGAATTTTTCAATAATGATATTGATGAGCTTGATTGTTACATAGATAGGCAAATTAACAATAAAGCACTCACGGTAGATTTCATTGAGCCAAAGGGTCAAATGGAATTTTCTTTCTAATTTTTTATTAAAAATAATTTCTTTATTTAGATTCTTTTCTGTATATAATTTAAGAGGGTGTCTTGTTATTTAGTTTTTTAAGGGGACTATGTAACATTTTATTATTACCCTGAACATGGAGGTGGTCCTATTAGTATTTATTTAATAACAGGAAACGGAGGATCTACCTTTTGACACGGGGTAATCTATAAGTTTTCGACTAGTTATAAATTGCAGTAGCAATTAAACTAGATTTTTTATAACCCCCAAGTTCTCTTGGGGGTTTCTTTGTCTTAGTGGTATGGAATTTAGGTATTGGATTTTATTAACTTTTTTAGGAGCTTTGTGGGGAAGTGCTTTTATGTTTATAAAGGTAGCCACTCCAGAGTTTGGACCTATAGCTTTAGTTAATGCTAGGTTAATAATAGCTTCATGTATTTTTTTACCTATTCTTTTAAGAAGTAAATATATTCATTTACTAAAACCAATTTGGCGACAGGTTTTAGTTTTAGCTATTTTAAATAATGCAATTCCATTTACTTTATTTTCATATGCAAGCTTTGGTGCTGACTCAAATATATTAGCAATACTTAATGCAACCACAGCTTTTAATACTATGATTATTGCTTATATATGGATAGGAGAGAATGTGAGCTTGAAACAACTATTTGGGCTTTTGCTCGGCTTTATAGGAATATTTATTCTAGTTAACCCTCAGAACTCAGAAACCACATTGATTTCAAGCATGTCTGCTCTGTTAGCTTCTTTTTTTTACTCATATTCAACAGTTTATATTCAAAGACAATCTGTAAATGCCAATAAGATGGTTTTAATAGGTTGGTCGATAATATTTAGTGCAGTTCTCATGTTGCCTGTTACTATTTTTTATCTTCCTGATACGATGCCGTCTATTTCTGCTATAGGTTCAGCTATATGGCTTGGAGCAATATCTACTGGCTTAGGGTTTCTTGGTTATGTAAGGTTAATAGATAAAATAGGAGCAGTAAAAACGTCAACTGTTGCTTATTTCTTACCAGTGTTTGGAATCATTTGGGGTGCTATATTTTTAGATGAAATTATTTCATCTACAATTATCATTGGATGCTTGATTGTATTGATTGGAATATATTTTGCTAATTCAAATAATCGTGGGTATGTTAATTCAGTAAATACCAAGGCATAAATGATGAATGATCTAAACCAATTATTACAAGAAGCTAATGACAATGTTCCAAGGCTATCTTTTGAAGAAGCGAATAATCTTATCGCCACAGCAAATACTTTAATAATAGATGTTCGAGAGACTTCTGAGATAAAGGCTACAGGATTAATTAAAAATGCAGTCAATATACCTAAAAGCATTATTGATGCTAATTTTGATTATTCATTAATCAAAGATCATCTAAATAACAATGAGGATGTAACTATTTTGGTTTACTGTGCAGTAGGGGTAAGATCAGCCTTAGTTGGACATAAGCTAATTAAACATGGTTATAAAAAAGTTCTAAACCTTGGTGGTTTTTCAGAATGGGCTTCATTCAATGGTCCAATAGAACCTATCAATTAAAAAAAATATACATTTATATATATCTAATAAAAATTGAATTTTAATATCCCTATATATGAACGTTTTTATCTCCTAGAAAAAGCTCGTTAATGATAATTTAAGAATGTTAATCATTAGGGGGAATTTAATGATGTTCAAATTTAAACTTAGTGGACTATTTTTTGTAGTTCTTTCATTATCAGTATTTACAATACAAGCACAAGATTCATCATCTGAATCAGCGGATGCAATAGAAGAAGTAATTACTACAGCAAGAAGAACAGAAGAATCTGTAACTGATGTTCCAATAGCAATTAGTGCTTTTACTGGTTCAGACCTTGAAGAAAAAGGCATTACAAATATGGAAAGTATTAGCTCTATAGTTCCAAATATTCAATTTCAAAAAGCAGCCAATAACCAAAGTGTTGCAAGTGTCAGTGTTCGAGGTATGGGTTCATCAAGAGGAGCTATTCAATGGGATAATAAAATTGCTTTATATGTTGATGATGCATACATGATTAGACCCCAAGGATCATTATTTGATCTTTTTGATGTTGCTAATCTTCAAGTTCTAAAAGGGCCTCAAGGGACACTTTTTGGAAAAAATACGTCATCTGGAGCAATTTTAATTAATAATAATTTACCAGTTGTTGGTGAGTTTGATAGCTCAGTTAAAGTTTCTATGGGACAAAGAAATCTGAATTCTGTCGCAGCAATGGTGAATGTACCTCTAACTTCAAATGCAGCTATGAGATTTGTTGGAATTACTAAAAAACAAGATGGCTATATAAATAATCTTGATGGTTTTGCTGATGATGGCGGTATCATAGACAATGAAACATTTAGAGCTATGTTATCTGTTGATATAACAGAGGATTTAAATCTTTTATATACATACTCAATGTTTGATTCAGCGGGAACGCCTATTTATGCAAATTGTGAGGTTTATACCAACTCAAATATGCTGTCAGGTGGACCTGCAATTAATGTTCTTACAAATGGAATGAAAACACGTGCTGTAGAAAGTTGTAGAAGTGATAGCCACTATAATGCTTATCATCCGCTCACAGCAGGTGATTCTTATTTAGATTTAGATAAGACACTTTTAAAGCTAACCTATGACTTAGGATCATCTACTCAACTTACATTTATTCATGCTACAGCAAAACATGATGACCAAGAAACAGCATGGCCAACTGGCGGTAATAGAACTGAATTTCCTAATATCACTTTTGTTGGTCCAAGAACTCAGGACACTGATGGTTCAACTACTGAAATTAGAATGACAGGTTTAGCTATGGATGACAGACTTCAATATGCTTTTGGTTATTTTGAATCTGAGGTAGATGGAAATATGGTCCTTCCAACAATACGTGCTCCAGGCTTTGAAGCTTCATCACAATTAATTGGACCAGGCCAAGCACCTCCACCATTGGTTGGATTACCAATTAATATTGCAGATATTGCTAAAGTTGCTCTTTTTCAAAACTCGAGTGGTATTGAGTATGTTAATTCTAGAGCAGTATCTGAAGCTGTGTATGGTGAAGTTGTATATTCTTTAACTGATAGTGTTAACGTTACCTTGGGTTATAGGTCATCAGAAGATACAAAAGCGGTAGCAATAAGAGCAGTATATCCAGAGGGTGGAATGAATTTAAATCCTGTGTATCATGCCTTTGCTTTAAGAAGTATTAATCCTGCACTAATAGCATTAGCAAATGCAACTGCTCCATTTATGGATGCTGGTAAAGATGCATGGCAAATAGTTCCAGGTCAAAACCCAAGATATCACGCATCTAAATGTGATCCAATTTATGGTTCCTTTTCTAATCCTTTAACAGGTGGAACAGGATATTGCTCAATTGAAAGAACTTATGAAAATGATTCAATGAGATTTATTGTTGATTACACTCTTGATAACGGTAATATGGTTTATGCCTCATATAGCGAAGGTTATATGCCTGGTAATACTAATAACTCTGTTTTAGGTGTTGGAGCCAAAACTCTTGAAGCTGAAACTACTGAGGTAATGGAACTTGGTACTAAGTCTTCATTCATGGATGGTAGATTAAGATTAAATGCAGCTGTATTTACTCAAGACTTCTTGAATAAATCTGTTGTATCTTCAGCTATTGATGCCAACGGACAATCATCGGTTATAAATACTATTCAACCTACTATAGAAATGAATGGATATGAGTTTGATCTTTCTTATGATCTAACAGACTCACTAGTGCTTGGTTTTTCAGTTGGCCATGTTGAAGGTGACGATCCTAATTCAGATCTTGAATATAATGTTAACGGACAAAATGATACTCATAATATCTCTCTGACTCATAGAGGTATGTTAGGAAAGATACCAGCGGTTACAGTTTTAAGAGCTAATACTAGAGGAGAGGATATTAATTCTGAAAGAGCTTTAAATTGTGGACCATTGCCAACTTATCCTGGATGTGCCGAAAATGGAGGTCCTGATCAGATTGTACTTCCAGAATATACCTTGGTAGATTTAAACGTAAACTTAATGGTGACTGATAATGCTACTGTGAGCTTTTTCGTTGAAAACTTAACTGATGAAGAGCATATATTTGCTTCCTTCGGTGAAATAACAACCACCCTTGGTACTATCTCATTCTTAAGCGGACCACCAAGAACAACTGGTATAAGTTTTACTGTTAATTACTAATCTTCAATGATCACGCTAGACATTTAGCTCCCCGGAATCATTGACATCTAAACCCCTCTAATGAGGGGTTTTTTATACATATGGTGCGCCCGGGAAGATTCGAACTCCCGACCCCTTGGTTCGAAGCCAAGTACTCTATCCAACTGAGCTACAGGCGCATAAATAGTATTATATTCTCTTAGCTATTAGAATGACGATAATCGTTGGGAGTTACCTTATTCCATCTTATAAAAGCTCTTCTAAAACTAGCTGCCTCACTATAATTTAGTAACATAGCTATATCTGAAATAGTTAAATTAGTTGTAGTAAGATATTTTTTTGCCAAAACATCTCTAACTTCATCGCAAATAATTCTGTAACTTGAAAATTCCTCTTTTAATCTTCTTCTCAGTGTGCTTTCACTCATATGAAGCTTGAAGGCAACTTCTTTTATATCAGGAAATTCATCTCCTGCTTGAAGTAAAATTCTTCTTGCAGCAGCAGAAAAGTTCTCTATTTTGTTTAAATCCCTTAAAAGTCTTTCGCACTGCTCTTCAAAAATAATATAAACAGCAGGGTTTGCAGAGACTAGTTTTTCCTTGCTTAAATCAATTGGAAGGGATATCTCATTATGTAATTGGTTGAATTCAATATCACACTTAAGTATCGACTCATAAAGCTCTTTATTATTAATTCCTTCATGTTGAAAACTTACTTTGAATTTTAATTTATCATTATTAGTAATAATTTTAAGAAGATAAATGGATTGAGATATGATTAATTCGGTTAATAATTTTTTTTGCAGATTGTCTAAAACACTTATTGAAACCCTCAGAGTATATTTAGAGTTATGTGAATCAGATAATACGGTAAGATTAATTCCACTTCCAAGCAATAATTGATATCGATTAAGCAATTTAATGGCTTCTGTAAAGTCTGAACAACTCATTAGAGCAAAGCCAAAAGATCCAAAATAGGTTACATCTACTCTTTGACCCAGTTTTACCATCAAACTTTCATCTTTAGTATAGTTATAAACATAGTCAATAATTCTTGGAAACTCAACTTCTTGTATTGGCTTACTTAAATCTATTTTTGCGTGTTTGATAATTTCGTCTGTTGAAAAACCTGACTCTTTTGATATATCTAATAGTTTGTCTACTAGAATATTTAAGTTTCTATATGATGAATTAAACATATGAAAAAATAGTTGTGAATTAAAACATCTCTATTATGAATTAAAATATCTCTCTTATCTATGTTCATTATTGCTATTCTATAAAGCGTTTTATGAGGAACATAATATGACAATGATAAAAAGAGACCCTTCGTTTGAATTGAAGAAACATTTATCTTCAAATTGGGCAAACGATGATGCATTCTTAACAGCCTTTTTTAATGCTTTAAGTATTAGTTTTCCAAAAGGTGAGAAGTTTTTTATGAATAGTATTCGCACATTTAAAAATGACGTGAGCAGCGAGATGTCAGAAGAGATTCGAATGTTTTGCATTCAAGAGGCAACACATACAAGAGAACACATTAAATATAACAAACTATTATGTGAGCTTAAGGGGTATGACCTAGAGAAGTTTGAAAGTATATATGTAAAATCTTTAGAAAAATCTTATACAGATAAAGTAGATGACAAAATACGACTAGCGATCACAACTGCCATGGAACATATTACAGCAACAATGGGTGCCAACATATTAAAGGGTAAACTTTTTACATCAGATAACTCAGTAGTAGATATGTGGAAATGGCATAGTTTAGAAGAGGTAGAGCATAAATCAGTGTCATATGATGTTTATAAAGCAGTTAATGGTTCAAATAAAGTTTTGAGAGTTGTGATGAAGTTGGCTTTAATTGATATGGGTCGTAGCACCCTAAGGATTGCAATTAAGATGTTAAAACATGATAACCAATTTTGGAAACTATCTACATTTAAAAGTATGTTCAAATTTTTCTTTTCTAAGCAAGGAGCACTAAGAATTAATTATGCAGACTATAAATCATTTTTTGATAAAGGTTTTAACCCCGAAACACACGGTAGTGATTTGGACTTAACACCGTGGAAAGAAAAGTTTGGATCTAATCAGCTTGCTTAAAAAATTATTGATTATAAGTCTATGTTAGGATAACTAAATGTTAAAAAAGATAGGAAGTATTATTCTAATACTATTATTTATCTTAATTGGTTTTTTCATACATTTTCGTTTTTTTCTTAGTGTAGACAAAAGCCAACAAGTTCAAGCTACTTTAGATTATTCTTTTTACCAAATAGATGAATCATTAAGAAGCACTCTAATTACATCACCTAATCCGAACAAAAATGCATATTTTGGTGATTTGCATATACATACTTCAAATTCATTTGATGCATTTACATTTGGATCTCTTAGTGATCCTGAAATGGCATATAAATATGCGCAAGGTGAGTCAATTCCTCATCCAACAGGTTATGATATTCAGCTTAGAAGGCCGCTTGATTTTTATGCAGTAACTGATCATGGTTTTTTTCTGGGACTTCTTCCAACGGCTGCAGATACCAATTCTTTGTTTTCTAAATATGAGTATACAAAGCCACTCCATAATTTAAATGAATCTAGATCTGATAGATTTTTGGAGGTTATTAAAAGAGGTGGATTATTTAGAAATTTTGCCAGAACGACTATAGAAGCCATCAGAAATGAATCTATTGATTCAGATATTATAGATGAAGTACAAAAAAGTGTATGGAAAGAAACAATAAGGGCAGCTGATGATGCATATAGACCTGGTATTTTTACAACCTTTGCTGGTTACGAATATACTTCATCAGAAGATTTATATAACAAGTATCTTCATCGTAATGTTATATTCGAAGATACTAAAAATCTTCCTGATAAAATTTTTTCAAGACTGGATAGTAAAAATCCAGAACCATTGTGGGAATGGATGAATCGCCTCAGAGAAAATGGTGTTGATAGTTTGGCTATTCCGCATAACTCTAATATTTCTGGTGGGTCCGCCTTTTCAAATGAAGATTTTAATGGAGGTCCGATTGATGATTCATATGCAGCTAATAGGTTATTAAATGAACCTTTAGTTGAAGTTACTCAAGCAAAAGGAACCTCTGAAACCCATCCATTAATTTCACAAAATGATGAATGGGCTTCTTTTGAAACAGCAACACCATCAAATTATCCTTCAAATGAAATGAAAAATATTAAAGGCGCATATGTAAGAAATGCATATCTTAGAGGTCTTGCATTTGAAGAGAAAGAAATTATTAATCCATATAAATTTGGTCTTATTGGCTCAAGTGATAGCCATGTTGGAGGTGGGTCCTATAATGAGGAAACCTTTTTTTCTAAAATTGGTATGTTAGATGGTACTCCTAAACTTAGAGGGTCAGTGCCATTTAATAAAACTTACGGCTATATTATTAGTAAGATTAATGAAAATTTAATGACACATGTTGATAATAACTATTATTTAAGTGCTGGTGATAGGATTGTTTATTTTGGAGCTTCTGGCCTTGCCGGTGTTTGGGCTGAAGAAAATACTAGAGAATCAATTTTTGCAGCTTTTAGAAAAAAAGAAACCTTTGCAACATCAGGTCCCAGAATTAAAGTGAGATTTTTTGGTGGTTATGATTTAGAGAATCACGGTCTTTCTGATGAAAATTTAATTAGAAAAGCTTATTCCTTGAATACACCAATGGGTGGAGATATATATACAGATAAGCAAAACAGCCCAACTTTTTTGATTTGGGCTGTTTCGGACCCTCTTGGAGGCAAACTACAAAGATCTCAAATAATAAAAGGCTGGGTTGAAAATGGTGTACATAATGAAAAGGTTTTCGATGTAGCATGTTCAGATGGTTTGAAGGTTGATCCAATAACTCAGCGTTGTCCCGACAATGGAGCAGGCGTAAATATTAATGATTGCTCAACAACACCTAATGTTGGTGCATCTGAATTAAAGACTTTTTGGAAAGATCCAGAATTTAATTCAAATATGAATGCTTTTTACTATGTTCGTGTACTAGAAAACCCATCTTGTAGATGGTCAACTTGGGATGCAGTAAGAAACGGAGAGAAGCCGAGATCTGATATAGATGTAACTATACAAGAGAGAGCTTGGTCATCACCAATATGGGTTAAAAGAAATTAACTCTATTGTGCATATTTAGACACAATTAATATGCAATAATAGCAATTGACTAGATTAAATCGAGTTGGTTTAATTTAGTTTAACTTCATTGGGGAGAGGTCTATGAAATCAATACTAATTAAACTTTTAATAGCAGTTCCAGTCATATACATAGCATTATTTATGGGTTTATGGTCATCAGTAACTGATACCAGACCAATAATTAGTCTATTAGATATGCTCAGATCTGATAGTGCCACTAAAGTAATAGATTTCTCTGTAGATAAAGAAGAGTCAACAAAACCAAAACCTAAACCCAATAAAGACAGAAACCCTTATTACGGCGACCTTCATGTGCACACCAAGCATTCTTTTGATGCTTATATTTTTGGTGTGACTGCTACTCCGAATGATGCATACAGATATGCAAAAGGAGAAGGGATTATGCATCCGATGGGATATGAAATGAAACTACAAGAGCCATTAGATTTTTATTCTGTTACTGATCATGGCTTTTTCATGGGCATGATGAATGCGTGGGCAGACACATCTACTGATATTTCTCAAAATGATTTTGCTATACCTTTCCACAATTTAAATGAAGATGATAATTTAACAGTTGAATCTGCTGGACCAAGATCAGCCTTATTTAGCACAATTCTTGGAGGCACCATTGCTACAACCCATGGAGATTTTCATCCGAATACTTTAAAAGCCTGGTTAACTAAAAATACACAAAAAGCATT
>Ga0255762_10004487_pt1 | contig 10688 bp, 9 predicted proteins | sample 101ome_16_FD_179962 | JGI IMG/M metagenome (GOLD analysis project Ga0255762, IMG submission 179962) | Coastal salt marsh microbial communities from the Groves Creek Marsh, Skidaway Island, Georgia - 101401AT metaG (version 2) | ecosystem: Environmental > Aquatic > Marine > Intertidal zone > Salt... | reverse complement strand
ATATTTTGGTGAATTTAAAGGCAAAGAAGTTAAGCCATCCCCAGAATCACCCTTGAAAAAGCTTGGTATAGAAACAGTACCGCCAATTATTACTACAGCAATTTTTTTAGATGTAAGAAAACATATCTTCAACGGAAGAGCAATGAAAGCAGGAGAGTACGTCACAGTAGATCATATTAAGGAAACTATTAAACAATCATCATTAAATGATAGGGGAATTCTTCCTGGAGATATCGTCTTAATAAATACTGGTTGGAGCGATAACTATCAAGATCCAGATGAATTAGGTGTTTACTATTCAAAAGCACCTGGTGTTTCTTATAACTTAGTTAAATATCTTTCCAGCAAGAAAGTCGTTGGAGTTGGTCTTGATACATGGGGTGTTGATACTTTTGCTGATGAGGATGAATATGGTCCAGAAAGATCACAAAATCCTATAGGTATAGCTAATCCTGCTCATCATCATTTTTTAACACAAGCTGGCATTCATACGCTCGAAAACTTTAACCTTAAGGGTTTAGCTAATGATAATGTAGAACTTTCATGTGTGATCATCTTGCCATTAATGACTGAGGGAAGCTCCGCTTCACCTATAAGACCAGTAGCAATTGGTTTGCCAACTTCTTCATGAATGAAGTATTTTCAAATCCTATTTATTATTTTTCCATTAAATCTTAATGCTTCATATGAGATAACACTCCTAGCTACTAATAATGCTAGTTATGGTGGCTTTGGAGAGTGAACCTTTAAATGGAAAGAGTAGTACCAGATATAAACTTATAATACACATTACTTCGCATAATATATATTATGTTAAATTATAGGTTTTAAGATCTTGGTGGAATGCCTTTAACTCTTTGAAGGGTTATATTAGTAGCGTTTCTTCTATGTTTGCTAAGCTCTTGATAACCCTCATCAGCCCACCAGTTATCTGCATCTTCTTCAGATGGGAAAGAAAATAGTATTACACGATCAAACTGTTTTGGATTCTCTCCTTCAAGACATATAGGCGAATCATCAAATGTTATGAATGTTCCATTGTATTTCTTTAGGAATGGAAAAAAGCCTTTTTCATATATTCTATATTCATCTCGATCATTGATTGTTAAGTTAACTACCATATACACGCTTATACTTTCTGACATAAACATCTCCTATGGTTTATTGTTTTGCAAAAACCAATAAATGTAAATAAATCTTATGTAGATTTAATAACTTAAACTTAAATGAATTAGTGTAAAATACTAATATGGCAAAAGAAGACAATTTAGAATTTGAGGGTGAGGTTATTGAAACTCTTCCTAATACTACCTTTAAGGTTAAATTAGAGAATGATCACATAATTGAAGCTCATATATCTGGCAAAATGCGCAAACATTACATTAGGATTTTGACTGGTGATAAAGTTAAAGTTGAAATGACTCCATATGATCTAACAAAAGGAAGAATTACTTTTAGAGGACGTTAGGCTTTAGATTTAGCTGTTTTCTTTTTAGCACTAAATTTCACTTCATTAGAAACTAGATCAACTTTTATTTGACCGCCTTTGCTTAGCTCACCAAATAAAACCTTATCGACTAATGGCTTCTTGATTTTATTTGTAATAAATCTCTCCATAGGTCTTGCACCCATTTCTTTGTTGTAGCCATTTTCAGCAATCCAATTTAGAACTTTTTTCGAGTAAATTAGCTCCACATTCCTAGCATCAAGTTGCGCTTGAAGTTTTGTAAGGAATTTATCAACAATTGATAATATAACTTTCAAAGGCAGATAATTGAATTGTATGATTTCATCCAATCGATTTCTAAACTCAGGAGAAAATAGTTTCTTGAGCGATAGCAATGCATCTGATTCATTAGATTGATCGCTAAAGCCAATACTTTTCTTTTCTAATAAGTCAGCGCCAGCATTTGTAGTCATAACCACAATGACATTCCTGAAGTCTGCTTTTCGACCATTGTTATCAGTTAAAACCCCAGAATCCATTATTTGAAGCAATAAATTGAATATATCTGGATGAGCCTTTTCAATTTCATCTAGTAAAAGTACGCAATGTGGGTTTTGAACTACAGCTTCAGTCAGAAGGCCCCCTTGATCAAAGCCTACATAGCCAGGAGGAGCCCCAATCAACCTTGAGACAGTGTGTCTTTCCATATACTCAGACATATCAAATCTTACAAGCTCAATGCCCATAATATGAGCTAGCTGAGTGGTGATCTCTGTTTTTCCAACGCCTGTTGGCCCAGCAAACAAAAATGAGCCGATGGTCTTATTATCATCTCGAAGCCCTGCTCTAGATAATTTAATTGCGTTAACCAAACTTTTAATAGCTGTATCTTGACCAAAAATTACTGTCTTAAGATCTGATTCTAATTTTTGTAAATTGATCGATTCTTGACTTGAGATAGTTTGTTCAGGAATTTTTGAGATTTTAGAGATAGTTTTTTCAATATCTGTCTGTTTTACAGTTATTTTTTTAGAATTTGACCTAGAGATATTCAACAAAGCTCCAGTTTCATCAATCAGATCAATTGCTTTATCAGGTAAGAATCTATCATTTAAAAAGCGTTTAGATAATGTAACAGCTGAATTAATAGATTCATTTGAATATTTAACATTGTGGTGAGCTTCATAATTACCTTTTAAACCGTCTAGTATTTGTATACATTCATCTACAGATGGTTCTAAAACGTCAATTTTTTGAAACCTTCTAGAAAGGGCCTGATTTTGATTTAAAACGCCTCTATATTCCTGAAAAGTCGTCGAGCCAATACATCTAAGCTTTCCTTTGCCTAGAGCTGGTTTTAAAAGATTGGATACATCGAGGCTCCCACCTGATGCTGATCCAGCGCCGATAATAGTATGAATCTCATCAATAAATAATATAGGATTACTCTGCTCGTCTAAAAATTTTAATACTGATTTAAGCCTCTTCTCAAAATCACCTCTGTACTTAGTTCCAGCTATTAATGCTCCGATGTCTAGAGAATATAATTTAGATTCATGTAAGAATTCTGGAGTATCTTTGGAATTAATTAAATGAGCCAAGCCTTCTGCTATTGCAGTTTTGCCAACACCAGACTCTCCTACAAGTAATGGATTATTTTTAGTGCGTCTAGCTAGAATTTGGATAATTCTTTCAACCTCATCTATGCGCCCTACTAACTGATCTACTTTGTTTGATTCAGCTAAATGGTTTAAATCAATTAAAAACTCTAATTCATTATTAATTGAGGCCGTATCAGTCACCTCGTCAGATTCAGTAGAGTTAGATTCTGTTGAAATTTCATCAGGTTTTCCGTGAGAAATATATGAAACAATATCCAATCTTCCAATGCCCTGTTTAGATAGAAGAAATACTGAGTGAGATTCCTTTTCTGAAAAAATTGCAACCAATAGATTAATTGGTTTGACAACGCCCTTCCCTGACGATTGAACATGAAAGACAGCTCTTTGAAGAACTCTTTGAAATCCCAAAGTAGGTTGGACGGGTTTTTTTGCATCGACTTTAGTAGGCGTATTATCACGAACATGCTCTTCGAGATTCTCTCTTAATGTTGCTAAGTTAACATCGTTTGTTTCAAGAGCTTGGCGAACTTCAAAATCTGAAATTAACATCAATAAAAGATGCTCAATAGTTAGATATTCAAGATTCTGATCTTGAGCTTGGTCAAATAAATTTGCAATTGATTGTTCTAATTCTTTACTAAACATTAATCCGTTAAAGGTTCGATTTCACTTATGAGAGGATGCTCATGAGCTTTAGCCATCTCATTAATTTCGTGAGATTTCATTTCAGCAATCTCTTTAGGAAATATACCACAGACGCCCTTTCCTTTAGTATGTACAGCTAACATAATTTGAGTTGATCTCTCGTGCTCATAACCAAATATAGCTTGAAGGATGTAAACAACAAATTCCATAGGCGTAAAATCATCATTCAATAAAACAACTTGGTACATTGGAGGTTCTTTAAGATCAGGTTTGTCCTCTAGGACAACTGTGCCTGTATCACCTAGACCATTGGAACCGTTTGACGATTCTGAAGACATAGATATCCTCACATTCTTTTGATCATTTCCTTGGCAAAGCCAGAGCAAGAAACTAGATTGGCGCCATCCATCAATCGTTCAAAATCATAGGTGACCATCTTGTCTGTAATTGCTGCTTCCATTGAAGAAATAATTAAATCTGCTGCTTCAACCCAATCCAAGTGCCTTAGCATCATTTCCGCTGATAGAATTAATGAGCCTGGATTCACTTTATCCTGACCAGCGTATTTTGGAGCAGTACCATGGGTTGCTTCAAATAAAGCAGAATCATCTCCAATATTTGCTCCTGGAGCGATACCAATACCCCCAACACACGCAGCTAATGCATCGGATACATAATCACCATTAAGGTTCATGGTAGCAATAACATCATATTCTTTTGGTCTAGTTAAAATTTGTTGTAAAAAAGCATCGCAAATAACATCTTTTACAATTATATTTTTGCCATTGGTAGGATTTTTTATCGTGACCCAAGGTCCTCCATCTAAAAGCTCTCCATTGTATGAGCTCATACTTAATTCATAGCCCCAGTCTCTAAAGGCTCCTTCAGTAAATTTCATGATGTTGCCTTTATGAACCAATGTTACTGAGGATCTATCGTTCTTGATAGCATAATCAAGAGCTTGCTTAACAAGTCTCTCTGTTCCTTGCCTAGATATTGGCTTAACTCCAAGCCCAACTTCTGTTGGAAATCTTATTTGAGTCACGCCAAATTGTTCTTGGAGCACCTTCACCATTGCTTCTGACTCAGGAGATCCTGCTTCAAACTCCACGCCAGCATAAATATCTTCAGAGTTTTCTCTAAAGATCACCATATCAACATGGGATGGATTTTTAACTGGACTTGGTACGCCAGCAAAATATCGAATTGGTCTTAAGCAAACATATAGATCAAGAATTTGACGCAGAGAAACATTCAAAGATCTGATTCCTCCTCCAACAGGAGTAGTCAAGGGTCCTTTTATGCTAACAATATATTCTTTTAGAGCTTCAATAGTTTCATCAGGTAACCATGTATCTGCATCATATATTTGAGTAGATTTTTCGCCACAAAATACTTCCATCCAAGATATTTTTTTGGCGCCTTTATATGCTGTTTCGACGGCACTATCGACCACATCTATCATCGCAGGTGTAATATCTATTCCGATCCCGTCACCTTCAATGTATGGGATAATTGGATTATCTGGAACTTGAAGAACCCCGTTCTCTAATGTAATTTTTGAGCCCTCTTCTGGTATCTTTATATGCTTATAACCCATACTATCCTCTTTCAAACGAAAATATATTGTAAAATTTGGATGAATTATACTCTAAAAAAACCTTTAAAATTAGCGTTTGTAGATAAAATATGACAAATAAAAATAAAACAGTTGTTGTCGGAATGTCGGGTGGAGTTGATTCCTCCGTGGCAGCCTATTTATTACAAAAACAAGGTTTTAAGGTACAAGGTTTATTTATGCAAAATTGGCAAAATGAGCCTGGTGAGGTTTGTACATCTGAGGTTGACTTTGCAGATGCATCAAAAGTATGTGATCAACTCGATATTCCATTACATAAAGCTAACTTTAGTGACGAATATTGGGAGAGAGTCTTTAAGGAATTCCTTTCTGAGCATGAAAAAGGAAGAACTCCAAATCCCGATATCTTATGCAACAGAGAAATCAAATTTAAATCCTTTTTAGATTACGCATTAAAAATTGGAGCTGATCATATTGCAACTGGTCATTATGCGAGACTTAATCATAAAAATGATCACGCTATTTTAATGAGATCAAAAGATCTTAATAAAGATCAAACCTATTTTTTACACGAAGTTAGTGGTGAAGAATTTGCTAAATGCATGTTTCCACTTGAGGGTTTAACTAAATTTGAAGTAAGAGAAATAGCTGAAAAAAATAACTTCATCAATCATGATAAAAAAGATTCTGTTGGCATCTGTTTTGTGGGAGAAAGAAACTTAAAAGACTTTCTCAAAAGATTCATACAATTTAAGAGTGGCAATATTAAAGATTCAGAAGGCAATATTCTTGGGGTTCACCCAGGAGCACTTCTTTTTACCCAAGGACAAAGACAGGGTTTAAATGTTGGAGGTGTCAAGGATAAACCTGAATTACCTTGGTATGTTTACGACAAAAATATTGAGCTAAATGAAATTTATGTTTGCCAAGGTGAATTTAATGATTTGTTACTGAGCGATGGTTTGTTGATGGAGGAAATGAAATGGATAAATAAAACAGTTGTTCCTAAGCAACTAAATTGCGAGGTTCAGGTTCGCCACAGAGGTAAACCCGTTTCATGTGTTGCACATTTTATGGATAAGGGTGTGAAGTTATTATTTTCAGAAAAAATAAGAGCAATTGCGCCTGGTCAGTCTGCTGTACTTTACAAAAATAATGAATGTTTAGGTGGAGGCATAATAGCAAAAGCATTGAAAGACTAGCTATAATTCAAATTATGAAACATCAAGAATTAATTTCCCCTCTAGATAATCGCTACAGTAAAAAAATTATCGACCTTGCAAACAATTTCTCAGAATCTAACTTAAATAAAACCAGATTTGAAATTGAAATAGATTGGATTATTTTTCTAACAACACGATGTGGAAAAAACTTTAAACCGCTCTACTCTGCCGCCAAAAATAACCTTTTGGCAATCAAAAATAGTTTCAATGACAAATCAGCAAAAAGAATCAAGACCATTGAATCTAAAACAAATCATGATGTTAAAGCTGTTGAATATTTTATTAGAGAGGAAATGAATAAATTTTCCAACCTTAAGAAATACCAAAATCTGGTTCATTTTGCATTGACGAGTGAGGATGTTAATTCACTCTCTTACGCGATACTTATTAGAGATGCTAAAGATATATATACAAAAAAACTAGATATTCTTATTAAGGATTTAAATTCTAAATCAAAATCTTGGGCAACATTACCCTTGTTGGCTAGAACTCACGGACAAGCAGCTTCACCCTCTACTATTGGAAAAGAAATAAAAGTATTTCACCAACGATTGGTAAGACAAAGGGAACTTCTAAAGAAAATGAAACCTATGGCTAAGTTTGGTGGCGCCACTGGTAACTTTCATACTTTAAATCTATCTGATGTAAATATTGATTGGGTCTCCAAAACTAATAAATTCTTGTCCTCATTCAAAGTTGAGCAAAATCCTATCACCACTCAGATTGAGTCTCATGATGGTATTGCAGAAATATCTCATTGTATTCAAAGAATTAATAATATTTTGATTGATCTAAACCAAGATATGTGGATTTATATCTCCAATGATATATTTAAGTTGAAACTTAAAGATGGTGAAGTTGGCTCATCCACTATGCCACACAAAGTAAATCCAATAGATTTTGAGAACTCAGAAGGAAATCTTGGATTATCTAATTCATTAATGAGTTTTTTTGCAGATAAATTAACTAAATCTCGACTTCAAAGAGATCTATCTGATTCAACTGTATTAAGAAATCTAGGTGTTGGATTTGGATATAGCTATCTTGGGATTACTTCAAGCTTAAATGGATTAAGTAAAATTCAACCAAATAAACAAAAAGCTAGAACAGAATTAGCTGATAATTGGCAAGTCTTAGCTGAAGCGCTTCAAATAGTTATGAAACTTGAAGGTTACGATAATGCCTATGAGGAAATCAAAACTAAAACTAGAGGCCAAAATATAGACAAAGATTCTTATCTAAAAATTGTAGATGGCCTCAAGATCACTGCAAAATCTAAAGATAAATTAAAAAAATTAACCCCGCTAAACTATCTTGGCATAGCATCTAAACTGGCAAAATTATAATTCTTGTAGTTAAACTACTATTAATATTGTCTATAAATGTTGTTTTAAAAGTATTTACAATAAATATTGACAATTAGCTCCTAATAAATTCAAATTCACTACATAAATATAGGGGTATATTAATGTCAAAAAATAATTTTACATCCGAAGTTGAAAAACTTAATGCTATTCCAGAATTTGGTGGTCCAAATTGGAGCTCCATTAAGCCTGAGTATGCTGCGAGAATGAGACTTCAAAACCAATTTAAATCTGGTATCGATATTGCTAAGTACACTGCCTCCCTAATGAGAAGAGATATGGATGCATATGATTCAGATACATCTGCCTATACCCAATCTTTAGGTTGTTGGCATGGATTTATTGGACAGCAAAAGCTTATATCTATTAAAAAACATTTTGGCACTACTGATAAAAAATACCTTTACCTTTCTGGCTGGATGGTCGCAGCTCTTAGATCTGAGTTCGGCCCTTTACCCGATCAGTCTATGCATGAAAAAACATCAGTTGCCTCTTTAATCAAAGAACTTTATACCTTTTTGAGACAGGCTGACGCACGCGAACTAGGCGGGTTGTTTAGAGAGCTTGATAATGCTTCAGAAGCTGACAAGCCCAAAATCCAAGATAAAATTGATAATTTTGAAACTCACATAGTTCCAATCATTGCAGATATTGATGCAGGTTTCGGAAACGAGGAAGCTACTTATCTAATGGCTAAACAAATGATTGAAGCGGGTGCATGTTGTATTCAAATAGAAAATCAGGTTTCTGATGAAAAGCAATGCGGCCACCAAGATGGGAAAGTGACTGTACCCCACTCTGATTTTCTTGCAAAAATTAATGCTGTTAGGTACGCATTCTTAGAGCTTGGAGTAGATGATGGAGTCATAGTAGCTCGAACCGATTCATTAGGAGCAGGCCTTACCAAACAAATCGCTATAACTCATGAGGTTGGTGATTTAGGAGATCAATATAACTCCTTTCTTGACGTAGAAGAATTAGATCCATCTGATTTAAATCATGGCGATGTGCTCATTAATCAAAACGGAAAAGTTGTCAGGCCAAAAAGACTCCCAAGTAACTTATATCGGTTTAAAGAAGGCACAGGAGAAGCAAGGTGTATTTTAGATTCAATTACCAGCTTACAAAATGGAGCTGATTTAATTTGGATTGAAACTGAAAAACCTCATATAGGACAAATTGGCGCGATGATGGATGAGATTAAAAAAGTTGTCCCAAATGCAAAGCTTGTCTACAACAACAGTCCATCATTTAATTGGACTTTAAATTTTAGACAACAGGTATTTGATTCGATGACAGATAATGGAGACGATATGTCTGCATATGAAAGAGATGATCTAATGAATGAGAAATATGATGCTACAGAACTAGGTATAGAAGCTGACAAAAAAATCCAAACTTTTCAGGCCGATGCTGCTAGAGAAGCAGGAATTTTTCATCACCTAATAACACTACCAACTTACCATACTGCTGCATTATCCACAGACAATCTGGCTAAAGAGTATTTTGGTGATAAAGGAATGCTAGGTTATGTCGAAGGCGTTCAGAGAAAAGAAATTCGTCAAGGTATCGCCTGTGTCAAACATCAAAATATGGCTGGATCGGATATGGGTGATGATCATAAGGAATACTTTGCTGGAGAAGCTGCTCTTAAAGCATCAGGCAAAGACAATACCATGAATCAGTTTTAATTAGTTTCACAATCCCCTATGGTGGTGCGCCCGCAAATTTGGCAGGGCGTACCATCCTCTATATTTGCCAAGCCACCACAACTTCCTGAAATGGGTTTATTTTTAACAATGACACCTATTGAAATTGCTGCAAATGAAATCACTATTAATAAAAAAACTGTTAGAAACTCAATCACTATAATTCCATGATTTGGATTTAATTTTAATATTCTCTTTTGCCATTATATACATAACTGCAACACCGTGATCATTTGCAAGAATTATCCCCTTTTCTGGACCAAGAACATTCAAAGCTGTAGCCCAAGCATCTGCATTCATTGACGATTCTTCTGAAGCAACGGTTACTGAATAAGATTGATCTAAAATTGATCGTTCGTTTATGGGTGTAAAACTATGGCTTATGACATCTCCTGCATCATTAATTTTTTTATTTCTATATTCACCTGAGGTTGCAACAGCCAAAAAATCAGTTCTCATAATCTCCGTAATTGACTGGTTTTGCGTGATTAATGGATTTTGAATTCCAATGACCCAAGGAGCGCCATGCTTTGATCCGTTGACTATAATTTCACCGCCTATATCAATTAAAAAATTATTCCTATTAGAGTCGATGAGAAGCTTTGCAATTGAATCAACAGCATAGCCTTTTGCTATGGAGGATAAATCAAATTGAAAATTGTCTTTTTTAATAATGGATCTATTTGAGATTAAATCAAATCTTTCCAAGGAAACTGGAATAGTATTTTGACTCATTGTGGTTGCAGGCCCAAAACCTTCCTGAATAACTAGAGAACCAATGGTGATATCATAAAAACCATCAGTAATCTTATGAAGTTTTTCTGCATAACTTAAAAGAGAATACATATCGGATGAGATAGTTATTTCTTTATCAATTGGAGCTGCATTAATTCTGGATAACTCAGAAGACTCTATATAGTTTGAGGCTATCAAATCAATTCTAGCTAACTCAAACTCGATAGATTGTTTTAAAGAATCAGGAATGTACTCTGTAGAAACCAATTGCCAATAGGTACCATATATAGGTCCAGAAATTTGATAAGTAGCTGATTTGTTATAGTAGTATGCTGAAAATATACAAATCAACCCTACCGATAGA
>Ga0255762_10004449_pt1 | contig 10749 bp, 17 predicted proteins | sample 101ome_16_FD_179962 | JGI IMG/M metagenome (GOLD analysis project Ga0255762, IMG submission 179962) | Coastal salt marsh microbial communities from the Groves Creek Marsh, Skidaway Island, Georgia - 101401AT metaG (version 2) | ecosystem: Environmental > Aquatic > Marine > Intertidal zone >... | reverse complement strand
TGTAGTAGGGTATATTAAATCATATGATATAGTACGTGCAAAGATTTTATTTTGTGATACAGAGTCTATAATTGTTAGATTAAGACTATCTAACTCTTGTCTATCTTGATATACATATGTAGCAAAGTAATCTCTAAGTATTGCTGTTGTGTCAACAGGTTGAGTTTTAACTATAGTATCTATTACGGTCTCTATTTTCTGTACATATTTAGGTACGTAAACGGGTACTTCTTTTGTAATAGTATCAAAGACAGTCTCAATCTTTGTGATAATCACAGGTTCTACAGGATCTTGTTTATCACAAGCCCTCATCAGCAATATAACAATGATTAATACAGCTATTGCCACAGACTGTATGCTAGTAAAATATTTTTTCATTTGTCTTCTGATTTTTCTGTTGCATACTTTACACCCATTATAGTACCTACAATACTAAACGCGTTGGTTAATAATATACCAAACATGTTAGACCAGGTACTCCCAATTATCTGAGTATCAGTACCCGACACTAAAGCAAGACCATACATTACAGTAGTAAGAACACCTACACCTACAATTATAACTAGTGCTACTCTCACAATAGTACCTATAAGCTCAAACTGACTACGCTTTTGCATTAGATCCAAATCCTCTAGTGCTTTATCCATTCCGGCTTCAGCTTGTTCTTTTAATTTTTGTGCCTCTTCTAAAGCTGCTTCAAGTTCAATCATTAAGGTTTCATTTTCCTTTTGTTTAGCTTCAAGCTCTTTATTCTGAGCCTGTACTTGTTTTGTTACTTGAAGTCTTTTTCTACGAGCATCTGTATCCTTTTTTTTACAAAGCTCTAAGTAATCTGCAAATTCCTGATCATCTTTGGGTGCACGTAATAGTTTTAGAAAGCTGCCTTCAACATATATCTTTTTCTTTTTGGCAACCTCTAATAGTACGTTCCTTGTATGTTCAGTTATTTCAATCACTTATATATTTTAAAAGGTGCTGTCTTTTTAACATATCCATCATAGTCTTTCATAAACTCTTCAAGACGTGGTTCAATGTCATCAGACTTAATAATCCAGAATTGTGCGCCTACCTTTTTGGCTTTCTCAATCTCTTGTGTATCAGAAGAAGAGGAGATAATGCCAATAACGCAACCATTACCATACTCATGGTTTACCTTTCTAATCATTTCAATACCATCATAAGAAGACCCAATGATATTAAGATCAACAAACACACACTCAGGTCTTTCATGATCAGGATCATCAGGAAACCATTTTTTAAATTTAGCATCTGCTTCATCAGAGCTATCAAGGGCTTCAATAGATAAGGCCATATCTAGTAGAGAGCACGCATCCTCAAATACTAGGTGGAATAGATTCTCATCATCAATTAACATTAATGTATTAATCATAATTCAATTTTTATTTTGGTTCCAGTTTCTTTTAATTTCTTTTCTGCGGATATTTTAAATCCATGTTCTTTTAATATTTCAATACATATGTTTAAGCCCAACCCTGTGCCTTGTTCTTGTTGGCCTTCTTTTCTGGCATAAGGTCTACTTAATTCTATAAATTCTTCTTGTGTTATACCACGACCGTTATCTTCCACCACAATAAATGAACCAGTATGGTAAGATCCTTCATGATATATTTTAACCCATTTAGTTGGGCTATCATTATACTTAAGACCATTACGAATTAAATTATCTATAGCAGTACAAAACAATGCTTCATTTAATTCTAATGATTCTGGTAAACTGTCATCTAATATTACTTGATTTTTATAAGCAGTTAACCTAAGATAGTCAATTAATATTTTTTTTGGATTGCAAGTTTCTGTGTTTAAGACAGCGTTCTCTTTTACCAAATTTGTAAACTCATATACACCAGCATACACTTTTTGAGCATGATGTAAACCATCTGTAATTAATTGCAGCGGTGCTTTGATTCTGAGTTCTTCAATATTTTCTTCAGTAAGTCTGCGGTTAAGGGACTTGATTCCTCTCGGTAGGTAAGTATTGATACCACTGTGCATATCATGTCTAATGATTTTTGCTGCATGTTCTAGGTATATATTTTTTTGTGATAAGCTTGACAGTGTTGCTTTTTTTTGTTGTAAAAATTCAACTACTACTATAAAAAAGGGTGGCATAAAACCAATAATACAAGCATATCCAAAACCGGCTAAAAAATAACTGGGTTCACAAAGACCAAATACAATACAAGTTTCTACACCAAAAAACGCTATCATAATAATGACAGCAATAAGTAAAGATATTCTACTCTTTTTTGATATACCCTGTAAAGCACCCATTACAAATCACTCTTACGGAAACCAAGTTTTTCAAAAAGCCATTTGCTGGGACAAAACTTTGTCCACACACCCACTTGTAGCATAACAACTACAAATAATATTACATACCAATTTTTAAGCAATAAACCCATCAATAGAACTAAAGACATCAATAGGTACACTGCTCTTATAGAAGAAAAGTTTTTCATAACATTTGTATAGTTTCAAAGAATGCAACCTGCAAGCGTAACCATATTTTTTTAGGCAAGCCTAAAGATTTAAATTCTTTTGTTTTAAAGTATTCATATGCATCCATATAATAATATACAATTTTTAAGCTTGCAAAACAAGAAGGGTCAGCCGCTTATTTGACTGGTTTTTGACAAATGTAATGGATAAACTACCCTTACTTATACATATATTATATATATATAAATCTCTCTATTATGAAATATTTTATCCTTTCATGCTTTGTGTTATTCTCTTCATTATTTGTTTCTGCAAAAGAAAAAGATACAATTCCTAAATCTGAAGGTGTTTTTGTAGAGATGGCAGTAAATGTTTCATACTACAATTCTCTATCTATTAGTATAGAAAAAGAATTTACTTATGGTAAATTTAAATTTGGCCCCCGAGCTGAGTTAGTGAATTTATTTACTACTGAAAGTTATAAGGGTGGGGATTCTACATATCAAATGAATACTCAATTCAGACTTAGATTAGTTCAAGTAGAATATCAATTAAACGATAAAATTAGAGTAGGAATTGCTCCGCTTTGGTTATTAGGTCCCCTTCCAAAAAATGGATATTACAAGACACCTACAACAATTTATGCCCACATTCAATTAAAAGAAGAATTTTCATTTGAACCTTCAATTACATCATCTAGTAGAGAATTAATCCAACTTTCCTTTAGAAAAATAATATAAAAAAAAGGGGGGGGAGAGTTATAAGGCTCTCCCCTTACTTTTATCCTTCACAGCTTGCACACTCTAAAATATTTCTAGAGAATGCCTGGGCAGAGCTTTGACTAAATTGATAGTATAGTGTTTTAACACCCATCTCATGGGCGTACAAATACAATTGATTAATATCTTTTGCAGGTACGCTAGGATGAATCATTAAGTTTAATGACTGTGCCTGATCAATATACTTTTGTCTCTGAGCTGCCTGGAGAATAATCTCTTTTGGTGTGATTTCAATAAATGATTTAAACACTTCCTTAGTTGGAAAGTTTAAGTGTTGGACTGAACCATCTTTCTTTAGAATGCTATCCCAAGTTTCTTCAGTATTCAAACCATGTTTTTCTAACTCAGCTTCCAAGAATGGATTTTTATATACTGTCTTACTCTTGGCAAGATCTTTTATAAAGTAGTTAGATTTAATAGGTTCAATACCCATAGACACTTGACCATGAATAAATGAGCTTGATTTAGTTGGTGCAATTGCAAGCAACGTTGTATTTGCATAACCGTCTCTCAAAGATGTGTAACCTTTATACTCATGTAGCCACTTAGATGTTTCATCACTTTTATCTTTAATAATCTTAAAGATTTGGTTATTCCACATCTTAGCCTCTAGAGATTCAAACTCAATCAGGTTAGATTGTAAGAAAGAATGATAACCAAGAACACCAAGACCAATAGCTCTGTGTTGACTAGCAAATCTATAAGCTCTTTTTAATCCTGGTAATGTAGAAGATTTTGTAATAAACTCATCCATAACAGCATTCAAGAACATTACATAGATTTCAATGGCATCAGTCTCCTTAATCTCCTCCCAGTGTAATAGGTTTAAAGAACCAAGACAGCATACAAATGAATTGTAACTATCTGTAGGCAACTGGATTTCAGAGCATAAATTAGATGCTGTAATCTCTAGACCTAACTCTTTATAAGGAGAGTTATTGTTAGAGTTATCTTTAAACATAATGTAAGGAAACCCAAACTCATTACGCCTCTGAATAATCTTTGCCCATACTTTACGTTTGTCAGCATCTCCTTCTTTCATTTCTTGTAACCAAGCATCACCTACTGTAATACCATACTGTAAGTTTTGAATAGGATTACCCTCACTACCAATATCTAAGAACTCTAAGATATCTGGATGTTCTACTGGCAACCAAGCAGCACAAGCACCGCGTCTTGCTTCTGATTGTTTACACACATCAACAACAGTATCATAGATTCTAGCATAGTGAACTGGTCCATCTGCAGTACCACCGGTTGATATAGTAGCACCACGCTCTCTAATGTTTCCTAGAAATACACTAGTGCCTCCACCATATTTAGACATCATACCAATCTCACGACCAGCATTAAGGATGCTATCTAAAGTATCATCCACATTAGAACCATAGCAACTAATAGGTAAACCTTTTTGCTTACCGAAGTTAATCCATACAGGAGTAGACAAACTGTAAAAACCACGAGCCATGTAATCTTCAAACTTCTGAGCAAAACCCTCAATTTTAAGATACTTTTCAGCTGTGTTTGCAATGTCTTTAATTCTTTGTTCAGGACTTTCATTTATATAACCTCTTGATAAAAAGGTGCGGCTCTCCTCATTAAGCCAATAGTATTTCTTATAACTCATTTTCTTAGAATAAATCATCAACGGTTATGCTTTTACTTTTCTTGTTGTAATCAATTTGCTTTTTGTAAAAGAAATCTCCTTCTTTGGTAGCAGTAATCTCAACATCAAACCATTTTGTTGAAGCTAACAAATCAGCATCAACCTCAAAGAAAGGCTCCATACCAATCTTCTTTAGTGAGTTATTAAAACGGTTCATGATAAAATGTTTAATTGTTTCTTTTGGTAAGAACTCAAGCTCACCTTCTTCAAAGATCCAATCTAAGATACCACACTCAGCAATGTATGCTTTGTTACAAGCAGAGTAAATAATATGATCAAACTCTTCATCAAACCAATCTGGGTTCTCAGATTTGATAATATTAATAATCTCTACACCAAAGTTACCATGAATGTCTTCTTCTTTACTTGTTGCTTCAACAACATTAGAGATACCTTTAAAGATATTCTTCTCTTTGTTAAAAGACATCATGATTAAAAACTGGCTAAACAAACTAACATGCTCTATAAACAGTGAGAATAAAAGAACGGACTTAGTATACATTCTATTATCTCTACTGCGAGATCCATCAAGATACTTTTTAAGGTAGCTAATTCTACCTTTGATTGCAGGAATTTCAACTACAGTTTTAAACTCTTCCTCCAATCCTAAGATTCTTAATAGTCTAGCATATGCATCTTTATGGCGGACCTCAGATTCTGCAAAGGTCATTCCTACATCTCCAATCTCTGTAATTGGCATCCTCTTATAAAGGTCTGCCCAAAAAGTTTTCACATTAACCTCAATTTGAGCAATTGCAAGCATGGTTCTTTTAATTACTTCACGCTCCTCATCAGACACTTTAATTTTAAAATCATCTATATCTGTAGTAAAGTTATATTCTGTGTCAATCCAGTAAGAATGTCTAATAGCGTCCTTATATTCTAACAGACTGGGATATTCATAGGGAAGGATGTTTTCCCTGGCCATAAAAATGTTTCTTGTCATAATGTTCTTATTTAAAATCAGTTAGAGAAAAAAAAGCTATGCAGTGTTACCAATAAGGCTTTCTGCATAGCGGTTAATGTATAATCAATTTACAAAAAATTGATGAGGCTTCCTAAAGGAAGTTTGATTATTTCCAGATAATGTTGGCGTATTCAAACTTGATAAAAAATAAACCTATAACAATTCCATACATGCGTCTCCATTGATCATCTTCACAAAGCACTTCATTGTTGATGATTTGAAATCCAAGCATGGGTTGACCTGGTAAAATGGTCCACATTGTTTTGTGGTTAAATGATACGTTTGTTGGTTTCATATTTAAAATTTAAAGTTTCTGAGTTTAAGGTTTCAAAATCTGCTGTAGATTTTGTATATTATATGTAGATAGTGTACAAATATAATGATTTTGTACTCCCTATCTTTTTTTATTTATAAGTATTTGACAAATGGATTTCACAGAAATAATTATCACGGTCATAACTGTTGCTGGTTCAACGGGAATATGGCAATTCATATCAACACGATATAAAGAAAATAAAGAAAAAGAAAAATTTGACCATATAAATAGTGACGGTGTGCAATATAGAGATGACCTAAAACATAGAGTCCGCAATCTTGAAGAGCTCTTGTCTAAGTCTTCACAAGAGAAAGATGAGATGAGAGAGCAAGTATTAGCGTTGACTGCGGAAGTCCACTCCTTAAGGGTTAAGGTGGAATTTTTAGAAAAAGAAAATGAAAGACTAAAGAACCTGTAACTCTGTGATTTTGAAATGATTTAAAAATTTCTTATATTTATAGAGTAACCATTAATATAATAAAATGATTAAAAAAGTATTAAACAGCATCTGGAATTTTTCACTTAAAAAAGGTTGGGATTGGATCTGGTCTAAGACTACTGTTGATGAACAAGCTATTGAAGCTGTAAAAGAAGTTAAACAGAGAGCCAAAAGAGTTAAAGAAGAATTGGCAGATGTTAAAGAAGCTGTTAAAGAAGCTGTAGAGCAAAGCAAAGATGTTGTAGATGCAGCTAAAGGCAACAAACGTAAAGGTAGACCAAGAAAAAAGAAACAATGAAAAAGATTATAAGTTGGTTGAGCGGTCTTCTTAAAGATGAGAAGGGAACCCCATCTTCTAAGAGATTTATTGGAATCCTATCTGGGATTTCTTTGTGTGTTACATTATTTGCTAACCAATTTACTGAGGAGCATATTGCTCCTTCTCCTATTTTAATAAATGCAGTTGCGGCTTTAGCCTTTGGTACTTTAGGTCTTGCTTCTGTGGATAAGATTTGGGGTAATAAAAAAGATCAAGAGTAATGGCAAAGCTAGTAGGCGGGGTTTATGAAAGAAAACCTAAAACCAAAAGACCTGGTGTTCATGCAAAGACTAAATCTAGTAAAAGCAAGAACAGCACTAATTATAAAAAAAGATATAGAGGTCAAGGAAAATGAATTGGCAACTAGAAATAGCGTTTCACTGGCCCCATGATAGACTTGCTCTTGGTTGGGATTATATGAGACCAAATGAAGACTTTAATTATACAACCATTAAGTTGTATTTATTTATTATGACACTAACATTAGATATAGAATAAAATGGGAAATATGAAAAAAGTACCAGCAGGTAAAAAATACAATGGCCTAAGAAGTCTTTCAACTGCAGTACGTAACAAAATGGGTTATATGAAAGCTGGTGGTGAAAAACTACTTATGAAAGCTGGCGGTATGTTAGACTTTGCTGAAATGGCTGCAGATAAAATGAGATATGGTGCAGAGAAATATGGTTACGGCAAAGAAAAAATGAAAAAAATGAAAATAGGCGGTACATCAGGTAGAAATACATACTCAGGACCTACAAAAAGAAAGAAGTAAATGCAAATACTAACTGACATATTAAGCCTCTTTAAGAGAAAACAATTTGTAACGGAAGCAACTCCGGATGATCTTGTTGTACTTGGTAGACATGAAGAACCTGATATGTTGGGTGTTGCATCTCCTATTCCTTATAAGAGTGCTAAGTTAATTAAGGTTAAAGACCTTATTGACGCCTCTAGTAATGTTACATATACCAACATTAATAATGGAACAGGAACTAATCCTGTAGGTATTTATAAAAACACTACTACAGCACCGGCTTCTGTTAATCTTAGAAGCTTGTGCAGTACGGGTAACAATTTATCTGTTACTCTAAACAATAATGAAATTGAGATTTCTACAACCGGTGAACCAAACACTGCTAGTAATCTAGGAGAAGGAGCCGGTGTCTTTGTAAACAAGTCTGGTGAAGATTTAAGATTTAGATCTATCACATCCAGTGATGGTTCTGTTCAAATTCAACAAAGTGTAACAGAAATAGATTTAAGTGTTAATCAAATATCAGCACCGTCAGGTCCTCCGGCTTGGGCTAGATATGATTTCTATGAATCCTTTGACAACGGTACACAGTTCACTATCAATGATGGAGCTTTTTTTCAACCAATAAATGTTCTATATAGTACTATTATGAGTGGGTTTAATCCTTTTCATTATACTAATGGAAGATTTGAGTTTAGTCAAAGTGATAAAAATAAGGTGTACACGCTTACTGTTGTATTTAAAGCATCTGCACCAAATGCAAATCAAACTCATATAGATATTGCATTTACAGCTCAAGGAGATTATTCTAGACTTGGTAAAAGCATTGGTTTCTATAAAGGAAATGGAACAGTTCAAAACTTTCATGAAATGTTTCAATTTTATGTAGATCAAGATTTAATTGATTGGGGTTTGCAAGTAAATATTGGAGCAGATGGAGGTTCTGTTTTTGTAGGAGATGTTATTTATTTTATAAATGAACTAAAGTAAGTATGCCTGCAAAAAAGACAAAAACTAAAAAAAGTACTGTTAATGCATCTGGTAATTATACAAAACCCAGTATGCGTAAAGCTTTATTTGAAAGAATTAAAGCCGGTAGTAAGGGTGGACGTCCTGGTCAATGGTCAGCACGTAAAGCACAAATGCTTGCTAAACAGTATAAAGCAAAAGGTGGAGGTTATAAAACTAAAAAGTAATGGCTAAAACCAAAAGACAAAAAAGTTTAGATAGATGGACTAAACAGAAGTGGAGAACTCCTTCTGGTAAAAAGTCTTCAGAAACTGGTGAAGTCTATGCTCCATCTAAAACAATATCTAAGCTTAAGAGTACTGCAGCGGGTAGAAAAAAATTAGCAGCAGCAAATAAAAAGAAAAGAGCTGCAACTAAAAAAGGTAAACAACATGCTAGTCATGGATTACATAAAGGCAAAAAACGATAAATAAAAATTAAAACTAGATAATTATGAACTTTGTACAAGAAGTCTTGAACCTGTTAGTAAGAAAGCAGGATAAAGATAAATTAGAACTCACGAGAGACTGGTTTGAGTTTGGGAGAACAAAGACCAGCAGATTGGCTACGCCAGCATACTCTCCTAAAATGACCCCTCATGCGATCAGATATGATGATCTTAAGTGTAACATTATTTCTGGTCTTGTAGAGGGAACTGGAACTGAACACACATTACCAATGTGGTCTACAGTCAATGAAAATAACTGTAGTGTTCAAACAATTGTTGATTCAATTTTCAGTCAAGATCCCGCAGCAAGTGAAGGTTTGGTAAGTGGTGACTTTAGAGTTAGTGGTAACACCGTACTTGAAGGTGATTTATTAGTATTAGGTACTCAAACTATTGTTGAGTCAACTGTAGTACAGGTGGCTGATAACATTTTCCGTATTAACTCTACTGGTGCTCCTCTTGATTCTGGTATTGAAGTAGTTGTTCCTGCAGGTATTAAAACTTGGGCATGGGATAATGCACGCGGTTTGTGGTCAACTTTTGGTGAAGATATGGCCACACGAGATGCCAATATTTCTGGTGCACTTAGAATGGATGGTGAAAACCTAGTGAATGTTGTTAATGAAGCAGAAGGTTTAGCATCAAATGATAATGATGAATCTTTAGCAACAGTTGCGGCTATTAAAGATTATGTTGATAGTCAAGCTGGTGCTTATGTAGTTGATGTACAACTTATAGGAGATGATCTTCAATTTACCGGAGTAGGTGCTGCATTCTCAGGAACAGTTAATTTATCTAAATACCTAGATAACACTGATACACTCTATGGTTACGATGTAAGAAATAATGGTTTGAATGGTGGTGATCTTAGGTTATTAGGATCTAATGGCACAATTGATCTTGTTTCAATTAATCCTGGATCAAATGTTACACTTGCTGTAAATGAACCGGGACGTGTAATTGAAATAAGTGCTGCTAATACAAACGATATTGATTATGTATCAGATGTTCAGTTTAATGGATTTCAACTTGAATTTACAGGTGTTGGAAATGCTTTCACAGGTCCTGTAGATTTAAGTGACTTAGATGTTACTTATGATTTAGAATTAGCAAATAATATTGCTCAAGGAGGTCAGATTAGATTAGTAGGATCTAATGGTACTCTTGATGCTATTTCAATTAATCCTGGACAAAATGTTGTCCTTAGCGTAGACCCAGTAGGAGGTGTTATTGAAATAGATGCTAATGATACAAACGATATTGATTATATTTCTGATGTACAACTTATAGGTACAGATCTTCAATTTACTGGGGTAAATAATGGATTCTCTGGAACAGTAAGTCTTGCCTCATTAGGTGGTGGCGGTATGGCACTATCTGATATTGTTGCTGGTGATAAAATTAATGTAAGTGTTAATGGTGTTAATCAAACAGTTACTGTTTCTCACCAAACAACTACAACAACACCAACTACAAGTACTCAAAGTTTAACATATGGTGCTACGTTTGATGCCATTGTTGATGTTACTCATGATGCATATGGTCACATTACAGGTTATGACACAAGAACCTTTACAATGCCTTTGTCAT
>Ga0255762_10004433_pt1 | contig 10769 bp, 7 predicted proteins | sample 101ome_16_FD_179962 | JGI IMG/M metagenome (GOLD analysis project Ga0255762, IMG submission 179962) | Coastal salt marsh microbial communities from the Groves Creek Marsh, Skidaway Island, Georgia - 101401AT metaG (version 2) | ecosystem: Environmental > Aquatic > Marine > Intertidal zone > Salt... | reverse complement strand
AAAGCCCCTGCAGCTTGTAAACAGCTAATAAAAACCCCGCCTTTGTGCGGGGTTTTTTATTGCAGAGGAAAAGTTTTTTATATGAACAGGCACGTAACATTCTCGAAACCTATGACCTTGCGACAGCCAGTGCGAGAAACGCACGGCCAGAACCGACAGGAATATTGACGGTTGCAGCGCCATCATCGCTGGGGCGCCATCTATTAATACCCATAGCCGCTGAATTTATGCGCTTACACCCGCAGGTTTCTCTTGATTTCAGACTGTCAGAGAGACAGGTCAATATACTCGAAGAAGGGGCAGAACTGGCTTTGCGGATTGGTGAACTAAGTGACAGCTCATTACGCATGCGCACTCTGGGTCGTGTCAGTCGCTTTGCAGTAGCAAGTCCGAAATATATACAGTCCCATACATTGCCGGCTGAGCCGAGTGAATTAAATGAACATCTATGCCTGGGCTATTCAAGATTTAGTTCAAGAACTGACTGGGTTTTTGAAAGCGAATTTGGGCGTCATGCCGTAGACGTAGAGTGCGTCTTTAGAGCAGATGATGCGGATACTTTGCAGGCTGCAGTTCTGGCAGGAATGGGTATTGCGATTTTGCCAGGCTGGCTGGTACAGCCTTTTCTGCAGCAAGGCACTATGCAGCGGATTCTTCCAGACTATATGGTCCCCAGCCTGCCCTTAAATGTGATATACCCGGATCCAGGCTTGCTCTCCTTGAGAGCCCGAAGTTTTCTGGATTTTCTTGTGGAGAAGAAAGATTCTTTTATCGGGACCGGAAAAACTGAACTTATTTGATTTATTCCTGTTGTTTGTGAGGATCAGGATTATGCCAAACTTAAAGGACTTTATACTTTTTAGCTTAAAGCAAATATAATACGCGGATGAGCAGAGAAGACCAGGATTTTGATGATTTCTCAATAGTTCCGGAACGGGATGAGTTGGTTACGCATCGTAAAAAGAAACGAGGCAATTCAATGTCTACTGGTATCAGCAGCCAAACACCTGCGCCAGTGGGAACCAGTGGAGCGGTAAAATTCCTGTTAGCCTTATTGACTGTGGGATTGTGTGCCAGCGGTGGGGGAGCTTATTATTTTTATCAGCAGGACTTGCAGGCTCAAATGTCTCTGGATCGCTCAAATGACCGTATTGTGCAACTGGAAAACCGCTTGAATCTTGTCGATGAAGCGGCTGAACAATCTTCAATGGGATTGTTAGAGCGCGTGGATTTTAACTTTTCTGAAATCGATAAACTGTGGGCAGCACGCAATGTGTTGCGTTCGGATGTTGGCGGACTCAATACCACCCTGGAAAATCAGGCTCAAAACATTACCGAGATTGAAACCGTGGTAGCCAATCAGGCTGGCATGATTAATCAGCAAGCGGCAAACCTCGATCAGAATCAACAGATAATAGAAACCATCCGTAACCAGATAAACAGTCTGAATAGCAGTGTTGCAGGACTGAATAATTTGAATATTAGTCAGCAACTGAGCAGTATTACCACTGATCTGGATACCTTGAAATCTTCAATGGCCCTGGAGGATTCAGGTCTTGCAGACCGGGTGAATATTAATGAACAGGATATTGAATCCATTAACCTATATCGTCTTAGCCTGAATCAAACTATAAATTCAATTCAACAAAGCCTTAACGAATTGGAAGAACGTGTAGCGGCATTAGGTGCCAGACCAACGGCCTTTCAATAATTTATAAGGTTTCTGTAAAAAATCAGGATGAATAAGCCCTTTAGTCAGGCTTGTGAAAATAACAAGCAACCGATACTCGAGGTCATTTCCTCTTATTTCAAAGCTGGGGACCGCGTTCTGGAAATAGGCAGCGGCACGGCACAGCATGCCTTATATTTTTGTGAGCAACTACCGGAGCTAAGCTGGATTCCCAGCGAAATTCCGGAAAATATGGAAACCCTGAAGGCAGGCTTGGCAGGAGAAGAATTATCGAATCTCGCTCCTCCTGAAACGCTGGACGTGACACAAAAAAACTGGCCGGTCAGTGGGCTGGATGGTTTGTTCAGCGCAAACTGCCTGCATATTATGCCGGCAGCTTTTAATGTTGATTTTTTCCGGGGTGCCTGTGAGGTATTAAAACAGGATGCAATTCTTTGTGTTTACGGGCCATTTAAATACCAGGGTGAATTTACCTCTGAGAGTAATGCCGGTTTCGATCTTTGGTTAAAAGAACGTAATCCATTAAGTGGTATCAGGAATTTTGAAACGATCAATCAACTCGCTATAGAAAATGGATTCGAACTGCAGGAAGACCGGGCCATGCCGGCCAATAATCAATGTTTAATATGGCAAAAAAAAGTGGCGTAAAATTTTGTAAACCTTAACGCCTGAATTACGTTAAAGACTGTTTAACTTTATTAAATTTTTTAAAACAAGAAATCGGGAAACATGCAAATTAATAAGCACTTGAAGCAACACCTTTCTTATCTCCTGCTGCTATCCGGCTTGCTGCCTGCATTACTTCACGGGCAGAGTCCGTCATCTGACGAGGGTTCAGTGTTTATCAGAAAATCAGCCGATATCCAACGAACGACACTGGAGCCGGTGATTGATGGTGTGCTTGATGATGAAATCTGGCAACAGGCAACGGTGATTACCGATTTACATCAGGTCAATCCGGTTGATCATGGCACACCAACACAGGAAAGCATTTTTTATGTGACTTATGATGATAATTACTTTTATGTCGCTGCGCGTTTATTCGATACCGATCCGGATCAAATTATCGCCCGGACCATGATCCAGGGACAGTCAGTGCGCTTTGATGATAATGTCCATGTCATTCTGGATACCTTTAATAACAGCAGAACGGCTTTTCGTTTTGTGACCAACGCTAACGCGATTCGAGATGATGCTGTGTTTGAGAGCCCAACCAGTCCTAATTTTGACTGGTCCGGCATCTGGCTGGTGGATTCACAGATTGATGACCAGGGCTGGACAACTGAAATCGCCATTCCTTTTACTACCATGAATTTTGATCCCAATACGACTGTCTGGGGCTTCAATGTTGAGCGGGAAATTGCCCGTAATAACGAAAGGCTGGCCTGGTCTTCGTTTAATCGTGCTATTGACCCATCAACCGGTGGGCAGATTGTTGGTATGAATGGTTTACAGCAGGGACTGGGACTGGATATTGCGCCATCCATAACAGTGGCAAATGCTGAGAATCACGTGAATAACAGTTCGGATTCACGCTTTGACCCATCACTGGATGTCTTTTACAAATTTACACCTAACCTGACCGGGGCATTGACCCTGAATACTGATTTTTCGGCGACTGAGGTGGATGACAGGCAGGTAAACCTGACGCGTTTCTCATTATTTTTCCCGGAGAAAAGAGATTTCTTTTTACAGGACTCCGAAATTTTCAGTTTTGGTGGAAGTGGAAGTAATAATGGCATTCCGTTTTATTCACGTCGTATTGGACTGGATGCAAGAAGTGGACGTCCTGTGGATATTGATGTCGGCGGCAAACTGGCTGGACGGGTTGGTGACCTGAGTGTCGGCGCATTGATAGTGCAACAGGAAGAAAGAGTCGGCGTGGATGATTCTCCACTTATTGTAGGCCGTGTCACACAAAATATTCTGGGAGAATCCAGAGTGGGTGCAATTTTTACCCAGGGGGATCCGAATAGCCAGGTTGATAATTCACTGATGGGAGTCGATTTCAGGTATCGAAATACACGCTTTGCAACCAACCACACCTTGACCAGTGATTTCTGGTATCAGCAAAGCGATACCGATGGATTAACGGGTGATGACAAGGCATACAGTGCGAATCTGGATATTAATACTGAAAATACCGGATACAGTGGCTCATTAGGCTATCGATATATTGGTGCTGAATATAATCCGGCGCTTGGTTTTGCCAATCGCCGTGGTATAGAAAGACTCGATGCCGAGGTACAGGGGCGCTATTTCGTCAGTAACAACCCACTGCTGCGGTATTATTTCGGTAGAGTCAGATATAACCATACCCGGCGTATTGATAACGGCGAAATGCAAAGTGAAGAACTGTCATCGCGAATCTTTAGTCTTAACAGTCATCAGGCTGATCGTCTGTACCTCGATGTGCAAAGAGAAAGAGAAGGCCTGGTGGTTGATTTTCCGATCCGGCCAGGGATCGTTATTCCGGCGGGTGATTATACTTTCTCAAGTGCGGAATTCGGTCTTGAAAGTTCTTCATTCAGGACTGTTATTCCTGATATCAGTTACAAGCAGGGTGAATTTTATAATGGTGATCAGCGTGAAGTTGGATTGGGTTTAGGCTGGCAACCGGGACCGCGCTTTGCTGCCAATTTCTCCTATACCTATACCGATGTTGAATTGCCGCAGGGTGATTTTATTACCCGCCTGGTCAGTCTCAGAACAACAGTGGCATTCAGCTCAACCTGGTCATGGATCAGCCTAGTGCAATATGACAATCTGTCATCATCGACAGGACTTAACAGCAGGCTGAACTGGAATCCTCAGGCAGGAGAAAATTTTTTCCTGGTGGTTAATTATAATTTTGATTCAGACGGTGTGTTTTCTGGTGTGAGTGCACGGGATTCTGAAATCGCAGTTAAATATACCAAAAACTTCAGATTCTAATTACGCCTTATCGCTGGTGTAATAAAAAAACTTTGCTAATCCACGGTACAAAATCAATAATGGATTGAAATACGCGTTGCTGTTATTTGTACCCTATGCAGATTCACTTTAAAACTTTTCTCACGTTATTATTCTGTTGTGGTTGTCTGACTGCCTCGGCAGAAACAATCAATATTGCTGTTGCCTCCAATTTTATGCCCGTGATGAATGAAATTATTGCCGAATTTGAGGCAGGGTCAGAGCATAGCGTAAGGGTGTCTTATGGTTCTTCTGGCCGAATATATGCGCAGATTAATAATGGTGCACCCTTCGATGCTTTTTTTTCGGCAGACCAGGAGAAGCCTGCAGATCTGGAGTCAATGGGGCTGGTTGTTGCGGATAGCAGATTTACCTATGCCGTTGGTACGCTGGTGTTGTGGTCAAAAAATCCAGCTTTGCTTTTAGCCGAGGGGGAAATTCTGCGGCAGGGGGAATTCAACAAACTGGCTTTGGCTAATCCCAGACTGGCACCGTATGGCGTTGCTGCTGTTGAGGTCTTAAGGGCACTCGGGCTTGAAGAAAGTACCCGTGATAAGTGGGTACAGGGTGAAAATATTACTCAGGCTTTCCAATTTGTTGAGTCACAAAACGCCGATCTGGGGTTTGTGGCTTTGTCACAGGTAATAAGTGCGAGGCTAGCTCTGGATAAGTCGGTCTGGCGTATTCCTGATGAATATTACAATCCTATCCAGCAAGATGCGGTGCTGTTAAAGCGCGGAGAAGATAATCAGGCTGCCCTTGATTTTTTGAACTACATGCGTAGTACACAAGCCAGAGAGATTATTGAATCCTACGGTTATCGTATTGAGTGAGTTTGTCACACAGTCGCTGCTATTGATTTTTGTTGTTCAGGAGAACTCAGTTCTCCCTGCCGACTGGGTGTAAATTCTCGGCGATATTTTCCCAGAACTTTCTTTTGAGAACAGGTGCTTTTTTAAAAGATATTTTAGAAGATAGTTGGTGCGGACGGAGAGACTCAGCAATATTGATTAACATATTGAATCTATTAATAATTATATAGTTCATTTGTTTATAGTGTTACTATCAGTGTTACCAAAACTTATTATCACTCCCTTTTAATTACCTTACTTTGCATCCTTTAGGGTGGGGTCTAATCATAGGACGGGGGTGCCTTTTCAAGCTGTGTAGTTTAAGTAGTATCTGCCCAGACACTTTAGAGGGGATTTTAGAAAAAAAGTGAAGTCTCGAACGTCTGCTATCGGCCAAAAGCTGACATTCCCAAAATTAGTAATTATTTTAGAACTAATTATTTTCTCTAATGAACCGCGGGCGTCGAAAAGGGCGGCGGCTCAATATTTATTTCTCCTTGTTCTTCAAGCATCCTCAGTACTACAGTAACCGCTCGTTCAAGTTGAGGGTCTTCATTATTACTTAATGCCTGGGCATCCTGATAAACTTCAATATCGGGAGTAATTCCTATATTTTCAGCAATCCATCGATTAGCTACCGGATCAAAAACGGCGTTATCAGGTGCCGTTAATAAACCTCCATCAACTAAACTATAATGCACTGAAGATTTTACCAGTCCGCCCCAGGTGCGCTGTCCTAATAAAGGCCCAATTTGTTGTTGCCTGAAAATCCACGGAAAGAAATCCCCTCCTGACATCGACATTTCGTTAACCATCAACAATTTTGGTCCGAGTATCCCGGCAGGCAATCTGATAGGCCTTCCATTTGGCACCTCGTTAGTAATACTGACCCTCAAACTACGACTCATTAAATCAACCATGTAATCGTCTAGCTGCCCTCCTCCATTAAACCTTTCATCGATCACCGCTCCGGCTTTATCCTGTTGCGCGAAAAAGTAGCGATTAAAAGAAACAAAACCGGGGGTTGAGGTATTTGGCACCCAAATGTAGCCTAGCTTTCCATCTGAGAGTTCATCTACCATTCGCCGATTATCTTCTACCCAGGCGCGTTGTCTAAGAGAGTTTTCATTTCGAATAGGGACCACTGTTTCTTCCCAGGCATCTTCAAAATCAGGGGAATCATTAATATGCAATATGGTTTGCATGTCAGCAGTGCCTTCCAATAATGCATAAGGATTTTCATTAGCAGTTAATTCTCTACCGTTGACGCCTACTAAATAATGCCCTTCTTCAATATTTGCTCCAGGCTGGTCGAGAGGACCCGTAAGGCCAGGGTTCCAGCTTTCAGTGGTATAAATACGCTCAATCATCCAGCGATTTCTTACCGGAACTAAATCTGCTCCAAGCAAGCCGACGGTGGATTCCTCAACCTCAGGATAATCTCCCCCAAAAACAAAACTATGGCCAACTGACATTTCACCGTTTAGCTGATCAAGAATATAGGTCAGGTCTGAGCGGTGTTTGATGAAAGGAACCAGGGGGGCATAACGCCTGTAAACGTCATCCCAGTCACGCCCATGCATATTGGGATCATAAAAGTAATCCCTTTCATAGCGCCAGGCTTCATCAAACATCTGCTGCCATTCAGCTTCTCTGTCCAGTCGCATTGTTAAATTCACATCAAGATTTGCAGCACTAGCGGCATTTTCACCGATGTAACCACTCTCACTGCCAGTTTCAAGAACCTGCCAGGCGGGCCCTTTTTTAACCAGTAATTTATTGCCATCAGCTGAAACTGACACACTGCTAACACCAGCTACAAATGCTTGGGCTTCTCTTGCTTCTAAAGTGAATTTTTGCAGAGTTAGCTCAGGACCATTAGCTGATTGTTCAGCAATGAAAACTGACCCGGCTGGTCCGTTAACGGTCATCCTGTAATTTCTTTCTGGAAGTGGAAGAGCCAATATTCTTCGTTGAATATTTTCAATATCGACAACTACTGAAACAGCAGCTTCTTCTGCTGCTGAGCCTTCTTCTGAGGAGACTTCATTAGCAGGCTCTTCATTTGATTCTTCATCACTTAGAGGTTCAAACGGAGAATTAGAGTCTTTAGTAAGGTTGATAATATAAGCCGCATAAAGTGGCTGAGCCGCTATGGCACTGGTGCTGGCCCAACTTGACCCCAAAGCCACATCGGTACTCGCAAGAAAATAAAGATGCTTACCATTTCTGTCCCATGATGGAGAAAATGCGTCAGCAAATTCATTAGTTAATGGACTAACCACGTTATTCTCTCTAGACCAAACAACAATTTGTCTGAATTCGTTGCTTGCGGTTTTTGAATAAGCCAGCCAGTTGGAGTCTGGTGACCATCTCAGTCCATTAAAGCCTCTTTCTATATTTGTGCCACCAACATCAACTGTCATAATTTCATTAGTCTCTAAATCAAGCACTCTAATTCTGACATCATCATCAACAAAGGCTATCAGTTCACCATCTGGAGACCAGGTTGGTTCCCATGCCATTTTTGATTCCCCTATAGAAATGCTTTCAAGCTCTGATCGGCCATCCTGGCTGGCTACTATCAAACGATAAAATTCACCATTATCATCAGAAAACCAGGCAATTTTATCTCCCAGCGGCGACCATATTGGCGCACGATCTGCAGCCCCGGAGCTCTGGGTGATATTGCGAGTATCACCGTTTTCAAGCGGCACTGTGAATACCTCGCCCCGAGCTGCCATGATAGCCCTTTGCCCAGTTGGAGAAAGAGATGCCGATGTTGCACTTTCACTAACATCTTCAAATCTGGTTTCAGCCCATGGAAAGTCGCCGCTCACATTAATCTCCAGTTGATTAATGTCATTCGAAGCCAGGTCCAAGGTATAAAGATAACCATTGTGTTCGAAGGTCAGTACGTCACTGTTACCTGAAAGTTGTTTTATATCGCTATCCGAAAACTCGGTTAGCTGGTTTAAAGTTCCTGTTTCGATAGAGTAAGACCAAACATTAGATGTCCAGTCACGATCAGAAAGAAAATAAATGTAGTCGCCAATCCAGATCGGCTCAATATCAGCAGAAGCTTCATTAGGCAATTGAATTTCAGATAAATCATCCAGATCAAGAATAACCAAAGGTGTATTTTGACCGCCCCTGTAATCGCGGAATTCGACATCGCGGCGAGTCATTCTGTCTATGATTATCTGATCACCATCTGCAGAAAAGGATCCGTTAAATCCCCATTGCTCTGTTAATAAATCAGGTGCCCCGCCATCGATGGATACCGTCCAGAGTCTGTTGAAGGCTATCGGTGCTGAACCTCTGCTAGAGGCATACAGTACACGCTCACCATCTGGAGTCCAGCCGCGAGTAATAACCGGCGACGGGTGCCAGGTAAGCCTGGTCACCGGGCCGCCATTAACTGAAACGGTATAGACGCTAGGGGTGCCAGACCGGTTTGAAGTAAACGCAATAGTTTCCCCGTCTGGCGAGAAATGAGGATCACTCTCAACTGCAGCCGTGCTGGTAATTCTAACTGCCTGTGTTTGTCCTAACTCGCTTACCCAAAGATCGCCACCATAAATAAAGGCAATATGGCTATCGCTTATGCTGGGCTGTCTGAGTAAGCGTGTCCCCTGGGCATTTGCGCTTACAGCCAGCAAAAGTCCACAGTAAAGTAATATAGATTTGTAAGAGATGTTTTTAAGAAAACTACTATGTAAGTTTTTTATAATTCTTGTCATAAACACACTAGCCTGATAAATAAATGTATTGGTTTTAGTACTGCTATTGTTGCAGGTCATTGTGAAACTGCTTTGAGGGCTTAGCAAGCAAATGTCCGCTTTGGGTCGGCAGCAGACATATTAACAACGTTAAGTACAAAATCCACCTAATGTCTGCTTTGGATAGCTAGCAGTCATTACTGCTATTATCAAAATAGTTTATTAATACAACAAACTTATCAGGGTCGGCCTCTCCAAACAGATTGTTCCCAGTGAGAAGGATCGGTATTGCCTTCGGCACAGATAAATTCAAGGATTTCTTCACCAAGAACAAGGCCAAACTCTCTTGTGAAGGTGTAGTTGTCAGTGAGCGCTCCGGGATCTTCCACAGTTAGTTCAACCAAAAGAGTTCCCAGTTCCGGCCGAGTGTATCGCTCAGTCACTATCATCTGGTCTGTATGAATGCCAAAGCCGGGTGTGTATTCATTAAAGCCAGAAGTTTCCACAACCAATGTATCTCCTTCCCAGTGTCCTCTTGAGTGACCTTGCCAGCTGGGATTCCAGATTTCCGGCATGTCCCGGCCATCCATAAATACCTGTCGCCAGCCAGGAGTCTGGAACTCCATGATTTGTATCATTATTTCTGGTGTCTGGGTGATTTGCCATGGAAAACCAATAGCCATGCTTGTGGGTACTGCACTCTGAGGTAAACAGTAAGCTGCTGCATTCTGAAAATTTAATGCACGATATTCAGCATCCATTTCTGCCGCCCAGGGTTGGTAGGGAGGCCTGGGATTTTGCCGGGGGCTATCAGACGATTGCCTTATTACCCACATCCCTGAAAAATCCACATCACCATTGAAAAGCCTAGGGGTTGGGCCAGAAGTCTCTCCCGAGTTTCTTAATATATCCACAGCCAGCATCCCCGGATCATCACCAATGGTGCCAAGATTGATACTCCACTGAATATTTAGATCATGCTGCAGTGTTTCACTGTCTGCGATAAACAAACCTTCCTCGGAATAGGATTGATACATTGCCGTACGAAACAGGAAACTCAGGTTGTAAGAACCTTCAGGTAGCCCGGAAATTGTATAATCACCATCCAGTGTTGTTAACCCCGAGTACTCTTCACCAGTATCAACATTTACTAGGGTCACTGCCTGGTTCAAGCCAGTAATATTGAGGCCATTCGGATCTATCAGACTGCCTGTAATTGTGCCCTGGGCATTGGCAACTGTCTGCATAACAAGCAGAAATAGTGTGATGCTGTACTTCTCAAGTAGCTTTTTCATAGCTCCTCCATACAGTTCTAGTTTTTTGATGATTATTTGTGCAATAGATGGCTTCGTCAAGCAATGTCTAATTTATTATCTATTCCTTGACGCTATACAGTCTTGAACACCAATTTGCAGATGTGGCAAGACTTTAGTGGATGTTAATAGTCTTTAAATAAGGGGTTTTATTAGAATTTATGTGGGATAGAAGACTGTTATGGACTTCTCTATTTCTTAATATGGTGCGGACGGAGAGTAAAATTTCCTTCTCCGGGCA
>Ga0255762_10004407_pt1 | contig 10807 bp, 10 predicted proteins | sample 101ome_16_FD_179962 | JGI IMG/M metagenome (GOLD analysis project Ga0255762, IMG submission 179962) | Coastal salt marsh microbial communities from the Groves Creek Marsh, Skidaway Island, Georgia - 101401AT metaG (version 2) | ecosystem: Environmental > Aquatic > Marine > Intertidal zone >... | reverse complement strand
CATCTCGAGCTGCGTGAGATTCCGCTGTTGACCACCAAGGGCATCGAAGCGCTGCTTGAGCATGCATGACCGCTCGCACAAAGGGTCAAAGGTTGCCTTCACTCCCACGATGGCATGGTCGGCTGGTTTTCCAAGACGATCGTCGCCATGACGGTGCGGATGCCGAAATGGTTCGTCCGCTGGGTCAGCCGACGCTACGTCGCCGGTCCAAGCTTGGACGATGCGATCCGTATCATGAAACGCTTGTCCTCGGAAGGTGCCTGTTTCACCATCGATGTGTTGGGTGAAGAAATTTCCAACATGGACGAAGCCCAGTACTTCTTTGACGAGTACATGCGGGTGCTTGACGCCATCCATCAACACGGCTTCGATGCCAACTTGAGCATCAAACCCACCGCCTTTGGGCTGCTCATCGACCCGTCCAGAGGGATGGACAACATTCGCACCCTGGTGGCGAAGGCCAACGAGCACGACATGTTCGTCCGTTTGGACATGGAGGACCACCGGGTCACGACCGACACGATTGACGTGGTCAAGGCCTTGCACGGGGAGGGGCTGACCAACGTTGGAACGGTGTTGCAAGGACGTTTGCACCGAACGTTGGCCGACATTGATGCCCTTGAAACCGACTTGGGTCCCCATGCAGACTACCGCATTTGCAAGGGGATTTACCTTGAGCCCGAAACCATCGCCTACACCGGTCGTCAGGACATCATCGACGGCACGAACGCCTGCGTGGACCGCATGTTGGCCGCCGGTGCCTATGTTGCTGTGGCTTCGCACGATCTCCCCGTCATCAACCACGCCAAATCCGCATTGACATCGCACGGCATGGGCCCCAACATCGACGACCCACGGCCCAATGCCGGCCCGGCCCGTCATCACAAAGGGCCAGGTTATGAATTCCAGATGTTGCTTGGTGTTCGAGGTCCTCTCCGTCGAAAATTGTTGGCTGAGGGACACAGGACCCGGGTCTACATCCCCTACGGCGAGAAGTGGTACGAGTACAGCATCCGTCGTTTGAAGGAAAACCCGACCATCGGTAGCCACGTCGCCAAGGCATTTTTGATGCCGTGGACCAACCGGCCCTGATCACTTTCTCGGCTTCTTTTTCTTACGCTTGGACGAATTGTTGGGGTTGACGCCGCTCTTGACGTGCTCCTTTGGCCTTATGGGATTGGGATTGAACCCCAATTTTCCTTCCTTCCATGCTTGGCGTCGCTCCCGTGGCGTTCGGGGCGCAAAGTGCTCAGGATTGGGCGGCTCGTGCAGGTACATTCGCTTGATGTCGGGCGCTCGAACCGTGCCTCGCAAGGTTCGACCAGCACCGGTGTGAATGGCACGGATGCGCCACGTCTCGCCTTCGTGCTCCATCAAGTGCGATGCCGTGAAGGTCGTCTCTTGAGGAACGACCAGTACGTCAGCATAGGAATCCTCGCCACGGGTCAGGGTCATTTTCACCCGCACCATATCGGTGCGCAGTGCGTTGATGCTGGCGATGTCACCGGCAACGGCGTTGGACACACGAGGTCCTGATTTCAACTCAATTTGGTTCACCGTCCAGAGTTTCTCCTGCTCTTCGAACACATCGTTGATGTAGAATTCTTCGTCGGCGTCGACCACGAGCACCACCCGCTCCGAATGGGGTCCGTCGCTGAGAATGAAGGGGAGGTTCACGGCGGGTGGGGGCCGAAACTGGACGGTGTGCACATGCTCGCAATCGTCGCATCGCACTTTGAAATCAGCGCCTTCACCGACCTTGCGTTCCTTGAGGATGGCGTGTCCTGTCATGTCGTCGCAAACGGGGCAATGCGTGGCGTTGTCCATGACTTCCTCTTCGTCATTGAACACGTCTTCGCCCTCCGACATGGGTTCACCGCCTGAATCAAGGCCCCTGCCTTCAGGGTTTGAACCCATCGTTGGTCGGGGTGCGAGGATTCAAGAGAATGCGGTGCAACAAACGTCCATGGAGCAGGGTGCGACCAACGACCGAGTCGAGGTGCTCGCCCATCTGCTGTCCAAAGATGAGAAGCAATCTCGAGATGAACCGCTGATCGCCGCCAACATCGGGGAACAACTGTCGCACATGGGACTGGATGGCTGGTCCATTTCGGTGATTCGCCGTGTTCGCGATGCCATCGGACGCATCCAACCTGCGAGGTTGCTTGAGGTTGGGGCATCCATCGGTCACCGCTCGGCGTGGTTCTACGATGCTGCTGAACGGTTTGAAACCCCGATGACCGCCTACACGCTGGTGGAGCCGGGCAACAAATTCGCCGTCATTCTTCACCGACTCCGCACCCGATACGGTGCTGAATCGTGGTCCAGCATCGTGGTTGGCGATCCGTTGCAACTGGCGTCAGAGCACCGTGCGTGGACCCTTGCGGCCGCCACGGGCCTCGAAATCGCCGAAACGCCGTTCGAAGCGGCCTACGAGGCCATCGTGGTGGACGGGCCCCAGCAGCACCGTGCGTCCACGGTGCGTCAGTACCTCCCGTTCCTCACCTCGGGTGGCGTGCTGCTGACCACCGAACCGACTCACCCCACTGGAGAGGTGGACGAGGAGGACGCCGATGCGATGAAGGTCGTCCACGGGTTCAACGATTGGATTGAATTGGTCAAGGAAACGCAGGCAACCCACCACCTGGCGTTCATGCCGGTGTTTGGGGGGACGGTGGTGGCGTGGATGCCTCAGCTCACGTCTGGTCCGACCGCTCAATGAGGGCCGTCATGTGCAGCCGCCCGTAGCCGTACTGGTCGTCGTGCCCGGTTTGTCCTTCCTGTGGGACGGCGGCGTCCATCAGCCACTGTTTGACGGTTTGAACGGTGTCGGCGTTGCTGGTGGGTTCGCTGGCCTTGAGTTCGGGATGGTGTTCAACCAGCAGCGCGAGTGCGCCCGTCACGTACACGGTTGCAGCACTTGTGCCGTCGGCCAAACCCCATGCACCGTCCGTCGTCAGCACCGGCACAGCTTCCGCAGGGGCCACCACTTCGGGCTTTTTGTCCGGGTCGCCACGAGGAAGAATGATCGGCAGCGGAAACAAACTGCCGTCGTTCTCGCCCTTCGAGGATCCCGACCAGTGAGCACCGGTGTGGGTGACACCCCCCACGGCGATGACCTCGCGCTCACTCGCTGGGAACGCGACGTCACGGTCATCGGGGTCTTCGCCATCGTTGCCAGCAGCGGCCACCACGAGCACGCCTTGGTCGATCGCATCGCTGGCGGCTTCGCCCGAATCGCGCCCACCGCCGAAGGAGAATGGCAGGACACCAGGCGCACCGCCAAGGGAAAGGGAGACGATGTCGGCGCCCTGGTCCACGCACCAGTCAATGGCTTCTGCAACGACCTCGTCGCTGCCGCTCCCGTCGCTGCCCAGGGCTTTGGCGACCAGTAAATCGACGCCTGGTGCCATGCCTTTCATCCAGCCATCGGCCACCAAAATACCGGCCATCGCCGTGCCATGCCCTTGGTCGTCGTAGGGTTCACCCTGCCCGTTCACAAAATCACGCCAACCTGCAAGTTCGAGGTTGGCCAAATCCTCGTGGTCCATGTGAATACCCGAATCAACAATGCACACGGTGACGCCAGTGCCGGTCAAACCGTCGGGCATCGCCACCATGTCGATGTACAGTTCTTGGCGCTCAAGCGCCAATTCACTTGGACGAAGGAGGATGGCGCCGTCGGACATGACCACGGCCACGAGGTAACCGGTCGCCAGGAGCATTGTGATGCCCAACGTCACGGTCACGATGCGACGGACCATGGCGATATCGTCCTGAACCGGTTCGGCCACAAGGGACGGCGTGAAGGGTTCCGCCATCATGGGTGGTTCAGCGGGTTCCGGTTGGTGCACAACATGCCGTGCTTGTTCTCCCTCAAAGTCTTCGGGTTCACCCCGTCCCCGTGAGATGGTCGACGATACCGAGACCGATTGCCACACATATCCCATACAACCAGAGGGCCATCCAGCCTTTGGCGTTGAAGATCAGGAGGGCTCCGATGGCCACGAGGACCAGGACCGTCCGCGAAACGATGTCATGGACATCGACGTCGTGTCCCTTCGCGGCATGACTGAGGTACGGAGGGATGTCCTTTGAACTTCATTCCAAATTCTGGTGGTTCACAATCCACTTTGACCGAAGCAGGACAGGCGGTTTCATGCCGGACGGCTGAGCACCGAGGAGCAACGGCCTCATCCCATGGTGTGCACGATTTCGTCCAAGGTGTCGGCGAACAACTTCACTTCCTCTTCCGTGTTGTAGAAGTACGCCGAGGCCCGAAGTGAGCCTTCGGCGTGTCCTTTGTTTTCGAACCATGAATGAACGCAATGCTGCCCGCTGCGCACCATGACGCCTGCAGCCTCATCGAGCAACAGTGCCGCGTCGTGGGCGGGGACGGAGTGCATGAGCAACGAGCATATTCCGCCACGCATGGCGGGGTCTTCGGGACCAATGATGTCCACTCCCGGGAGGTCCTTGACGCCCGCCGTCATGATGCGGTTCAACTTCACCTCGTGCTCGTGAACGGCGTCCATGTCGAGTTGTGCAAGGTACTCGATGGCAGCGCCCGTGGCGATCATGCCTGAAAAATTTCCAAGACCACCCTCGAATCGGTTGGGGGGAGGGGCCCACGTGGCGTTGGTGTAGGTGGAGCTCGCCACGGTCTGACCACCCGATTGAATCGTTCTGAGCTGGTCGAGCAACTCGTAACGGCCCCAGAGGCCGCCCATGCCGGATGGCCCGCACATCTTGTGGATGGAGAACGAGAGAAAATCGATGTCCAGATCCATAACGTTCACGTTCATGTGGGGCGTTGATTGTGCTCCGTCCACGGCCACCAAAGCGCCGTGGTCATGGGCCACTTTGGTGATGGCTTTGATGGGGAGCGTGACACCATCAAGGTTGCCAACGTGGCTCATGGCGACCATCTTCAACCGTCCGTTGGCTTCTGAGCAGGCGGTCTCAAACGCCTCCATGTCGAAGGTGTTGTCCTCGAGGCTGGGCACCACCCGATGGTCGATGCCCTGCTCCTGTTCGAGCTGCAGCCACGGCACCAAGTTGGAGTTGTGTTCTCGGTCGGTGGTCAGCACGACATCGCCCGGCGACCAAGACATCCCGTGGGCAATTTGATTGATGGAGTGGGTGGCGTTTCGCGTGAACACCACTTCGTTGTGGTTGGTGGCTCCGAGGAAGTTGCTCAGTGTCCGTCGAGCTGTGGCCACCGCCCTGGACACCTTCGTTCCGTACCGATGAACGGACCGACCGCCGCACCCAGGGTGTTGCGTGTAATATTCGGTGATGGCATCAATCACGGATTGTGGCTTGAGGGTGACGCAGGCATTGTCCAAGTAAGCAGGTGCGTTGTCCTTCTGAAGCGTGGGGAAGTCTTTTCGGCGTTCGATCATGTTCTCACCACGCTTCTTGGTCGGGCAGGTAGTCCAGCGCTGGGGCGTTGATGCCGCATGAGGGACATGAGATCCTGGGGGGGGCTGGTTCGTTGCAACCGGTGCAGGTGGTGCCCACAACCGCACGTTCTTTGCAGCCCGGGGTGCCGCACGGGTGGGTCAACGCTCCGGCATCGTTGCGGCGAACCGATGAGGCTGCACCGCAATCGGGGCATGACGCTTGTCGAGTCATAGGGACAGTGACTTGGTTCATTTCCATGTCAGCGTGGCGAGCGGCCTTGGTTTGAATCCGCCCTTGATTGCCCAGCATTCGCTGCGGGTACCAAAGCAACAGCAACAAGACAGGTATGGAAGCCAAACCGGTCACGAGATGCAGCACAAGTGACCAGATGGGTTGCTCACCGTAGGTGCTGACGTGGTGGACACCGGCCCACGAAGAGACGGTGACCAGTCCCAACCACGTGAGGAAGGATACGGTCCACGCCATCAACGAATGTTCGGCCATTTCGGCCTCCATCACCCGGACATCCTCGTGAAGGTGATGCACTTCAACGTGCAAATCCCGTGTTTCCACAACGGCCTTCCAAAAAAAGTACAGGAAAAATCCTGCAATCAACAGCACCAACGTGCCCCCCATCATCTCGGCGAGGGCAATACCGGCGGGAAAGGTTGGGTTGTTTTGGTGAAAAAACACCTGAGCCAACATCACCAAGTTCCACATGATGACCAGGGACACCGTGTGCACCCGCATGATGGGGAACGCCAACACCGCTTGATAGAGAAACCATCCCCACAGCAAGATGGAGATCAAAATTTGGAAGAAATGGAAGCCATGAATCGCAAGAATGCCTTCCATTCCCGTCAAGGTGGCATCGCCACCGTCGGTGAGTTCAGGGGAGACCGACCCGAGCACGAACGCCAGCATGCCGTACGCGATGAGGAGGTAATGGCCCTGTTCCCATTCATGGCGCAACAAGCGAAGTTGGAAGGTGAATTCCGTCACCATCCGCTCAAGATGGCCTGCCATCGGCAGACGGGCGGGGACGGCGATGGCAGGTGCAATGTCCGCCATGCGAAACGGGAGGCTCTGCTGTCGGGATGTGTCGTCCACAGCCACCTCCTCCACCATGCTGGGCCGTTGCAGTGTCGCCTTTGAGTCCTTTCGTTGCCTTGCTCTCGTTTTGGCCGCTTCATGGGTGATGATTAAACGGAGATGGCATGTCGGTGTGGCTGAGCCGAGATCGCATAGCCTGGTAGTGCGCGCGACTGGAAATCGCGTGGGCCCGTTCCCTCGGGAGTTCAAATCTCTCTCTCGGCGCCAAACATCGAATTGAAACAGAGCGAGATGAGATTGAACCACGAACATGAACACTGTTCTGGAGTTCAGATCTCTCACTGCGCCAAACATCGAATTCAACGAATCGTTGGGAACCTGAACGCGGTCATGCCACACGGTTGAGCGTGCAAACCGGAGTTCTGCACCAGTTTCTTTGACCCAGCAGATGTTTGTCATGAATCGCCATGCTCACCCACCTCCAATGGAAAACCATCAAACCCACGCCGTGGAGGGAGGGGTGTGAAGCGATGGTGGACGAGCAACAGCCGGCCGGTCGCTGCGGTGCTGTTGTTGGGATGTTGTCTTCACGTTCTTGCGATGTTCACCAATGACCTGGGGCTCGACGCTCACGTTCGCTTGAACGCCACGTTCACCGAGGCTGGGAGGTACGTCCTGCCATGGGGTGGGTTGCGGCATGCCGACGGAACATCATGGGGAGCGGCGCCACACCTTGTTTCGATGCCTTGGATGCCTTGGCTCAATTCATCGGCTCAGATGAAGGCGTTCTCGTTCATGGCCACGGTGGTCTTGGTGGGGGGCATGGTTCATCTCATCAGGCAATCGGGTGCACACGCAGCGTGGTACCCGCTCGTGGCGGTCAGTGTGGTTCTGTCGCCCGTGTGGATGTTTTCAACCGGCCGAGGGTACGACGAGGCCCTGCTCGCCTTGCTCATGCTGGCCAGTCTGTGGTGGGTGCCTTCAAGGTCGCGTGCCTCTGAATCCATTGGTTTACGAGGTGCATCGCTCGGCGTCGCGTTGGGTTTTGTTCTGGCCCTCAAAGGCCTCGATGGACCCGTTTCGATGGTTGCAATGCTCGCTGCGTTGGTGAGCACGTTGGCATGGCGTGCTTGGTGGAACCGAAGCGTCGACATCCATGAACACCAACCGTCCAGCAGGGTTCGCTTTGTGACCGTGAGTGCAGGGTTGACGGTGTTGGTCATCTCGGTCGGAGCCTATCTCGCTGGGCCAGGTTCCTTCGCATCGGTGGGGGAACGGCCGTTGGTGTACCTCGCCTCCCTCGTCGTCGCTGCCCTCCTTGGTGGAGGGCTTTATCTCGGGGTGGGTTGCATGTTGTGGCCCATCATGATCGGTTCAAACAACCCAACCGTGTCCATGAACGAACGGTCGGCGTACCTTTGGTGCACCGTTGGGGCGCTTGGGGGTGCCATCGTCTGTTACACGGCTGTTCTTTGGACGTACGAAAGCGGCCTTTGGGAGGCAGCGTGGTGGTCAACGGTCGTTCGTTTGGGCAACAACGGACGTTACATGACGTTGCTGATTCCGTTGATTTGGGGTGCTTTAGCCGCTGATGGACGCTTGTCCTCAGCTGCAGGCATCCCATCATCCCGCACACTGGTGGTGGCATTGCTGCTCGTGATGCCCTTTACGGCCGTGACGGCCGCTTGGGGTCATCAAGTTTGGTCGGACGATGCAGGTCGGGCGTTGAACGGTGAATTGCACGAGAACAGCACGTTTCTTTTGGTGGCAGAACCCACGCTTGCCATGCATCACCTCTACGTGATGCGCACCCACATCGATGGGGTGGAAGGCCGCAACATCACCGGTGCTTGGGCCACTCCAAGCGCCGTCGCCTCCTCCGGGTTGAATCTGCAACAAACCGATGCGCTCGTCGTTGGTCCAAACACCGACTTTTCGCCCGATTCATCCTGGGTCGAACGGGCCGTTGAGCCGGTGCCGTTCTCGGTCCCCATCATTCAAACTGGGGCGTGGCGGCTTTACACAAAAGCGTGAGATGGAATCGGCCGCGAAGCGATTATATCCGTTTGGCCGGTGGGTCGCCTCACTGCCACCGTGGCTTAGGGGTATAGCACCTCATTGGTAATGAGGAGGTCGCGAGTTCAAATCTCGCCGGTGGCTCCATTCGTGGTCTGTGCAAGCGCAGTGAAACCCTTCGCAGGCGCCTCCCCGAACCTCAATGTATAAGAGGCGAATTTCACAACTTCACCCTGAGAAGGCAACTTCTCAGATGGGATGCACATGGAGCGTGAGCAAGAAACAAAACGGGATGTCAACCGAAAGGTCAGAGAATTGCAGGAACAGGTGAACGAGTTGAAGGACCTCGTGAACACCCTGTTGAGCGTCATCGTCGAGGAACCCGATGGTGTTCACACCGGTGCTGCGCCAACCCCTTCGGGTGGTATGGCCAACATCTGCATGTGATCACCCTTTGACCACAGCCACCGGTGACAAACGGGTCACCGGTCGCGTCAAACCGGCTTGGGCGGTGACGCCGATCACCTCATCCACGTCCTTGTAGGCTTCCGGAGCCTCTTCGGCAAGAACATTGGGCGTTGAGGCGTGGATGCGGATGCCCCGCTCTTCAAGGGAACGCTTGAGCGCTTGACCGTCCACGTGCCGCTTGGCTGCGGACCGTGACATGGCCCGCCCTGCTCCGTGACATGAGGATCCAAAAGCGATGTTCATGTTGTGAGGGTCAGCTGCCATCAGCCAAGAACCGGTGCCCATGTCGCCCGGCACCACCACCGGTTGTCCTGTGGTTGCGAAGGCGCTCGCAATGTCTTGGTGCTGACCAGGAAACGCCCTCGTGGCTCCTTTGCGGTGAACGCAGCAGACGCACGATGCCCCGTTGACCGTGTGTTGTTCCACTTTCGCGATGTTGTGGGCCACGTCGTACAAGGTGCGTGCCTCCCCGTCAACGCCCAGTTCCAAGCGCAGGACTTCGCGGAGCCGGTGGGTGAGCGCAGCTCGATTGGCAAACGCATAGTTCGCTGCAGCGTTCATCGCATCGAGGTAGGCCTGCCCATCGTTGGAATGGAACGGTGCAGCCGCCAGTTGACGGTCGGGAAGGTGGTAGCCGTAGCCCTCGTGGTACCACCCGTTTCCATGACGCTTGTAGGATGCTTCGAGGGCTCGAACGTGGTCGGTGCAGACCTGATGGCCCAAGCCTCGACTTCCTGAGTGAATCATGACCATGAGTTGCCCCTCGTAGAGACCCCAAGCGCGGGCTGTGTCTTGATCCACAACGCCATCAACGGTCTGGATTTCAAGAAAATGATTACCGCTTCCCAGGGTGCCAAGCGCTCGCAACCCGCGCTCACGTGCTCGCATCGACACGTTTGCTTCGACGGTCCCCAGGTGTCCGTTGGATTCGAGGTGGGGGAGGTCTTCATGCAAACCCCATCCCAGGTCAGCAGCCGCTTCAGCTCCACCCTCCAGCAAGCGTTGAAGCTGTTGCGTTGACAACTCCACACCGCCTTTCCCTGACCCTCCTGCAGGAATCCGGCCACCCAGCCTTCCGGCAAGCCGTTTCAAATTTGGAACATCATCGAGCGTGGCCTCCAGGGCCAAACAACGTACACCGCAGTTGATGTCGAAGCCCACACCGCCCGGCGACACGGCTCCACCCTGTTCCCCAGCGTTGATGTCCGTGGCCACCACGCCACCGATGGGAAAGCCGTATCCATAATGCCAATCAGCCATGGCCCAAGCTTCGCCGACGATGCCCGGGAGGGCGGCCGTGTTGACGAGTTGTTCCGGCCCTCGATCATCGGCGTGTTGGCTCAAATGTGCAGGTGTTGTGACCATCATGGCGTCCACCAACATTTCGTTGTGAGCTTTGATGCGCAAAAGACCGGGGCGTTCTTCGACGAGGTGGTTTCGCCAATCGCCTCCCATGGTGCGGGTTTCGGTGCGCGCATTAAGAGGCTTTTTCCACGTAACATCAGCATGTGCAACGGGAGGCTTCAAACAGGGGTGCTCGGGTGGAATTGATGTCCCTCGGAGGCGATGACCCATGACACTCCCCGCCATTGACCTCAAGGTGTTCCGTTCAGCAGGCTATCAGCGGAAGCAATGCACGGTGACATCGTTGTGGTTTTGGACGGCCGACGAAAACCGAACCACATGCGGCGACTCAAGCGAGGATGAATACACATTCATCGGCTCACCGCTCATCGACGGTTACCCACAGCGGGGGAAAGCGCTGAAAGACGCCATGCGAGAAACCTTCCTCTCGTTTTTCGAAGCCAGCGGCCACCACCGAGTCGACCCATACCCTGTTTTGGCGAGGTGGCGCGACGACATC